>JACXTT010004805.1_pt1 | contig 19922 bp, 16 predicted proteins | sample 9270951 | NCBI WGS metagenome assembly JACXTT01 (sample SAMN15532306, study PRJNA645909) | rock metagenome | isolation source: weathered quartz diorite | place: Puerto Rico | collected 2017-06-21 | reverse complement strand
CGCGGTCATGGCCTTTCCGGCTGCCAACGGCCGTAAACAGACCTCACTTGCCGATATCAACATCACGCCTCTGGTGGACGTGGTGTTGGTGCTGTTGATTATTTTCATGGTCACCGCCCCGGTACTGCAGTCCGGCATTGAAGTGAATGTGCCCAGGACGCGGTCGGTGAAAGAGATTACCGAAGAACGTCTGGTGGTCAGTATTAACAAGCAGCAGCGGGTTTTTCTGGGCAACGACGCGATCAACATCAACGAAATCGGAGCCAAACTCAAGCAGAAGATCCGCGACCCGCAGCATCAGTCCATCTTCATCCGCGCCGATGAGGATGTGCCCTTCGGCGCTTTCGCCACCGTGATGGACGCGGTGAAATCCTCTGGCATCAGCAACGTAAGCATCGTGACGCAGCCGCTGGACGCCCATGGCAGCAAACGCTGAAATTTTCTTCGAGCACGACCGCTGGGGACGCAATCTCACCTGGTCGCTGGGGTTGCACGTCGCAGTGGCAGGCTCCATCCTGCTTTACGCGATGGTTGCACCGAGTAGGCACGGTGAGGGCTGGGGTGCGGGCGGCGGAGGCGACGCCATGGGGGTCACGCTGGTGAGCACGGTTCCGCTTCCGGCCACTCCGACGCAGACGCAAAACGTGCTGGCCAACGACTCGAAGGGGATTACGCAGTCGCTGCCCAAACCTGAGCCGGTACAGGAGAAACTACCCGACGCCATTGCCATCCCGGACAAGATCACAAAGACCAAGCCGGTGCCGAAGACCAGTGCCACCAAGGAGAAGGCCAAGCCGGAACCGGTGCAGGAGGCCGACAACGTAGTTCCCTTCGGTCAGGGCGGACCGGTCAGTGGACCGTATGGCACCTTCAGCGCGAACGGCGCCAAGGGCGGCTTTGGATTCACCGGCGGCGGCGGGGACTTTGGTTCGCGTTATGCGTGGTATGTGAAAGTGGTGCAGCAGAAAGTTTCGGAAAATTGGCTGAAATACGAAGTGGACCCGCGTATTAGCACAGCGCAACGGGTATATGTCACTTTCGATGTCATGCGGGACGGCCATCCTGCGAACGTTCAAGTGGAGCAGTCCAGCGGTGTTCCGTCGCTCGACCAGTCGGCAACCCGGGCCATCCAACGCATTGACACTTTTGGTCCCTTACCCTCGGATTATGCCGCGAATAAGGTGTCGGTGGAGTTTTGGTTCGATTACAAAAGATAGTAGCTGGTCTTTATTGTCACGCCGGTTGCGATCTAGTGAGGACACGAATTATTCATGATGCGATTGTTAAGACTTCTATTGCCGGTGGTCTTGTTGACTTCGGGCTTTGCCCAGGACTGGATTAAGACCGGGACCGGGTTGGGCGTGGAGAAAGTGCGGCTAGCCGTTCCCGATTTCAACGCAGCGGGGCAAGATGCGAAGAATGCGGAGTTGCTGAAGGTTTTTAACGAGACCTTGTGGAACGATCTGGACAACGCCGGAATCTTCGATATGGTTTCGAAGAGCTTTTATCCCCTGGGACAGGTGGGGAATCCGGCGGATGTGAAGTTCGAGTCGTGGAGTGCAGCTCCGCCGAGCGCGGCCATGTTGGCGTTCGGCAACCTGGGCGCTTCGGGCAACGGCATGACGGTGCAGGGATGGCTCTACGATGTGAAGAACGTGACTTCACCGCAAGTGCTGGGCAAGCAGTATCAGGACGCCGCCACCAGCGACGCGGCTCGGATCACAGCTCACAAGTTTGCCGACGAAATCATCTTCCGCCTGGGCGGTGGCATCGCTGGAATCGCCGAGAGCAAGATCTATTTTGTCAGTAGCCGTGGTGGACACAAGGAAGTCTGGGCGATGGATTACGACGGCGCCAACCAGCATGCTGTCACTCATATGAGCTCGATTTGCCTGTCGCCGAGGGTATCGCCCGACGGGTCGCGGATTGCGTTCAGTTCCATGACCAAGAGCGGGTGGGAAATCCTGATGTATTCCCTGGACCTGAACCGCCTGGTGACGTTTCCCCGCTTTGGCGGGACCAATCTCTCGCCAGCGTGGTCGGCGGACGGAACGAAGCTGGCATTTTCCTCCTCGCGCAGCGGAGACGCCGAAATCTATACCGTGGATTCGTCAGGGGCGAACCTCAAACGGGTTACGTCGTTCCGCGGTCCGGACGTGTCACCGGCGTGGAACCGCAAGACCGGTGCCCAGATTGCCTGGGTAAGCGGCCGCACTGGCCTGCCTCAGGTCTACACCATGGAGTCTGACGGCACCAACGTGCAACGGATTACCGATCAGGGATACGCAGTTTCCCCGGCCTGGTCCCCGAACGGGCAGTTTCTGGTGGTTTCCTGGATGCGCAAATACGGGCCCGGCGCACCCGGGGCGCAGGATATCTACATCATGGACATCGCCAGCAAGCAGTGGGTGCAATTGACTCACGATGGCGGACGGAACGACTTTCCCTGCTGGTCGCCGGACGGGAGGCACATTATTTTCCAATCCAGCCGTGCCGGCAGCTTGCAGATCTGGACCATGCTGGCCGATGGAACAAACCAGAAGCAATTGACTTTCGCCGGCAGTAACACGCAGCCCAACTGGAGTTGGAAGTGATCATCGGAGTCATAGCGCTGTTTCGCAGTGAATTCCCGCGAGAGGCGGGTGGGATTCCCCCTCTATCGGACCTGAGCCGTGCGCAACCAAATGCGCACGATGAGTACGGAGGACGAGAGTGAAGCAACGACGACTGAGATGGACGATGTTAGTGTTCGCTTTAGGCGCTGTCATGATGCTGGGTGCCTGCAAAAAGAAAGTGGCGCCCCCACCGCCGCCGCCACCGCCCGCGCCGGCCGCGCCCACTGCTTCCCTGACGGCCAATCCGAACACCGTGGAAAAGGGCCAATCGACGACCCTGACTTGGCAGACCAGCAACGCCACCGACGCCAGCATCGAAGGGATTGGCGCGGTGCAACCGAACGGGTCTCAGTCGGTGACTCCGTCGGATTCGACCACTTACACCTTGACGGCCAAGGGCGCGGGAGGGACGCAGCAGGCCACGGCGCGTGTCACCGTGACTTCGGCGCCGGCACCGCCGCCTCAATCGTCGGCTACCGAGGAAGAACTGTTCTCGCAGACCGTGAAAGACATCTACTTCGACTACGATAAGAGCGATGTCGGCACGGACCAACAGTCTTCTCTCCAAGGTGATGTCGAGTTCCTGAAGCAGCATCCCAATATCAGCTTCACAATTGAGGGTCACTGCGACGAACGGGGATCGACAGAATACAACCTGGCACTGGGCGACAGCCGTGCCAATTCCGTGCGCAATGCACTCGTACAGGGAGGCATCGCCGCCGACCACGTAAAGACCATCAGCTACGGCAAAGAGAAACCGTTCTGCACAGAGTCGAACGAACAGTGCTGGCAGCAGAACCGGCGCGGGCACTTCGTTTATCAGAAGTAGCCGGCGGCGATACGACTGGTAACGGCGTTTTGACGGCTTTGTTTTGGGAATAACTCGGAGGGCGAGACGAGCCTCGCGAGAGCCGGCGGGACGCCGCTACTATGAAATACCCTTCGCATTGCAGGAAACAGATTATGAAAATATCTCGATACTCGCTCGTATTGGCTTTGCTGGCTATGGCCCCCGCAGGTGCGACGCCGGCCTGGGGCGTGAACAAAGACATGGTTCAACTCCAAACCCAGGTGCAGGACTTGCAGGACAGAATCGCTCACATGCAGCAGTCGTTTGACGAACGGATGGGCGTACTGCAGCACCTGATTGAACAGAGCACGGATCGGGCCAACAAGGTGGCGACCTCAGTCACTGACCTCCAGACGACTCTGCAGAAGCAGCAGAGCGAGAGTGGCAGTCATGCGGACCAGCTTTCGGGGCAGATCCAGTCTTTGAACGATTCCCTCGATGAACTCAAGGCACGCCTGGGCAAGGTGAGCAAACAACTGGAGGAAATGCAGGCTTCTCAGCAAAGCATTTCGGCCCAACAGACGCAGCAACAGCAACAAGCCTCCGCCCCGCCGCCCGACGTTCTCTACAACAATGCTTTACGCGATTACCAGGCGGGAAAGAACGACCTGGCGGCGCAGGAATTCGCCGACTATGTGAAGTACTACCCCAACACCGATCTGGCGGGAAATTCCAACTTCTACCTAGCCGACATTCAATTCAAGCAGGGGAACTACCAGGCGGCGGCCAAGAGTTATGACCAGGTGCTGCAAAGCTTCCCGGACGGCAACAAGGCCGCGGCCGCCGAACTCAAGAAGGGCTTGGCGTTGATTGAACTGGGGAAGCAAGAAGATGGAATTGCGGCTCTACGGCATGTAATCCAGCGTTATCCCAAGTCGAATGAGGCATTGCAGGCGCGGGAACGCCTACGCAAGCTTGGGGTGGCCCCCACCGGGACGACTGCGCGACGCGTTGTCCAGTAGCCCTCGCGACTCGTCCTCTTCCCCTTCCGCCGTCAAGCCCCGGTATGTTTCCGATGATGTCGGCGATGCTTGCGGCGGTGGTGCGGTCGATCCGGGTTGTTACGAGCCTCTTCGCGGTGCGCCGCTGCCGCCGCCTTGGCTTGCTGGCTGGACGTCCCTTCTCCCCAACCTGGCGAGACCAACATTGTAATGATCACTGCCGTCGCAAACGCTGCTAGAACCAGACCCTTCATATCAGCTCCTTGGCTACTCTCCCCGTCAATCTGCCTGTCGAAGCCCTTTTGTTGACATCTGCAGCATAAACCCTATGTCCAGGGAAAAGTTTTGCGGTAAGCTGACAGTCTCAAACTGGGAAAGCTTCCTGCCGGCTCGAGGGTGCCGATCCCCAGCTTGCGAACCCAGCTTGTGACCTCAGCCTTTCACGACAGGGGATACTTCATGACTGATCGAAATAGCAAGCAGGATCAAGACCGCGGCAAGGGCGCGGTTGAGCAGGATCAACCCAAGCAGCCCGGCAATACCTCCATGCGGGGGCAGCTAGGACACCGAGATCAGGACCCTCTGCTGAAATCCTCCGATACCGACTTCCCAGAGCCTGGGCCGAGCCCGGAGCACTCAGGAGACGAATAGACGCCGCCAATATGGACTTCTTGCTTGTCCGGCGTTTTTGCTTTTGTTCCTGACTTGAAGGCTCACGCACCGTTTCCGTGGATTCGTCCTATGACACCAGGTTCGTATAGACCACTATTTTGCACAACAAAAACCCAAATTCAATGGCGGCGGACAGGAGTGTCCTCCCCCACGGGCTACTCTCCTTTGTCCTTTTCCTTGTGGCGGAAGTCGAGTCCGAAGGAGGGGTGATCGCGGGTGCCTGTGATCTTGATGGGTAGTTCCGTTTCGCCATTCTTGCGGAAAAAAGGATCGAATGCCTTCAACAGAAATGACTTCGCGCCCCTCATCGTCTGGGAAAGCTTGGCCTTCATGCGCAGTTTGCCGTGAAAATCCAGAACCTCTTTTTCCAGAGCGTATTTGCCGTTCAGAGCTACTTCGGCGCCGGTGACGGTGAAAGTCAGCCCGCGAAACGTGATCACGCCGTTGTCTAGAACAAAGTTTCCCTTTAACTCAGAAACGCTGCTGCCTACATCCTCATCTTCCGGTTTGCCCTGCCCCTTCCGGCTCAATGCTTCAATCTTTTCGCTCACATCCGGGCTGGTGAATTTGCCCTGGCCGACGTCGAATTTGCCGTTCAGATTCAGGCGGTCCGCGATATCGATGCCCTGGGCGGGTGGCAACTCGAACTTGGTATGAAATCTGATCGCGCCAGTCATGGGGGGCTTGTCGGCTCTGACCGCCAGTCGCATCAAGTCTTCCAGCCGGCCCTGCTCGACTGTGACGTCGAGCGCGATTAATCGACCTCGCTTGTCGGTCGACTTGACCACGCTGCCCTGGGCCACGATCACCGTATTCAAAAGGCGAGCAGTCACGGGATGCAGAAGCGTGTCTCCATTCGTACCATCGACCGTGGCGCGAAAGGCCGTCTCCAGATCAAGAGGATGGCCGCCAATCGTGACTTTGAAATCGGGAGTCGAAGTCGTGCCTTCAACTTCGATCTTTTCGAGCACACCGCCGAACTTTCCCTGGGAAGACAGGATGCCGCTAATCCCCTTGAATACGCCGAGGTCAGCCTTCTCGAAGGTGTAGGTTGCGGACAGTGGGGTCTGACCGGGAGCGTCGGGACTCCAGGGGCCGAAACTGCCTTTGCTGAAGATCTCTCCTGGAGGAACCGCATTCCTGAGTTCGGCGGTGAACGATGCAGCGCGATCAAGCCCAACGGAATGCATGACCAGATGATGAATTGCAAACACGTGGGGATCCTTGTCCGCCGACTCAGGCAGGAGGTGAAGCTCGGCGTCGTCGGAGACAATCTCCTGGATCAGGACCGGCGCTTCGCGCACTTTCGACCAATCCTGTTTTGCTCTCTGAGCCGGCGTCGGGATCTGGATCACCAGACCCTTCAGTTTGATCTGGCCAATCTTCCAGGGCCTCCCTAACAGCCCCGTGATGCCGGCCTGGGCGGAAAATTCGCCGATGGAAATCAGGGGAGGCACATCGGTCCGGCCCTGGTGGCGCAGCACCAGGCCCGAGCCCTCGATGCGCGCTCCCGGGAACAGCGCGACGTGAAAGTCTTTCAGTTCGACACTGGCATGAAACTTCTCGCCGAGCATCTCGACGGCTTTCTGTCGTAAATAAGGGTTTGAAAGATGAATTCCAGCCACGATCAGGGCCACCGCTACAATCACCAGCAGTGATATCACAGCGAGCAGGAGTTTTCTTACCGGCCTGTCTTTTGCTGTGATCATCTGAGTCTGAGAGTTGAAACACGCGCCCAGGTACTACTCAGACGCTCATTCCGTGCCAAGGGTTGGCGGACGACGGCTTCGGCGGTCGTTACGAGTCTGAGCACCACGAGTGATGTGCGGCCAAGGGATCAAAACCGCGAAGAACTCGAGGGCAAGATTTTGGAGCCAGATTTCCCGGTCGCTCACCGCAGTTCTTCCATCACCTGCTCGAGGACTTCCCTTCCCGGCCGCACTACCGATTCGGGCAGCGTGGCTAACGGTTCGTCAGTCATATTGAGCAGGTCGACAAAACTCGGAGCCTCGGGGTTGACATAGAAGACGCCGGTCAAGACTTCACCCTTTTCGTGAGCTTCGTTCAAACGAGTGATGGCCTCGATCCGGTTCTTGGGGTCGTAGTCTTCTTCCAGCTTGCGCAGCCGTAGGCGCGATCCGTCGTGCATGGTCACTTCCACCGTGGTCCCGGGATCGTATTCCACAGTAATGTCTTCGAAGGCGGGCACGAAACTGACTTCCTGCAAGGGCTCTTCGTGATCCTTCATATATTTGTAGGATTTGGTCGAGCCTTCGTGATCGTTGAAGGTAACGCACGGTGAAACAACGTCGAGCATGACCGTGCCCTTGTGCGCGATGGCCGCTTTCAGCATGGCATGCAACTGCTTCTTGTCACCGGAAAACGAACGGCCCACGAAGGTCGCACCGAGCGTGATTGCCATGGCGCAGGTGTCGATGGGGGGAAGATCGTTGATCACGCCGGTTTTCAGGGTCGAGCCCATATCGGCGGTTGCGGAGAATTGACCTTTGGTCAAACCATAGACGCCATTGTCTTCGATGATGTAGATGATGGGCAGATTGCGCCGCATCAAGTGGATGAACTGGCCCACGCCGATGGAGGCGGTGTCTCCGTCGCCGCTGACGCCGAGAGCGATCAGGCGGCGGTTCGCCAGCACTGCGCCCGTGGCTACCGACGGCATGCGGCCATGGACGGCGTTGAAGCTGTGCGAACGCCCCATGAAGTACGCCGGGCTCTTCGATGAACAGCCAATGCCGCTGGGCTTGATCACGCGCTCCGGCGGCACACCCATTTCGTACATGGCGTCGATAATGCGCTCGGAAATCGCATTGTGGCCACAGCCGGCACACAGGGTCGTTTTGCCGCCGCGATAGTCCACGACGGTTAGGCCAACGCGGTTGGTCTTGGGTGGAGGCGTGCCCGTAGTCGTCGCCATTTACTTGCCCTCCATGGTCATCAGTTCGTCGGTTACGGAGCGAGCGTCGAGCGGCAGGCCGTGAATGTGGGCGATGCTGCGCAAGCGCGGCACGAGTCCCGGCTCCAGGTCGAGCTTCAGCAGACTGAGCATCTGGCTGTCGCGATTTTGTTCCACCACATATACCCGGTCATGCTGCTTCACGAAATCGTGAACTTCGCGGGTGAAGGGATACGCCCGAAGGCGAAGATAGTCGGTTTCGATGTTGTATTCCTGGCGGAGCTGATCGCGGCTTTCGATCAGACCCCAGTGGGAGGTGCCGTATCCAATGATTCCGATTTCGCAGTTACCGGTGGAAACTTCGGGCCGCGGTACGAAGGAACGTGCGGTCTCAAATTTCCGGTTGAGCCGCTCCATGTTGCGCTCGAAGTCGTCGGGTCGCTCGCTGTATTGCGCTTTTTCGTTGTGTCCGCTGCCACGGGCAAAGTAGGCGGCGGCGGGATGGTCGGTGCCCGGTAGAGTGCGGTAGCCGACCCCGTCTCCGTCAACGTCTTTGTAGCGGGCGAATCCGCCGAGGCGCTCGAGATCCTGTTTACTGAGCACCTTCCCGCGGCGGATGGGCTTCTCTGGATACTTGAAGGGATCGGCCATCCAGTTGTTCATGCCGAGATCGAGATCGGACATTACAAAGACCAGGGTCTGGAACTGCTCGGCCAGGTCGAAGGCGTCGCCCGCCATTGTGAAACACTCTTCCGCAGAACAAGGGAGCAGAAGGATGTTTTTGGTGTCGCCATGAGACAGAAATGCGGTGGAAAGAATGTCGCCTTGCGACGTGCGCGTGGGCAGGCCGGTGGAAGGACCGACGCGTTGGATATCCCAGATCACGCCCGGCACCTCGGCGTAATAGCCGAGGCCGGCGAATTCGGCCATTAGGGAAATTCCCGGGCCTGCGGTGGCCGTCATGGCACGCGCTCCTGCCCAGCCCGCACCGAGCACCATGCCGATCGCGGCCAGTTCATCCTCGGCCTGGACGATGGCGAAGGTGGCTTTGCCGTCGGGGCCGATACGAAAGCGCTTCATGTAATCGATCATGCTCTCCGGCAGCGACGACGAGGGCGTGATGGGATACCAGGCGACCATCGTGGCTCCCGCGAACATGCAACCGAGAGCGGCGGCGGAGTTGCCATCGATGATGATCTTGCCCGCGGTCTTGTCCATGCGCTGGATGAAATAGGGATCGCGCTTGACCAGATTGGCGGCGGCGTAGTCGTATCCGGCCTTTACAGCGGCCAAGTTGAGATTGGCGGCCTTTACCTTTTTGGCGAACTGTTTGCGGATGGCTTTCTCTACTTCGGCGACATCGATTTCCAACAGTCGGGCCACCACGCCCACATAAATCATGTTCTTGACCAGCTTGCGCAGCTTAGCCTCGGGGCAGACGGGTGCGACCAGCTTGTCGTAGGGAACAGCGTAAAAAACCAGGTCGGAGCGCAGAGTGCTGAGGTTCAGAGGTTCGTCATACAACACGGCCGCACCGGGGGCGAGGGACATCACGTCTTCCTGCGCGGTTTCGGAATTCATCGCGACCACGAAATCGATCTCTTTCTTGCGCGCGATATAGCCGTCCTTGTTGGCGCGGATGGTGTACCAAGTGGGCAAGCCGGCGATGTTCGAGGGGAATAGGTTCTTTCCGGAGACGGGCACGCCCATCTGGAAAATACTGCGTAACAGGACCGTGTTGGAACTCTGCGAGCCCGATCCGTTGACCGTCGCAACCTGAATGCTCATGTTGTTGACGACAGGCTTTTGTTCCGGTGGGCGACTCTCTGCGTGGAGAGATACATCCGTGGTGGCCATTCCCGTCCTTCCTTGTCCCTGGAGCGGAGTTCAATCCGCTGCGCTTACTGGTGGAGCAGAACTCTTTATTATACGGCAGGCAATAGGGAGCGAACAGGCGCGGAGATTCGAGTTCGCGATCGATGTACCAGCCTAAGAACTAGAACTCATCTTGAGAGAGCAGGCCGCCACGCGGCTACCTGGCCGTCCATCCGCCATCAATGAGGATGGTGTGACCGGTGATTAGCGAGGCAGCCGGGGAGGCAAGGAATACCACTGCGCCGGCGACATCCATCGGCTCGCCGATGCGGTGCAGAGCAGCGATACGCTCGATCACGTCGGCGCGGAATACAGGGTTGGCGAGCGCTTCATCCGTTCCGGGGGTTCGGATAAAGGTGGGCGCGACCGCATTCACAGTAAGGTTGTGCTTGCCCCACTCGACGGCCAAACACTTGGTCAGGTGGGCGATCGCCGCTTTGGTCATACAGTAGACCGACTCGCCGGGAAGTGCCGCAAATCCCGCCTGGGAACTCATGTTGATAATACGTCCGCGCTTCTGGCGAATCATTACCCGGCCCGCGGCCTGGCTGGCAAGAAAGGTGCCCTTCAGATTCACGGCAATCGTGTGATCGAAATCTTCTTCCAAGACATTCTCAGCGAGATTCTCTGGTGCCACACCTACATTGTTGACCAATACGTCCAGTTTGCCGAAGTGCGCGACGGCATCGTCAACGGCGAGAAATATCTCGTGGCGCCTGCTCACATCCATCTGCAAGGGGAGCACGCGTCGCCCAAGCGCCGCAATCTCCCGCGCCAGATCGCCTCCCGTGCGCACATCGCGCAGGCCCAGAGCAACATCCGCGCCCGCGTGAGCGAGCGCAAGAGCGATGGCGCGACCCAAGCCGCGACCCGCTCCGGTAACCAATGCTACATCGCCCGCCAAATCGAATTGCGGAAATGGGTTCATCGCACCGCCTCCCAAGCCTCGGCCGCATGAGTCCATTATGCACCGGTAAGTAAATCGACGAGAGCCCGAGCTGGTCATGTAGCAGGATGCGCAGCCTGCCAGATCTTGCTATTTCCGCATCGAGCAACTACACGACTTCTAGTCTTCGACCCGGAGAAACTTAGCCATATTGCGGAATTTGCTGTAGCGGGAGTCGAGCAACTGCTTGACGGGATCCTTCCTCAGTTCGGAGAGGTGTCTCTGCAGGGCGGCGTCAAGCAGCAAGGCGGCAGCCTCGTGATCGACATGGGCTCCGCCTTCAGGTTCGGGGACGATGTCGTCAATACAGCCGAGCTCCTTCAAGTCCTCGGCGGTGATACGCATGGCCTGCGCGGCCAGCTCTTTCCTGGTGGGATCGCGCCACATGATAGATGCGCACCCTTCGGGCGAAATTACGGCGTAGACTGAATTTTCCATCATCAGCACGCGGTCGGCAACGGCAATGGCTAGCGCGCCTCCGCTGCCACCCTCGCCTGTAACGGTGGTGACGATGGGGACTTGTAGGCGGGCCATCTCGCGCAGGTTGCGGGCGATGGCTTCGGCCTGGCCGCGCTCTTCGGCTCCTAAACCAGGATATGCGCCCGGAGTATCGACGAAAGTAAGCAACGGCCGACCAAACTTCTCCGCGATCTTCATCACCCGCAGCGCTTTGCGATAGCCCTCCGGGTTGGGCATGCCGAAATTGCGGTACACTTTTTGCTTTGTGTCCCGCGCCTTCTGGTGGCCGACGACCATGACCTCTTCGCCATGGAAGCGGGCCATGCCGCAGACTAGCGCGGGATCGTCGCCGAAGCCACGGTCGCCGTGGATTTCGCTCCAGTCGGTAAAGATGCGCTCAATGTAGTCGAGCGGGTAGGGACGCTGCGGATGACGGGCTAATTCGGTTTTTTCCCAAGCCCCGAAGTGAGAGGTCATTTCCTTCCGCAACGCCTCAACGCGATCACGCAATTGCTGGATCTCCCGCTGCGTAGTCTCATCCGACTCCGCTGCGGCACCCTCGAGGTGGGCGACTTGCTGGTCGATCTTCGCCAGTTCCTTGTGTGTCCTGTCCCCCAGTTCGGGCTTGCCGCTGTCTCCGTTTCTGGAGGCCCAGCGCGATTCCACCATGGAAAGGAGGAACTCGACTCCGGTCATCACCAGCGCGTCATTGGCCACGGTTGGCGCCACCTTCTCCTGCGCCTTTGCGCTCCTGTATCTGCGAACTTTCATTTGCCACAGTTTCTGTCTTCAGTAGTCCGGCCTTCGGATTCGGTTTGTGGCCCACGTGTCTACGCGGCCCGGGCTGCAGCTTGTTTCAGATGTCCGGCGGGACATGCGTTGGTTTCACGCCCCGGCGATACATCGCCGGGCGGTTATCGGCAGCCCCTACGAGGCGGAGGCGCTGCCACGTCACCAACGGCTTGCCAGTGCAGAAATGCCGCGTCGCCAATGCCGTCATTGCGAACGCCGGATTGCTCATTGCCGACCAGTCGCGTCTGCTCATCATACCTGCTAAGTCATGATCTGATCATCCATGATCCGATCATGCACGGGGCTAATCAATGATCCTCACTGCGCCTCGCCCGCAGAGTTCTTCGACGCGGGCGATAAAATTGCGATCCGGTTGCACATTATAGCCTTCCGCCTCCATCACCACCATGAAATCGCCCTGACGTTCCACGTCAAACAATACCTTGGCTTCGCCCTGGCGCTCGGTGAACAGGGTGTGCAAAGCGTCCACGGTGCATTCATTCGCGGTTTCCAGCGGAATGCGAACCCGCAGCGAACGAGGCAACGGAACCTTTACCTCTTCGAGGGGATTGATGTCGTTGACCGTTAGTTTGGGATTGGCGCCTTCCTCAATGCGAACACCACCCCGAACCAGAACCGGTACTTCGAGCTTTACCTTTTCCTGCAGTTTGCGATAGGCCTCGGGGAATACCAGCATTTCCAGCGAGCCCGACATGTCCTCGAGGGTGCCCTGGGCGTAGAAGTCTCCGCGTTTCGACTTCAACACACGAACACTGGTGATAATACCGGCGGTGGTGATGTTCTCATCCTTGCCGGTGGACGTCTTCCTGGACCCGATCTCTTCTGTACTCATCGCGTTGAGATCTTGCAGCTTGTCGCGATATTTTTCGAGGGGATGTCCGCTGATGAAGAATCCGAGGATTTCTTTTTCGTTGGCCAGGCGGGTGTGTTCGTCCCAGTCCGGAGTGTCGGGAAGCTTGGCATTCGAAGCGGAAACGTCTTCCTCCTGGAAGACCCCGAACAAACCGTGCTGCCCCGACTCGGCATCCCGTTGGCTTTTTTGCGCGCCTTCGATGGCTCGGTCGAGGACCGCCATCAACTGGGCGCGCCGGCCTAGTCCGTCCATGGCCCCGCTCTTGATCAATGACTCGAGTACGCGCTTGTTGAGCAGGCGCAGGTCGACTTTCTCGCAGAACTCATAGATCGAACTGTAGCGCCCAAGCTGCTTGCGTCCGGCGACAATGGATTCGATGGCGTTGTGGCCAACATTTTTCACCGCCGCCAGTCCGAAGCGGATAGCATTGCCGTGCGGAGTGAAGTTGGCGTCGCTCACGTTGATGTCCGGGGCTTCCACGGCAATGCCCATCTCGCGACACTCGTTGGTGTACTTGACCACGTCGTCCGTGCTGCCCGTCACCGAGGTAAGCAGCGCGGCCATGAACTCCACCGGATAGCGTGTTTTCAAGTATGCCGTGTGGTAGGCGAGAAGCGCATAAGCGGCTGAGTGCGACTTGTTGAAACCGTAGCCGGCGAACTGGGCCATCAGGTCGAAAATCTTCTCGATTTTTCTCGGTGGATACCCCCGCTGGACCGCTCCCTCGATGAAACGCTCGCGCTGCTGCGCCATTTCTTCGTGCTTCTTTTTACCCATGGCGCGACGCAGCAGGTCGGCCTCACCCAGGGAGTAGCCGGCTAGGCGGTTGGCGATCTGCATGACCTGTTCCTGGTAGACGATCACACCCAGGGTCTCCTGAAGAATCTCCTGAAGCTCGGGTAGCTCGTACTCGATCTTCTTGCGGCCGTGCTTTCGATCGATAAAATCGTCGATCATTCCGCCCTGAATGGGGCCAGGACGGTAGAGGGCATTCAGCGCGGTAAGGTCTTCGATAGAACTAGGCTGATAGCGGCGCAGCACGTCGCGCATGCCGCGAGACTCAAACTGGAAAACGCCGGAGGTTAGTCCCTTGTGAAATACCTTCTCATACGTCTCTTGATCATCGAGCAGGATGCCTTCAAGCACGATGCGCTCGCCGCGGGTCTGCGCGATGAGTTTCAGAGAATCGTCGAGAATGGTAAGCGTCGTCAGGCCGAGGAAATCCATCTTCAGCAGGCCCAGCTTCTCAATGGCCACCATGTCGAAGGCGGTGACGATTTCGTCGTTCTTGGTCCTGTGCAGGGGCACCAGTTCGTTGAGCGGCCGCGGCGAGATGACGACGCCGGCGGCGTGAACGCCGGCGTTACGCACCATGCCTTCCAGTTTCTTGGCCGTATCCAGCAATTCGTGGATCTGCGCGTCGCTTTCGTAGACCTGCTGCAAGGCCGGCGATTCGTTCAGGGCTTCCTCGAGCGTGATGTTGAGCGTACTCGGAACCATTTTGGCGATGCGGTCGACCTCGCTGTAGAGAACACCCATGGCGCGGCCCACATCCTTGATCGCGGCCTTGGCCGCCATAGTGCCGAAGGTGATGATTTGGGCGACATTCTCGCGGCCGTACTTGCTGGTCACGTAGTTGATCACTTCGCCGCGGCGGTTCATGCAGAAGTCGATATCGATGTCGGGCAGCGATACTCGTTCAGGATTCAGGAAGCGCTCGAAGATCAACTCGTGTTGCAAAGGATCGAGATCGGTTATGCCTAGGGCGTAGGACACCAGCGAGCCGGCAGCCGACCCGCGGCCCGGCCCGACGGGAATTTGGTGCTCGCGAGCGTAGCGGATAAAGTCCCAGACAATAAGGAAATAACCAGAAAATTTCATCTGCTGGATGATAGTCAGTTCGCGCGCGAGGCGCTGTTCGTACTCCGCCAGGCTATGCTTCAAACGTCCCTGGGCCTCGATGACATGCAGCGTATCCAGGCGACGGGCAAAGCCTTCCCGCGTCACATGCTCGAAATAGCTGTCCAGAGTAAAACCCGCGGGTACGTCGAAGTGGGGAAAGGGGTTGCTGATTTTTTCCAGCCGCATATTGCAGCGCTCGGCGATGCCTAGCGTGCGGGAGAGAACGTCAGGGGAGTCCTTGAAGACCCGGGACATTTCGTCGTGGCTCTTGACGAAAAACTCGGTGCCCTGGAACTTCATGCGGTTGGTGTCTTGGATGGACTTGCCGGTCTGGATGCACAACATCACATCTTGAGCATGGGCGTCGTCTTCGCAAAGATAGTGACTGTCATTGGTTGCTACCAGCGGCAGACCCAGCTCTTTTTCCAGGCGGAACAGATTGGAATGGATGCGATGCTCCTGCTCCAGCCCCTGATCCTGAATCTCCAGAAAAAAATTGCTCTTGCCGAAAATTTCGCTGTAGGTTGCGGCCGCGGTTCGCGCCGCGTCGTAGTTCTCTTCCATCAAACGTTCCGCGACTTCCCCCTTGAGACAACCGGAGAGACCGATCAACCCCTTGGAATGCTCGGCTAGAAATTTCTTGCTGACGCGGGGCTTGTAGTAGAAGCCACGCAGCGAAGCCTCGGACGTGATCTTCGCCAGGTTGCGATAGCCTTCGTCATTCTCCGCCAACACCAGAAGGTGGTTGTAGGTATCGCCCTCGGGCGGAGTGCGCTCGATGTTGTGATCCGCCTTTTTGCAGACGTAGAGTTCGCAGCCGACAATAGGCTTCACTCCCGCTTTGTGGGCGGCGTTGACGAAGTGTACCGCGCCAAAAATGTTGCCATGATCGGTCATGGCCACGGCGGGCATGCCCAGCTCCTGCACTCGCTGGACAAGCTTCTCCACGTCGCAGGCGCCATCCAGCATGGAGTAATCGGTATGCAGATGCAGGTGAACGAATTGGGACATGTGGGGTCTGAGGTGATTTTACGTTGGCGCCATTCTAATGGGAAATCGGCGATGAAGCCGAAAGAGTTATCCACAGTGGACGGCGCCACTGACCCTTCCCAACCGTACCCGTGGTACGCGCTAGTTGGGTAGGTGGAAATCTACTCCGCGTTCGTCGTTCGCCTTGGCTGTGGCTTCGATGTCCAGCCAGGACAATGGGAGCTTCGTTGCGCGCTGCTCGCTGAAGACCCACAGCGTGCTACCGACAATGGCGTAATTTTTCACTTCCTGGGTGTGGCGATCGCGAAAAACCAGCAACGTTGGCGTGGAAGCCGCTTCCACCGGCGCTTTCGGCGGAGCCCCTTCGCTTTGCCGCCGTTGTTCCCGCAAGCGCGCGACTTCGTCTTCCAAACGATCGATGTCCCGCTGCTGCTCCGCATCATGTTGAGCTGCGTACTCGGCGTAATAGTCGTAAACCGGGTAGGCATCCTGGCTGGAATAGGAAGTGCCCGCGTAGGAATAGTCCGCGAAAGAATTACCCAGGTAGTACGGATAAGCGTATCCGTAATAATAGGGTGTAAAGGACGAGAAGAAATGGCGGTTGCGGAATCGGCGCGGATCAACGAACGGCCGGCGGAATCCGCGAGCGAAATTGGTGGTGAAACGCGTCCTCGATTGTGAGCTAAATTGCGGACTGAAACGCGAACCAAGGTGTCTGCCCATCGTCGCACCGGAGCTTGACCCCGCGCCGCCGCGGAAGCCTGGAGACGGCCCTGAGGAGAAGGTCACGTGACCCATAGAACCGGAACCTCCACCCCAACCTCGGCCCGCTGCCTGGCCTGAACTCGCGAAAGAACCACGCATTTGCGCGGCCAGGGGTACCGTCAAGACCGCCGTGCAAAACGTCGCAATGGCCGCCAGGCGCCACATGCCGCGATTATAACGCCGTGCAGGGTGACATTTGTCAAATCTTACGGCTTGGCTGGGAGGCGGAATCGACGCGACCCCCCGCTCGCGCGCGTCCGGCCTCGACTCACTGTGTGCGCGACTCCCATCCCCGGACACGTCTAATTCTGATCCCCAGCCCCGTGCCTGCGGCACTGGACGCCTTCCCCTAAGGTCCGGCAAGTACCTCGCCGCCGTACTCCAGACCGCGAACCGACGCTCCCCGATCGGTTTGGTATGGCAGCCGCAGGAGGGAGGTCAGATCTCTCTAGTTCTGATCTCCAGCGCCGTGCGTCTGGCGGCAGAGTTTGCAGTAGGTCGGCGGCAGGCTGTTGTCCACTCGGTGCTTCACCGGCGTTAGGGTTCGCAGATACGCAAACATAGCTTTAAGATCGTCGTCGGTCAGACGGCCGAATTCTGCGAAGGGCATGATCGAATTCAGCTTTCTTGCCTTCACGTAACCGGTTCGCATCATTTGAATAAACAGCGCTTCGTCGTAGTAACCAGTCCCGCTGGCGTCGGGAGTGATATTGGCGCCGGCAGCAGCGCCCCAGGGACCTTGCAACATGAATCCACCGCCATACTCCAGGCCAGATACCACCTCTCCGCGAACCTGCGGTGTGTGGCACTCATTGCAGCTTGCGATAGTGACCAGGTATTGCCCCCACTTCACCGGGTCGCTGCGATCCGGACCGCTCACAGGCTCCTTGATCGGTTGCGGCACGCTGCGAATCAGATACTTCACCGGGAAAATAATCTCAGTCTTGGGCAGCTGGTTTCGCACCGGCGCGATCGATCGCATGTAGACAATAATCGAGGCCAGGTCTTCGTCAGAGAGATGACTTAGCTGTTGATACGGCATCATGGGGAACAGAGCCCGGCCATCGTGGCCGATGCCCTCGCGTATCGCACGAGCCAGTTGATCGTCGCTCCAGTTCCCCGCACCGGTCTCAGGATCAGGGGTGATGTTCGGGGCCACAATACGGCCAGGAAGGTCCTTGAACCACATTACTTGGCCAACCCCTTCGCCCCCCGGCAATACTGGACCGCCATGCGTGTTCCAGTCGTGCACGGAATGGCAGCCGGTGCATCCCGTGCCAGAGGTGAAGAGATAGCGGCCGCGTTCCAGACGTTGAAGAGTACGTTCGAACTGGCGTGAAGTTAGCGGTCTTGCCCTGGGGCCGATGAAGGGACGCCATCCCACGGTGAAGCTGATGGCGATGATCAGCAACGCTACGAGGGCAAGCAAGGTCCAGAGAATGACTTTACCCAACTTTTTCATTGCGCACCTTGAAAGCTGCCGACTCGGGAGATGGCCTTCCGGGGGAAAGTGTCGATTGGGGGCAGGCTTGCAAAATTAGCCTAGTGTTTTTTCTTGTGTTTATTCTTCCCCGGCGTTGCTTTCCCCGCCGGCTTGGCGACCTTAGCCGCAAGCTTGGCCTTGCCCGGTTTTGCGGGGCTCGAAGGTTTGGTCGGTTCTTCTTTCGATGTAGCGACCTTCGGCGTCGCCACCGCTACCGCCGCTGCGGGCTGGCCCTTTCCTTTTTTCTTGCTCGTGGCTGGTGGAGCTGCGGCCGCCACCGCTGCGGCTGCTTCCGCCGCCGCTGCCTTGGCTGCTCGGCCGCGTTTTGGCGGCGGTGGCGGTGGTGGGGGTGGTGGGGGTGGCGCCAGCGGCTTCAAAAACTTCAGGGTTTCGGTTCGCGAACGCAGCTTGCCGTCCAAAAGCAGCATGAACACGTCTCGCGCGATCTTTGCGTATTCCGGAATCTGCGGTGTAATGTGCAGTTCCGTCATTTCAGGTAGCGGAATTTTCTGCTGCACCTGCCGCCATTTGGTGAAGAAATTCTTGATCTTCTGCGAGACCGCCTGCTGCCGCGCGGTCACCGCCAGGAACAGGATCATCTCCGGGCGGGCTTCAGACAGCAGCTTCCAGGTACGGGACGGCGTGGCCGCATCCTTGCCGCTGAGCCGCTTAGCCAGCTCCTTGGCGTGGTCCTCCAGATCACGCCAGGCTTCCACCAGATCTTTGCGCGGAATCTGCTTGCGCATGTCCGAAATATCCTTGTCACTGAGCCGCGCTGCCAGGAAATACATGACCGCCGCAGCCGGGTCGGGCGCGTAGCCCAGTTCCGTCATCTGCTGCCGGGTCTTTAGCAGGTGTCCGAGCTGCGCCGCGTCCACCTTGGCGCTGGTCCAGTGAGGATTGAGGACCTTGAGCCAGCCTTCCTTCTCCAGCACCTTGACGATATGCAGGGGGTCTTCTTCATAGGCCAACTGCTCTATCTCGTAGCCGATCGCCTTGTCGCTGATGTATTCGATGTAACTGTTTTCTTTGGCTGACTCAAAGCGAGCCTGGGTGCGTTCCTCCAGAGGCCAGTGGAATCTAGCGGCAAACCGGCTGCCCCGGATCAGTCGCGAAGGGTCTTCTACGAAGGCGTAGTTATGCAGAACGCGCAATAGCTTGGCTTCGATATCGGCGGCTCCGTTGAAGGGATCCATCAGCAGCCCGCGCGAACCAGGATTGAGCGAGAGGGCCATCGCGTTCACCGTGAAATCGCGGCGACGCAGGTCTTCGATGAGGGTGGCGGGAGAAATTAGCGGCGGTTTTCCCGCTTTCTCGTAGCGCTCGATGCGGGCCATGGTGATTTCGGCACGTACGTTGCCCGGCAGACCCAGGTAGAGGGTTTTCAGCTCATCGTCGGTACCCGCGATTCTTACGCCAGCCCGCTCCAGATCTTTTTGCAGCTTGAAGGGATTGCCCTGGACGGAGAAATCAAGGTCGCGGATAGGAAATCCGCTGATGATGTCGCGGACGGCACCGCCGGTCAGGTAGATGTTCATTCCGGCCGCGCGCGCAATGTCTTGCACCAGGGTGACGCCACGCTGCTGGTCCGGCGTCAGCCGGATTTCCATGGTGTAGATGTAGTCGGCCATGCTTTCTTACGAATGCCGCTCCACGTTCTGGGGCCCGGCGGCCAGGAATGGGTTTTCCACAGGCTGCTGCCTCCGTAAACAAACTGCCCCGGTCGCCTTCATGTAAGTGACTCTATCGGATAGACTTAGGATACATGAGATAGGACAGGCCAAGCTACAGAAAATAACACACCGTTAACGATTTGGCTACAGTGAACATACAATGCGAGCGCT
>JACXTT010004804.1_pt1 | contig 19928 bp, 13 predicted proteins | sample 9270951 | NCBI WGS metagenome assembly JACXTT01 (sample SAMN15532306, study PRJNA645909) | rock metagenome | isolation source: weathered quartz diorite | place: Puerto Rico | collected 2017-06-21 | reverse complement strand
CGCCGGGTTAGCGAGAACGGGATGCAAGCTCACAAGGGGCCTGGGCTCCGCCCCCGGTTCGAGCGGCGGAAGGGCCTGAAGGCGGGAGCCCCCATGCTGGATCCCATGGGCACCGCCCCGGTGAAGAAGAGCCTCTTCGGCGGCCTCTTCGGTAAGAAGGATTGAACCTGGGGCCCTCCCGCCTCACTTCCTCTTCATACGAATCCCCTCTGCCTTAGGTCTGCCATGCTTCCGACCGCCCTCCTCGCTCTCGCCCTCCACGCCGCGCCTCAAAGCGCGCCGGCTCCCGCGCACACGCCGGATGCAGCCCGGAGCCTCAGCTTCGTTTCGGTGTCCAAGCCCTTCGTATGGGATCGATTGCTGCCCATGGATCTCGACATCGACGGACTCAAGGTGAAGACCATCTTCTTCAACGTGCGCCAGCCGAAGGGTTCGCTTTTCAAGGACACCGACCTCGGCACCCGCGCCCAGGTGGAAGTGACCAACACGGGCACCGCGACCAAGATCCCGGGCTTTGCTGTCGCCGTCATGGATGCCGAAGGCAAGTTGCTGGGCGTCGCCACTGGCGGCTCCAAGTTCGGGGGCGTCAAGGCGGGCGAGACCGAAACCTTCGATATGAACTTCCTTCAGGTGAAGGAGCGCATCCCCAAGGGAGCCACCTTCGTGCTCAGCGTCGAGTTGCGCTGAAGCCCCTTTTGTAAGGTGCGATCCTTACGCACCCTCCAGAGTTCATGAAGTCTTGACGCCTGCCGAATCCATGGCTTCATGACGTCGATCGAACTGCGCGCGGCTCATCTGTTTGAGCCGGTCGCCTGGAGGTACAGGATGAGCCAGGACTCGCTCTGCCCCACGGATCGCCTTCCATGAGCGGCAAGCGCCTGGAGGCCTCTGACCTGGAGCGGCTCCTATGGGGCGCCTCAGTGCTAGGAACGGGAGGAGGGGGGTCCTTCTCCCGAGGTCGCGCCATCCTCCAATCCCTCGTGCAGCTCAACCGCTTCCCACGGCTCATCTCCCTCGATGAGTTACCAACGGAAGGGCTCGGCATCTCCACCGCCATGGTCGGCGGCGGGCTCACGAATGAGGCCGTGGAGGCTTTAGAGGCCTTGGCGTCCGAGCCTCCTAGCCTACTTGGCGCCCGGGCCCTCTCCGCCTTCGTCGGGCAGCCCATCACCTTCGTATTCGCGGCCGAGCTTGGACCTCAGAACACGCTGGAAGCGATCCAGTTAGCCGCCCTACTGGACGTGCCCCTGGTGGATGGCGACTGCGTTGGCCGCGCCGTGCCCGAGCTCCATCAGACGACGCTGTCAGTGCAAGGCATTCCCATGACGCCCTTCGTGCTCGCCACCTTCCAAGGCGACGTGAGCCTCATGGCCCAAGTAGCCAACGACGCCCGCGCCGAGGCGCTCTGCCGGGCCATCGCTTCGGCCAGCGGCGGACTCGTGTCGCTCACGGGCTTTCCCATGAGCCCGGCTGAAGCCAAGCGCGCGCTCATTCCCCACACACTGAGTCACTGCATGGCCCTGGGGCATCAGTTGGGAGAAGGTCGATTCTCACCCGAGCGCTTTGCGCAGGCCGCCTCAGGACGCATCGCCTTTCGAGGCCGGGTCGCGCAGTGCGAGGTGCGGATGCAGGGCGGCTTCTTCCGCGGCCGGTTGGACCTCGAAGGGCTGAATGGATTTGCAGGATCCCGCTACCACGCGGGCATTCAAAACGAGTTCATGTGGGCCTGGCGCGGCGACCGGTTGGACATCGCCTGCCCCGATCTCGTCTGCGTGGTGGACTCCCGCACCGGCATCGGAAAAGTCACCTACGGGCACGGCTTCGAACATGCCATCGAGACCGGGGAAGACCTCACCGTCCTCCACCTGCCCTGCGCTTCGCCCTGGCGAACAGAGGAGGGACGGCGTCGCTTCCCGGATCCTCCCGACGATCTGCGGCCGGGTTGAGGAGGCGGACATGGCCGTCCCTTCCCACGTCCACCCCTTGGAGCTCGCCCGCCCCTTTCTCGAGGCCTTGGCCCAACATCGCCCCGCGCTCGCGGCCCTCCTCGATAGCGAAGCTCCGGCCCTCGGCCCCTTCGTGGGGAGCTTCCACCACGCTGCGCTCCCCGCCATCCAGGATCGTGGGGACTACATCGAAGCCGTCACATCACAGGTGCGGACCTTCCAAGGCGAGGCGGCTGCTCTACGGGCTCAGGCGCGGCTGGCCCGAAGCCCCGTCGTCTTCACCGCCAATCACCTCTGTCTCGAATCCATGCCGCTCACCGTGCAATCCATGTTGGTGGCGAGCCTCGGCGAGTCGGAGGATGGAGTGCTCCCCGTGGAGGCCAGTGGCCTCATTCCCGCGGACAACTCCAGCTTTCCCGCGGGGCTCCTGTTGGATGGCCCCGACCCCAGCCACCTTCAGCGCTTGGCCATCCTCCCTCTCACGAAGAAGCAGCGCCATCGCCTCGCGCTTGGGCTCGAAGGGTTCCGTTCCATTGATCTGGAATCGGCCCGCACCAAAGTGGAGACTCTGGCCCAAGAGGGTGCCCTCTTTCCCGGCGACCGAGAGGCCCTCCATCGCCTCCTCGGCGAGGTCTTGGCCCACGAGGAGGTGCTCCGTCATGCCTCATTCGCCGATCAGACCGCCGCGGCGAATCTCCGTTTGTGGGAGGCCTGGCATGGAGAGAATGCGCACGCTCCGCTCCTCGCCTATCTACCCTGCGAATCTCTACGCCTTCCACTCCTGCTTCAGGATCTGCGGCGCGAAGACAGCCTGTTGGGCCGCGTGATCTTCGACTCGGATCTTCGAGACGAAGTGCTGCGCCGGCTCGACGGTGTTCCCTGTTGTTGGTCTCAAGCCGGGGGCGGCACCACCTTCTTTTGGAAAGTCACGCCAGAAGGTCGAACTTCGCCTCTTCGTGCGGCGAATGACGCTCTCTTGGATGGCGAAGGCCACGCCCTACCCTTCCACGCGGAGGCCTTGGAAGAAGCCCTCCGCACAGGCCAGCTTCTGCCCTCCATCTTCACGACCTTGACCGTGGGCCTTGCCCGGGGCCTCGTGCAGGTGGGCGGCTTCAGTCAGCTGGACTACCTCAGCCGCATTCAACGGGGTCTGGCCGAGGCCCTCGCAGCCACCAGCTACGCCACCTGGTCGGCGCACCTGAGCACAGGTCTTCCTCTCATGCTCACGGCTGGTCTCGCCGGCCTTGTGCTGCGACGGGGCCCCGGAGACCTGCGCAGCGTGGGCGGTATTGCCCTCCTCGCGAAGGATGGCCTCGTGGAAACGCATCGAACACAGATGCGATCTCTCCCCCTCACGGAGGCCATGTTGCCCGAGCTGCCTGGGCTCGTCCGCCTCGTGCTCGGCGATGAGGCTTACCGGCGCCTGAGCATGCCTGAGCCGGCGGCCTGGGCCGCCCTCCTCGAAGCCCGCCTTCCCCACCTTTGATTCGGAGCTGCGCGATGAATGGCAACCTCCTCATGCAGACGAAAACCCATAAGTTCTTCAACGCGCCCACCCGCCAGGCCATGTTCGAGAAGGTGAAGGGCTACGTGGATAAGTCCGTGGATATCGCCGCGGAGATCCGTCGCGTGAAATCCACCTACGGCCTCGACCGGGTCTACCGCTTTGATTTAGGCGAAAACGCGGATGGCTACTCTCCAAAGGTGGAAGCCTGCTTGCAGAGCCTCAGCTCCGACCGAAGGCGCTTCCATCGGTTCAACGAATATCCAGATCCCCACCAGACGACGCTGCGCCTGCGTCTTGCCGCGCGGCACGGGATCCCGCCTGAGTGGATCGTCCTCGGCACCGGCGTGGATTCCCTGCTCGACATCGTCGCCCGAGTCTTTCTGGATCATCGGGACGCCTACCTCATGCCCGTGCCCAGTTTCTTCCTCTTTGAGGCCCTCTCCGAGCGCATGGGCGCCGTGCCTTTCTTCCTTCAGCTGAGGGAGGAGGATCAATTCCGATGGACCCATCAGACCATCCGTCGCTTCAAGCAGCTGGTGGATAAGGTCCGCCCCAAGCTCATCTGGATCGCCAATCCCAACAATCCCACGGGCTACATCCTCCATGAGATGGTTCTGGACGAGCTGGTGGACTACGCCAGCGCCAACAACAGCTTCGTCGTCGTGGACGAAGCCTTCGGCGAATACACCGACCCTTCGGGTCATCCCCTCACGGCCTCACGCCTCCTCTCCCGTTTCCAGAACCTCATCGTGCTGCGCACCTTCTCGAAGATGTACGGCCTGGCCAGCTTTCGCATCGGCTACCTCATGTGCTCCTCGTCGGACATCCTCGAGGGCATCCAGATCCACCGCCATCCCTTCCCCGTCACGCAACTCTCCGCCGACCTCGCCCTCGTGGCCTTAGAGGACGAGGCCTTCCTCGATTCCACACGGGCTCTCAACGTGATGGCCCGCAAGGAGGTCTTCACCCATCTCGAGGGCCTCGCGCATATCGAGGCCATTCCCTCCTATACCAACGTCTTTATGGCCAGGCATCAGGCCATGGACGGCCCGACTTTCCGGATCGCGCTCGAACGCCGCGGCATCCTCGCCGCCCCCTTGGGCATTTCGGGCATCAAGGGCCGGGGATTCCTCCGGTTCACATTGCGCAATCAAGAGGACAACAGCTATCTCTGTCGTGTGCTGGAAGATTTGAAGGACGTCGAGGGCCCCCACCCCGAGGCCCTCATCCGCATGAGTTGAAACCCTTCAGAACCTCCAACGGAATCCCGCCTGGATATCCCGACCTCCCGCAGGGTAATCCCCCGGAAGGGGGATGGAGACATTGGGGTAGCGCTGATCTGCATCGAAGAGGTTGTGGGCCGTGAGATTCAACTCCACGCCCCATCCTAAGGCGAAGATGAGTGCGAGATCGACGACGTGGTAGCCCTTCAGTTCGGGACGCGGATCGCCTTTGTCCCGCTGCCTCTGGCCGACTTCAAGCCACGACGCATTCAGATTGAGTTGGTCGGTGAGGGCGGCGTTGATGCCCGCGCTGGCCCGCCAGTTCGCCATGCCCACGAGCACGTCCTTCGTCACTTCGTTCCTTCCACTTTGGGCGGAGTAATTCACGTACCCGCTCCACACCTCGGAGACAGTCACCTTCCATTCGGTTTCGACGCCCTTCACCACCGTGGCATCCGGGATGTTCTGGTACTCCAGGTGGCCCCCATAAGGCAGTAGCCGAATCAGGTTGCTGATGCGGTTTCTGAAGAGCCCTACTCGCCACAGGCCCCAATCCCCGAAGCGGTAGGCTCCCTCACCTTCGAGGGTCTGGATCGTCTCGGGCTTGTTGTTCTCGCGTCCGAAGACGAAGTTGCTGAAGGCGAGGTAGGACTCCACGAAGGTGGGCGCCCGGAAGGCCTCGCCGTACATAACCTTGAACGTCAAATTGCTTTCGGGACGCGCGATCAGGGCCAGCCTGGGGGTGAGGGAAGTCCCGGCATCGTTGTATCGGTCCCATCGAAGCCCCGCGGTGAGACCGAAGGATGCCAGCGGCGACCATTGATCCTGCAAATAGCCCGTGGCGATGGAACGGACAGGCGTCTGTTGGAGAATGGGCGGTGTACGAATCAACCCATCCAAGCTCGTGCCGGGAAGATTCGTAAAGTCCGCCAATCGGTAAACCCGCTGCTCCTCGTAGCCCGCACCGAGGATGATCTTTTGGGATCCAGGCGCATCCCAAGTCGTTTTGACCTCAGCGCCCTTTGTGCTCTGAGTGGCGCGGTTGATGTCGTAGCGCCCCTGCGTATAAGTCGCGCCCGGATCGCGATAGCCATCGGGGGCGGAGTTCCATCGGTTGTCCGCGCGGTACTGCAGCATGTAGATCCGCGGCTCGATGACCCACGTGTCGCCGACGTGGGCAAGATAGCTCAGCGAACCCTGAGCCTGCTCAGGATGGCCGTCGGAATGCTTCGTTATGGCAAAGTAAGGGCCGAAGAACGGCTCCTTGTGAGTGTTGATAAAGAGCCCATTGAAGGTGAGTCCTTGGTACGTGGCTTTGAGCTGGGCCGTCAGCTTGCGCCGGGCCTCGCGGGTGTAGCCTTCGGGTGTGCCTGCGAGGGAAATCCCAGAGTTGAGGTTGGAGAAATAGGGAGGAATCGAGAAGAGCTGGAGGGCATCCTGATCCACTTTGGATCGAGGCCCGTCGGTACTGAGGTAGTGGAGGAAACCGGAGACCCGCAGGGTGGGACCCGACCAACCGCTCAGCAGGCTCCCTTCGCGGGTGTTGAAACTGCCTCCGTGGGCGGAGAGCGTGGATGAAGCGCCAGATCCCGAAGCGTCTTTGGTGATGATGCTCACGACCGCCACGAAGGCGTTGGTACCGTAGAGCGCTGATCCAGGCCCGCGGATGATCTCGATCTGCTGCACGTTATCGAGAGTCAGATCTCCGAACACGATGGTGCCGCTGCCCTCCAGGTTCTCGTTGACGGCCACGCCGTCGATGAGGATGCGCACCTTTTCGGTGTTGTCGGTCATGACGCCCCGCACGCCGATCTCGGGGTACCCGAGCTGACCTCGCACACCGATTTCAAATCCCGGCACATGGCGGAGCACGTCCCTAAGATCTCTCGCCCCCATCCGTCGCATATCCTCCGACGTGTAGACCGACACGATGGCCGGAGCGTCGAGCAGCGTAGTCTCTGTTCGGCTGGCCACGGTCAGTTTCACGTTGAGCAGCTCTTCCATGCTCAGCTGCTGAAGGTTGCGCTTCTCTTCCTGGGCATGAAGCGAAAACGGCACAAGGGTCATCCCAAGTGCGATGCGGAACACCAAGCGTGTGCTCATGATCCACCTCCGGAGGATGCGGGGGATGCAAGGGCCCTTTGAATGGCCATTTGAAGTTGGGTCAGACTGTAGGGTTTTTGAAGGAATGCCGCCAACCCTTCCTTCATCAACATCTCGGTGCTCTCCTCAGGGCTGAATCCGCTGCTAAGGAGCACGGGAAGATCCGGTTCCAACGCGTGGATGGCCCTGAAGCAGGCTTCGCCATCCATCACCGGCATGGTGTAGTCCAACAACACGAGCCTCAGTTCGCCGGGATACTGCTTCACAAGCTCCAACCCCTCTGCGCCATCCCGAGCCACGAGAGGTTCAAATCCCAAGCGCTCGAGCATGGAGCTGGCGGAAGCGCGGATGTCCAACTCGTCATCCACCACCAGCACTTTCCCAGCACCGACTATGGCGCGCTCAGGCTCCACGACCCTCGGCTGCGCTCTCCGTTCAGGGGATGCTTGGAAGAGCACTTTGAAGGTCGTGCCCATGCCCAATTCGCTGTAGACCCTGATGCCGCCTTTGTGGGCCCTCACGATGCCGAGCATCGCAGCGAGGCCAAGCCCCCGACCGGCGAATTTGGTGGTGAAGAAGGGATCAAAGATTCGGGTGAGCGTGGGGGCATCCATGCCGTGCCCGGTATCCTCCACCTCCAGCACGAGGAAGGAGCCTGGCGTCATCTCCTGACCCGCATAGGTGTTTGCGAGTTGCTCCGCATCCAACCATTCCAGGTGAGTGGCGATCTTGATGAGGCCGCCCTCGATAGGCAGGGCGTCGCTGGCGTTGATCACCAGATTCATGATCACCTGCTGCACCTGCGCCACATCCCCCACCATGGCGGGCAGGTCATCGGCCAACTCGTAGCGGAGGATGGCCTTCTTCGAAATGGAGACGGAGAGGAGATGGCCCATCTCCCGCACCACGGCGTTGAGGTCCATCGGGGCGACTTGGAAGTTGACCTTGCCTGAATAGGCCAACATCTGGCGCACCAGATCGGCAGCCCGCTGGATGACGCGCTCCGCCCGATCGATGTGGACAAGCGCGGGAGAGCGTTCAGGCACATCCAGTCGGGTCATCTCGAGGAAGCCCTGCAGAGCAGCCAGGAGGTTGTTGAAGTCGTGCGCAATTCCGCCCGCGAGCACGCCCAGGCTTTCAAGCTTCTGCCCCTGCAACAGTGCCGCTTCGGACTGCTTGCGTTCCGTGATGTCCATGATGGTGCCCCGCAGCACCGCGTTCCCCGAAGAGCCCTTGAACTTCACGCCTGAGGCGTGGATCCACACAATCGATCCATCCGGCCTCACGATCCGGTGATCCAGCTCGAAGTGCCCTTCGGCGCCAAGCCCGCGGGCAATGGCCGCATCCATCCCTGGCAGGTCTGGAGGATAGATGAGGGCCCGGAAGGCCTCGGCATTTGGAACGCCCTGTCCGGGGTCGAGCCCGAAAATGCGGTAGGTTTCTTCGGACCAATCGGAATCCTGCTCATTGGGATCGAAGGCCCAATGGCCCAAATGGGCGAGACGCTGGGCTTCCTTCAACCGGGCCTGCCGTTCCTCCAACTGATCCAGCATCACGTTGAAGGCATCCACCAGGACACCGACTTCATCCTGGGTTTCGCGGGGCACGCGCACGCTGGAGTCGCGCCCGCTGGCGATGGTGCGCGCGGCATCCGTGAGATGGAGAATGGGCTCGGCCACGATGCGGCCCACGCGCATCGCGATCAGCAGGGCCGTCGACCCGATGAGCAAGGTCAGCGCGAGACCTGCCAAGAGCACCCAAAGGAGCTGTCGGTTCAGCTCCGCCATATCCATTTTCAAGAAAATGGAGCCCTGGGTTTCACCGGCATGGCGGATGGGGCTGGTGACACATAAATGCCCCGGCTCAAAGGCCTGCGACTCGATGGGGCGCCCGAGCGCCTCGGGCACCGGCCCATCCGCATCCCGCCGGTAGGTCGTGAAGATCCGGCCCTCGCGGTCCAGGATCGCCGCCGACACGATATGGCGATGCACCTTTAGGTTGGCGAGCAGCCGTTTGGCCTCGTCGGGATCTTTAAACTCCAATGCCGCCGAACTGCTTTCCCCCACCACTTGGGCGAGCAGCGCCAACTCCCTCTTTTGGGCCGTGCGGTAGCCGTAGATCTCGATTCCCACGAACGCGCCCACCGCCAGCAGCAAAGCCAGGCCCACCGTCAACATGATCACGGCGATCAGCTTTCGTCGAAGCGGGATGTCGTGGAGGGAGAACATGAGTTCCTGGGGGTTAAGGAAGAATGGATTTGGCGAGACGTTGCACTTGGGCGGAGATGCGCAGATGTGCCTGCTCGAGAGCAGTCCGGTTCAATACGAATCGAAGCCGCCCCTCCTCATTGAAAAGGTGGATGGTGCCTCCGAAGCCGAGGAAGAAGCTCGTCTCACCCACCGTGAGCACGCTGCGGCCCGCGAGCCGGGCATGAAGACCGGATAGGTGGCGTTCTTCGCTGACCGGGAAGTAGAGGATGTGGCAGGGCTGCACATCGGCGCCGGTGTGGAAGCGCTTCACCACCACCTTCCGTCCTTGAAAGGAGGGCGCGAGCGTATCCAACGCCGCCGCCATGGGCCCATCACCGACCACGCCGACGAGCAGCGGCTCGCCCGGCGGCAAACTCTCCTCCGGCCATTCGGTGTACTTGGCCAATGAGAGTAGGAAGGCCGCCCTCGCCTCGTACTCCTCCACCTTCGGGCTGCGCTGCTGCGGGCTTTCTCTCGGGAGTTCAGCCGCCGCGGCTGAAGCAGGGACAAGACAGCACAAGGGAGGAAGCAAAATCCCCCTTAGCGCGGCGCGTCCCCATTGGTGCTTGCTCATGGCTGGCTGGTCCTGATAACCCCCAGGGCCTTTTCGGCAGCAGCCAGCCTACCTTGCATTTAGTACATAACGTACCTTGCATTTAGCGAACGACGTTTCCTGCATTGAAGAGGGGGACGTAGATCGCGAGCAACAGGGTCAGGACCACCACGCCCATGAAGACGATGAGCGCCGGGCCGATGAGGCTCGTCACCGCCGCGGTGGCCTTTTCCACTTCCTGGTCGAAAAAGTCAGAGACGTGGCCCAGCATTTCAGGCAGGGCGCCGCTCTGCTCTCCCACGCGGATCATCTCGATGGCCAAAGGATCCAGGGACTTGGATTGCTCAAGGGAACCGTGGAGGCTTTGGCCGGCCCGAACGGACTCGATCACACCTGACAAAGCGCGCTTCAGCCCCTCGCTGGGGTTGGTGCGCTGCACCACTTCCAGCGCAGGCACCGCGGGAAGGCCGCCGGCCAGCAGCACGCCCAAGGTGCGGCAGAAGACGCTGCTCTGATACTGGCGCACCAGGTGGCCCACCTTCGGGACGGCGAGCAGACCCCGTTCGAAGGTGCGGCGGCCACGGTCCGTGACCACCATCCATCGTCCAAAGAATACGAGGCCCACCAGCACCACACCCTGCAGCCAGAGCGAACTGCGGAAGCCCGTCCCGATGGCCAGCAGCGCTTTGGTCAGGGGCGGCATCTCCGCGTCGCCACTCTGGTAGAACTCGGCGAACCGGGGCAGCACCACGTTGAACATCAGCAGCAGGGCGATGCAGAGCACGAGCACGAGGAAGCCCGGGTAGAAGAGGGCTTCGAGGATCTTGCGTTTGCTCTGCTGGCTGAACTGTTGGAAGGTCAACCAGCGGGTCAGCACCTCGACGAGGGCGCCGCTGCGTTCGCCGGCTACCACGTTGGAAAGGTAGACCGCCGGAAAACCGCCCGCACGCTCAAGGGCATCGCTGAAGGAGAGGCCCTCCTTCACGCCGTTGACCACGTCCTCCAACGAGGCCCGGAGGTAGGGGTCCTTGCCGTGGCCCACCAACAGCTCCAAGGCCTGAAGCAGCGGGATGCCCGCCTTCAGCAAGGCCAGAAGCTCCTGGTTGAAGAGGATGAGGCTTTCCATCTTCACGGTGCGACGGCGCAGCCCTCCCCCTTCGGCCTTACGAACCTCCAGAGGGAACGATCCCTCCGCCATGATGAGGGCCTTCACAGCCCCTTCCGAATCCGCCTCCAAGTCCCGTTGAAGGACTTCGCCGGTGGAAGTGGTGAGTTTGACGGTGTAGCGCATGGAGGCTCCGGCTCCGGGAAGGCGCGAAGCGCCTGAAAGGGACAGCGCTCCGATGGAGCGCTGGATAGCTGGAGATGAACGTCCAGGATAGCTGCTAAACGACGGGCAGTCCCGCCGGGTAGCCTTAAGCTATGCGTCCGATCTCCCTTCTGGTTCCAACCTTGGTGATTTCTCTGTCCGCGCAGGAGGCCCCCCTTCGAGTCGGGGCGCCACTGCCCGTGGATCTGGACCTGCGTACCGCCGATCCTGCGGCCCTCCTGCCCAAAGACGGACGGGACCCTGCCCAGGTCGAGTCGAGCCGAATGGCCCTTGAAGTCTTTACCGCGTCGGTGAAGGGTCAGCCGGCCGTGCGCCTGCGCCTTCCCTCGGGGCCCAATCGCGTGGCCCTGCTATTGGCCATCGCCCGCAGCCTTCGCGTGCAGTCCCCGGAGATCAAGCTCTACGTCGCGCCAGATGGCACCGAACCCTGGCTCGATGAGCAGGCCTGGGGCGTGGTGGAAGGGGGCGCCCTGCTGCCCGATGAGCTCGGCACCGATCCCGGCCAGTGGCGGAACAAATTGGCGGAAGCCCAGGGCCATTTCCCAGGCCGACCCTGGTGGTTATGGCTCCCTAGCGATCCGGGCCCCTTGGCGGGTGGGCTGTTGGGCGATGGCGGGCGGCTGGCCCTTCCTCAAGGCGGCCCCACGGCCGCGCTCGCCGCATCCCTGCCCTCAGGCCCCCTGGATCTGGAAGGCGGCCAAGGCGACCTCCTCGTCTCGCCTCGCCTCGGCGGTCAGGTGCGCCGTTGGCGCTTTGTCGATGGCGCCTGGATGCCCGCTGCGCTGCCCAAGGGGCGGACGGAGGTCGCCGTTAAAGCCCAGGCGGATTACGATCTCGGCGCCCTCCTCGCCAAGGTGCGCGCTTTTCAGACCAAGTCACGGCTAGCGGCGACCACGCTGCAGAGCACCGTGGATCTTTCCCTCCGTCTGCAGAGCGCTCGTGTGGATGATGCGGAGCTGGGGTTCAAGTTCCGGGTCTTTGAAAAGCGAGGTGAGCAGCCTGAATTGCTGCAGCAGGAAGTGCTCTTCAACGGCGTGAAGGCGAAGCTCCACGGCGAAGTTCAGCTGCCCATCGTGGAAGCGCGCAGCAGCCTGGCGCGGCCCCTCGAGCTCGCCCTGTCCGAACGCTACCGATACCGAGACCTCGGCCCCGCCGGCACGGGAATGCGTCGCGTGGGCTTCGAGCCCGTGGAAGCGGATGTGCGCCTCTATCGCGGCGAACTCAAGGTCGAAGAAGCGACAGGCAAAGTCATCGAGGAAACTCGCGAGCGCGACGGCCTCCCCGGCACCGTGCGCACCGAGCGCGCCACCCTCACCTACGGGGAAGCAGCGCCTGGCGTGTGGCGCGTAGTGGAGAGCCGCAGCTACGAGCGGTGGATCGGCGCCAACGGCATCGCCCAAGTGCAGCGCCGCTTCACCTTCCACCACTGGCTCGTGGACGATCCCGCTTTTGATGCGGCCCGCGAGGGGGCACGAAAGAGCGATGCAACGCTGCTGCGGGAAACGCCTGAGGGCGCGCGCTACCTCACGCGGCAAAGCGATGGCACCCGCAAGCTCGAAGAAAAACCCAAGTCCAGCGGCCGCGCCCTCGCCGGGGTCGTGCTGGTGGATCCCGGCATCTCTCCGCCGGTATTCCCCTTGGCGGGGTTCACCTACTTCGATTTCAACGCCTTCGGCACCGGCGGACAGCTCACCAGCCTCATTGCGGGCGTCTTCAACACGGCCAGCCTCACGCAGCCCCTGGGCGGCGGGTTCGATCTCAATGCCAATGCACTCGCCCTGCTCATCAAGAGCGACGAACGCCCCGTGGCCCACGGCGGATTGCTGAACCGCGATGCCGTAGGACACCAATTCGGCCGATTCTCCCTCGGTCTCGGCCGCGACCTCGGCGCCGGCTTCCGTTTGGAAGGCCAGGAGCGCTTCCACTACGACAAGTACAGCGAGCCTCGGGACGACAAATACGCCACGCCCGGTTTCATGCTGCCACCTTCGGGATGGACTCGCGAAAGCGTGCTCCAGCTCTCGTGGCTCTTCCGCGGTTTCGAACTGCGCGGCAACCACGGCTGGGGCCAGCGTCCCGAAGGCACCTACGGGGCTCCAGGCGCTCTAAAGACCGTGCCAGAGGAAGGCCGTTTCACTCGATGGGAGGTGGCCTCCGCCTACAGCCATGAGATCGGTCGCGGATGGTGGCTTAAGGGCCAGGTGGGCCTCGAAGCCGGCCGTGCCTTCGACCGCTTCAACTCCCTCGAAGTGGGCGGCGGCTTCGGCGGCGGCGCGGTCTCTGGCATCCGCAGCAACGCCTTGGCCGCAGACCGCATCGCCGCAGGCCACCTCATCCTCACCCTGCCCTCCGTGCCCAGCCTGCGCCTCTCCTTCAGCCTAGACCATGCGGAGGCGAGGGCCATTGATGATCGGCGTACCTACGGCTTCACTGGGCTGGGCATCGCTGGAGACCTTCCGGGGTTCTGGTGGTTCACCGCCTCCCGCATCGATCTCGGTGTGGGTCTGCAAAGCGATATCCCAGGGGTGAAGACGGTCAACGGATACGTCGCCCTACTGCGGGTCTTCTAGGCTTCACCTGCTCAAACATCGCCAAGATGGATGGACCAAAAGGTCCATCACGGGTACTCTTTTTTACTAATACGCGTTAGTAAATTCGGGATTTATCCGTTGAACGACTCTGCCATCCTCCCTGACGTCTTCCCCGCCGAACCCAGCGAACGGATCGGCTGGGTGGATTTCGCCAAGGGCATCTGCATGATCGGCGTGGTCACGCTCTACGCCGTCAACAAGCTCGAAGCCGCTGGCGCAGGAAGCGGCTGGCTGAAGGTATGGGCGGACTTCGCGCGCCCCTTCCGAATGCCTGATTTCTTTCTGCTCTCGGGCCTCTTCCTGCACCGGGTCATCGACCGGCCGTGGAAGGACTACCTCGATAAGAAGGTCACCCACTACCTGTACTTCTTCGTGCTGTGGTCCCTGATCTTCCACATCACGGAGTTCGCGGCCTTCCGCGCAGGGCTTATGCAGGGCCAAGGCGACGCGACACCCCTTTGGTACAAGCTCATCGAGCCCTTCGCCATGCTGTGGTTCATCCAGCTGCTGCCCGTCTTCTTCGTGATCACCCGCCTGTTGAAGCGCGTACCCATGTGGGTACTACTGCCCATCGCGGCGCTGCTACAGACCTTCCCGCCGGAAACGGCCCACCCGACGATCCTCCGCAACTTCTGCGACCGCTTCGTCTTCTTCTACATCGGCTACCGTTTCGCGCCGTACTTCTTCCGCCTCGCCGCCTGGGCCCAAACCCGCAGGGGCCTTGCCCTGCTGGGGTTGCTCGCTTGGGCCATCCTCAATGAAACGCTGGTGCATCTCGGCGTCTCTGCCATGAAGGGCGTCTCGTTGGGCCTCGGCTTGGCCGGCGCCATGGGCGTCATTACCGCCGGCGCACTCCTCATGCCCGTCCGACAGGCCTCGTGGCTGAAGTACCTCGGGCGCAACTCGCTGATCATCTACCTGGGCTTCTACCTGCCCATGTTCATGTCCCTCACCTTCTTCCGCAGAACGCACCTGGGCTTGGATCAAGGGACCATCGGCGCCCTCGCCTCCACCATCAGCGCGCTGTCTGCGCTCTGCCTCTTCTGGCTCACGCGGGGCACGTGGATGAAGTTTCTCTTCGCTCGGCCCGCCTGGGCCAAGCGCGCCGCCACGAAGTCTGCGCCCATTCCGGAGAACGCGGAGCTCAGCTAGCTCCCATCGAAACCGCTTGAGACGAGGGCGCGCCGGCGCTTCCTGGCTATGCTGGGCCCATGGCTGGAACGCTGAAGGTGCCTCACGATGAAGAGACGCTCAAGCTCAAGGGCCGTGCCCGGCTGGGATGGCAGACCCTCCTATGGACAGCCCTCAGCGGGCTGCTGCTCTACACCCTAGGTCTAGGCAACCACACGCTCTGGGACTACCACGAGCCCTATGTCGGCGGCATCGTCCGCGAAATGGCGACGAGCGGGGATTGGATCGTGCCGACCCTCAACGGCCAACCCTATTTGGAGAAGCCGCCCCTCTTCTACATCTTCGCCGCCCTCATTGCCAGGGCCTGCGGCAGCTTCGAGCCCTGGGTGCTGCGCCTGCCCAGCGCCCTACTGGCCCTCGCCACCATGGTGTGGACCACCTTCCTCGGATGGCGACTCAGCTCCGCTCGAGCGGGGGCCTGGGCGGGCTTCATGCTCGGCACTTCGGTGCTCTTCTTTCTCTACGGCCACGAGGCCGTGGTGGACATGACCCTTACTGCCGCAGTCACCCTCGCCCTGGGCCTGGCCTTTCTCTCAATCGTGGAGCCTCCTTACCGCCCGCGTTGGGTGCCATGGTTCTGGACGTCCCTGGGCCTGACCTTTCTTGCCAAGGGGCCGGTAGGACCGCTGATGGTGCTCCTTCCTTTGGGGATCACACTGCTCATTCAAAGGGATCGACGCCTACTCCAAGCCTTTCTGAAACCCACCTGGGGCATGGCGGCGGGCCTTGGCCTCGGGTTGGCGTGGGTGCTGGCCCTCTATCACCGCGGCGGCTCCGAATTCCTCTTGGAAGTCTTTGTCCGGAATACCTTCGGGCGCTTCGTCCAGAGTCCGAACCTCGTGCCGCGTACCGGGCGTCTCGGTGAGCACGTCGAACCTCTCACGTTCTATTTCCGGCGCCTCCCCGGCAACCTCCTCCCCTGGGTCACCCTCTGGGGCGCGGCCATGGCCAGCGCCATCCCCCGTCACCGCCGCCACCACCTGAGCCCCCGCACCTACTTCCTGCCCCTCGCCTTCGGCATTAACCTGCTGCTCCTCTCCCTCTCTGCGGCCAAGCGCATGGCCTATCTTCTGCCCGTGCTTCCCGTGACCTTTCTGCATACAGCCCTTTGGCTGGATCTGCGCATCCCCAGGGCCCGCCGCAGGATCGATCGGACCCTCCTGAGCGTCATCGCCCTCTGTATCTCGCTGACAGGGCTCCTCGCCGTGGGTTTTCCCTGGTACCTCGTGAGCCAGGGCTGGATGGGCAGGCTGGGCGCTGTAGCGCTCAGCTTGGGCGGCGCCGTTGTGCAGGCTCTTATTCTCCGATGGCTCTGGTTCCGCGAATATCCGCGGGCTTTGGACTGGGCCATGTTCCAGTGGATGGCCTTCCTTGCCCTTGTGCTGGCCTTCGCAGTGCCCGGACTCGACCACGATAAATGGCGCCCCCTGATGGCGCCCTACGAGGAGGCTCTCCAACTGGAGATGAGGGGCTACCACCTCATCGGGGCGGGCCTTTCCGAGACCCAGTTGGGTCACAGCAGCCTCCTCTTCCGCCACACCCTTCCGATCGCTCGCGATGCAGAGACTCTGCGCAGTTGGTTAGCGGAGCCCCATCCTGTGGCTGCGCTCGTGGAGCCGGGCTGGTGGGAGCGCGAACTCTCCCATCGAAACCTGCCTGCCCAGGTGCGCCTCACTCCAGCCAGTGGGCACCGCCTACGCGAACGGGCTCCTGTGCTCCTCGTCAACCGCCCTTAGATTGCGCTCGATCCAAAGCTTCCTGGAGGGAGCGCACCAATTCCGCATCCTCGGGACGCTCGTCGGGCTCCTTCGCCACCAGCCGGTTCACCAGCCGCACCATCTCGGGTGGAATCTCGGGGCGGAACTCCTCCAGGTTGGGAAGCGGCGCGCGGCGGTGCTGATCCAACAACTCGAAGGGCGTCTCTCCTTGGAAGGGGGGGTGGCCCGCCAGCATTTCAAACAGGATGATGCCCAAGCTATAGCGATCGGAAGCGGGCCCCACGGTGGTTTTCAGCTGGGCCTCGGGAGCAGCGTAACGAGGGGTGCCTAAAAAAGCGTAGGTAGTCGTCAGCGTTTCCGCATCCATCACGCGCGCGATGCCGAAGTCCATGATCCGCACGCCCGTTGCATCGAGGATCACGTTCGCAGGTTTGAGGTCGCGATGCACCACACCTTGAGCGTGCGCATAGGCGAGGCCCTCGGCCATGCCGAGCCCTATACGCAAAGCTTCTTCCAAGGGGAGCAGCCCCTCCTTCAGGTGTAGGTCCAGCCGCTTGCCCTCCACGTATTCCATGGCGATCCAGGGCTGGCCCTCCGTTGGGCCTGGGTCCACCAGCCTCACTAGGTTGGGGTGGCTTAGCCGGGCACCCAAGCGCGCTTCCTGATGGAAGCGGCCAATGAACTCCGGATCTTCGAGCCGGTAAGGATGCAGCCGCTTGAGCGCGACTTTTTGGCCCGTTTGTAGGTGGCGCGCCAGGTAAGTGCTTGCGAAGCCCCCTCGGCCGAGGAGCCGCTCGATATGGTAAGGGCCGATGCGCTCTGGCTCCGCAAACTCCCCCTGATGAGCTGCAGCCGACCGGCGGCGGAAGAGCCAGGCCCCAAGCGGAATTGAAAGAAGCAGCCAAGGCCACCAAGGCGTGCTCTTCACCGGCGGTGGGGGTGCGATAAGAGGGGCGGGTTCAACCCGTTTCGAAGTCTCTGGAACGGCGGGCTGAACCAGCGAAGGCGCGACTACCTTGGGACTGGGTTTGGGTGCCGGCAGGATGGGCGTCGCCTGTGGTGCCGTAGGGAGCGGTAGTGCGGGTCGCGCCGGGGAAGGCGCTGGCTCGGAATGCGGCGGCGCAGGGTCAGGATTGTGCTGTGCGGGGGGTTCGGTAGGGACGACTGGCAGCTTCGGTGTTTCTTTGATCTGCCGAGCCTCCCTTAGCTCCTTCAGGCGACGGCCTAAAACCTCCCGCTCCTTCGCGGGCTCGTGCTGGGCTTGGGCTCGGGACAACTCGGCTTCCGCCGCCTCGAGATCCCCCATCTCCACCAGGCAGCGCGCCATCCGGGTGTAGGGAAAGTAGTCCCGCAGCAGGTTGTTGCCGTAGATCAGGACCTGGGGAGCGGAGCTTGGCCGCAGGCTGGCCGCCCGCTGATAGGCGTGGAGCGCGCCCTTCCAATCGCCCTTCCGTTCCAGATCCCTTCCATCCTCGAAAGCGGCGTAGAACGTGGGCTGGGTTTGAGCCAGCAGGGGAAGCGCGAAAAAGGGGACCACGCGACGCATCAATCTCCCACGAACAAGTGACGCAGGAGTTTCTCCAAGGGCTGCCTTTCAAACTGGACGATGAAGGTGAGATCCAACCGCTGGTCCACAATACGCTCGGTGCCCAGGGAGGTGGGGGGCATGCGTGAAAGAATCTGATCCACGTCCAAAAACTGCGAGGCTCGTCGCTTGCCCCAGCCATAGCGGTAGGCCGCATCGAAGGTGTACCGTCCCCGCTTCACGCCAGTGCCCAAGGCCGCCGCGTAGATCACGCGCTGCTCGCCCGTCACCCGGTCCACCACGGGCTGGGGCTCGCGACTGAGGCCCATGCGAAGCGGCAGGATGCTACCCGAATCGAAGATGAAGAGGCGCTCGACGCCCAAGTGCACGTCCGTGGCGTTGGGCGTGCGGGTGCCCTTATCCAGGTCGAAGAAGCTCAGGCCGTCCAAGCTGGCACGTGTCGTCATATAGCGCGCTTCAGACCACGCGGTGTGAGTCACGTCTGCGGTGAAGAGCCACCGATCCTTGGGCCGGTAGGCGAAGCCGACTCCGGTGGTCGAGGGCCAGTGCAGGCCCACGGCCAAGTCGGGCGTGCTCCGATAGGTCACGGGGCCGCCTGAGCTGGTGGTCGTCGTCGTTCCGTAGGTGTAATCCCCGTGGAAGCCGGTGCGCCGCACCAACCCCAGACTCCAGGTGGGCCAACGCCAGATGAGCCCTAGGTTGTAGTTCACGCCTTCGAGATGGTTGGACTGCGTGAAGTTCACAAAGGATGTCCGAGCACCGGACGTTTTCGAGCTTTGAGAATCCAGATCCCAAACGCCCCGCCACATATTCACCGAAGCACCGATCAACACCCGCTCCGAAAGCTCATAGGCCATCGCGAAGGAGTAAAGATCGATCTGTCCTTCCTGACGGATGGACTGACGTAGCGTGCTGGCGCCCGTCCCATTGATGGGCACTTCACTGAGCTGCCGGCTATCGTCCTCATCCAAGGTGATGAAACGTTGCAGCGAAAGCTGGAGCGCCAGCGATTTCCCACCCAACCGCAGGGGCACGGTGCCTGAAATGAACTGCGGATCAAAGTGGGTGCTTGAGATGAGCGAATCGCTGACCACTTGGGTGCGGGTGCCCGCCGTGGTCTCCACGTCCTCATAGCCCACATCGCGTTTCTGACCGCGCGCGACGAAGCTCACTTCAGGTTTGAGCAGCTGGGCCAGTCCGGCGGGATTGAAGGACACCGCGGTCGCATCATCCGCCACTGCGATAAAGGCGCCGCCCAACCCTGTCGCCCGAGCTCCAGCCCCTTGAACCGTGAAAGCCGTCCGCGACTGTTCAGAAATGATGGTTCCGATGGGCGTGCTCTGAGCAGACAACACCCCCCCAGTCGCCCCTAAACAAAGGGCGCGCCAAGCAAAGAGGGTGGCGGTTCGAGACGGGGACATGGTGTTCTTTTATCATGACGTCCCCAGCTGTCAGGTTCACCTGTGGATTCATCCGCCGCAAACACGCGCTCTGCCGTATCAGTCCCTGGGAAATGGCGTGAGGATGGTTCGAATCTGCCTTGAGAGGGCATCCAACATGGCGTAGCGCTTGTTGTACATGGAGCGTTTATTGGGCTTCACCTCGTCCAACCCCCGGCGCCGGTGCTTGGAGGGGAGGAGGAACCACCCTTCGGGAGCAGGCTCGCCACCCGCCTCGATCCAGAGCTCGTCGTAGTCGAAGCTGATATCCCGCTTGGTGCGGATGAGCTTGTACTGCCCCGCCCGGAATACGTGGATGCCGTTGCCCACACCGTAGAGCGCCTTCACCCGGAGAGAACGAGCGATCTCTTGAGCGAGGAAGACCATGAACTGCTTGGGGCGGAGCCCGTGCATGGCCTTGGTGGCCAGCTTGATGGTCTCCTCGTCGCCGCCTTTGCGTCCTTGGACGGCGCCCACGAAACAGGCCCACCCCTCACCCAGTCGCTCGAAGGCAAAGGCGAAGGAGCTGATG
>JACXTT010004803.1_pt1 | contig 19929 bp, 19 predicted proteins | sample 9270951 | NCBI WGS metagenome assembly JACXTT01 (sample SAMN15532306, study PRJNA645909) | rock metagenome | isolation source: weathered quartz diorite | place: Puerto Rico | collected 2017-06-21 | reverse complement strand
AGGATCGGTCCCGAACGCCGCGCGGACGAGCGCTGGCGCCTGGGGGCCGCTGACCAGGAGCAGCCCCCAGGTCTCGGCGCAGTTCTCCATCTTGGCCTTGGTGCCGAACAGCAGGAACTTGCGTAGCGCCAAGAAGGTGGCGTCCCCGATCTCGCCCACGTCCTCCAGCATCAGGGCCTCGCCGAGCTGATACACCCGGAAGTAGGTGACCATCTTGCCCTTGTGCGTGAGGAGGCTCGAGTAGATCCCTTGTCCCGTGGCCAGGCGGAGGATGTCGTTGCTGATGACGCTCTGCAGCCACTTCGCGCGGTCCTCGCCGGTCACCCGGAGCTTCCCGCGCTGGGAGAGATCCGTGACGCCGACCCCGCGCCGCACGGCCAGATGCTCGGCAGTTGCGTCCCCGTAGTTCGCGGGCACTTCCCAGCCGCCCTGCTCGATGAAGGTCGCTCCTCGCTTCGAGTGCTCGTCGTAGAGGCGCGAGAGCTTCATGCAGAAATCACCCCTCCCGTACCCACTACCTCTTGGACTAGTTGGAGGGTTCGGGATGAGAACTCGTTCCGGGACACTATCTTGGTGACCCCCAGTTGCTGGGCCCGCTTCCAGTTGTCCACCTCTTCGTGGTTGGCAAAGGCCAGGACCGGAATGGACTTCGACCGTACGTCGCTCTTGAGGGCTTCAAGCGCCTTGAACGCGTCGAGCCCCTCGTCGTTGATGTTGAGGACCACCGCCGCCGGATGGAGCGCGCCGGCCTTGTCGGCCACCTCGCCGTGCGTCCGGGCCTTTTCGATCGTGTAGCCTTGGGGCTTCAGGGCGTCCCGGAGCTTGGTATAGAAGAAGACGTCGTTCACGCCGACGAGGATGGTTTTGTTCTCCACGGCCCTTACCTAGTTCATCATGGCCCGCAGCCGCGTGAACGCGCGCTGAGCCAGATCGTACTTGGGGTTGATCTTCAGCGCGCGATTGTAGCACTCGAGCGCCTTGTCCCACTCCCGCTTCTTCTCGTAGACGCGCCCCAGATTCAGATGGGGGAATGCCGGGCTCTCGTATCGCTTAGCGTGCGTCGCTTTTTCCAGCCATTCGATCGCGTCGTCGAGCTGGCCCTTCTCGATCAGGTAGGCCCCGATGTCGTTGTACGGATTGCCGAAGTCTGGGTCCACCGCGATGGCGCGGTGACAGTCCTCGATCGCCTCGTCCAGCATCCCCATGAAGCTGTGCGTCCATCCGCGGAACGTGTAGGCTTCGGCAGTTGGATACAGCTCGATGGATTCCGTGTAGAGCTTGATCGCCTCCTCGAACTCGCCCTTCATCTGGCGCTCGTAGGCCTTCCGGAAGAGGTCCCACGCGGCTTTCTGGTCGTCTTCGGGTTCCATCGGCCTGTTGCCCGAAGTCTCGGTGTTAGCCAATCCTGTTCGCCTGTTCCTGCTTGAGCTTCTTCTTGACGAGTTCGGCCGCCCGCCTCCCGGAGAGCAGCATGGCGCCGAAGGCCGGGCCCATCCGTGGAGAGCCGTCCACGGCGGACACCGAGAGCCCGGCCAGGAAGCAGTTGGGATAGACCTCCCGGGTGTTCTCCACCACGAGCTCCTCCGAGCGCTCCACCCACATGGCTCCGTTGCCGGGCACCGCCTTGTACAGGCCGCGCTTGTTCAAGAGTGTCACCACCGCGGCGTCATGGCCGGTGGCGTCCACCACGACCTTCGACTCCAGCGCGATCGGGTCCACGTGCACTGCGTCGTGCCCGGCGTATTCGACCGGCGACCAGTTCACGACGACGCCCTCCAGGATGTTCTCCCGGCGGAGGATCAGGTCTATGACCTTGGTGAGGTTGAGGACCCGGACGCCGGCGTCGTAGGCGGCGGCGACCAGCTTGGCGGTGGCGTGCGGCGGGTCCACGATGAACATCCCCTCGCACTCCTTGACCAGTTTCGCGGGGATCTTCAGCTCGTCGAGAATCTTGTCGGCGGGGGCGCAGATGGTCGCCTTGTTCATGAGGTACCCGCCGGACCAGAATCCCCCGCCAAGGTGCAACGCCTGCTCGATGAGCAGGGTCTTGAAACCGGCGGCGGCGAGGTCCCGCGTACACATGAGCCCGGACGGCCCCGCGCCGACGACGATGACGTCGCTCTCGATGAGGCGGTCGAATTCCTGGAAGTGCTCCCGGGCGATCTGCCGGGTGATGTCGCGCTCCCGCAACGGAGCCGTCCATTTGTTCTTGTTTGCCATGATGAACCTCGTCCTACTGATAGATTTCCAGCCCCGCCTTCTTGAACTCCTCCGCCTTCTCCTTCATGCCGACCTCAATGGCGGTCTGCTCGTCCACCGCTTTCTCCTCTGCGTACTTGCGGACGTCCTCGGTGATCTTCATCGAACAGAAATGCGGGCCGCACATCGAGCAGAAGTGCGACGTCTTCGCCGCGTCCTGCGGGAGGGTCTCGTCGTGGAACGACTTGGCCGTGTCGGAATCGAGTGAGAGGTTGAACTGGTCCTCCCAGCGGAACTCAAAGCGGGCCTTTGACAACGCGTTGTCCCGCGCCTGCGCGCCCGGATGGCCCTTGGCCAGGTCGGCCGCGTGCGCGGCGATCTTGTACGCGATGACGCCGGCCTTCACGTCGTCCTTGTCGGGCAAGCCCAGGTGCTCCTTGGGCGTGACGTAGCAGAGCATCGCGCAGCCGAACCAGCCGATCATGGCCGCGCCGATGCCGGAGGTGATGTGGTCGTAGCCCGGCGCGATGTCGGTCGTCAGCGGGCCCAGCGTGTAGAACGGCGCTTCGTGGCAGGCCGCAAGCTGCCGTTCCATGTTCTCCTGGATCATGTGCATAGGCACGTGGCCGGGGCCCTCGATCATGACCTGCACGTCGTGCTCCCAGGCGATCTTGGTCAGCTCGCCCAGAGTCTCCAGCTCGGCGAACTGCGCCTCGTCGTTCGCGTCCGCGATCGAGCCGGGCCGCAGCCCGTCGCCTAGGCTGAAGGAGACGTCGTAGGCCTTCATGATCTCGCAGATCTCCTCGAAATGCGTGTAGGCGAAGTTCTCTTCGTGGTGGGCGAGGCACCACTTGGCGTGGATCGAGCCCCCGCGCGAGACGATGCCGGTGACGCGGTCGGCCGTGAGCGGGATGTAGCGCAGCCGCACACCCGCGTGGATGGTGAAGTAGTCCACGCCCTGCTCCGCCTGCTCGATCAGGGTGTCGCGATAGATCTCCCACGTCAGGTCCTCGGCCTTGCCACCCACCTTCTCGAGGGCCTGATAGATCGGGACGGTACCGATGGGCACCGGCGCGTTGCGGATGATCCACTCCCGCGTCTCGTGGATGTTCTTTCCCGTGGAGAGGTCCATGACCGTGTCCGAACCCCAACGCATGGCCCAGATCATCTTCTCGACCTCCTCCTCGATCGAAGAGGCCACGGCGGAGTTGCCGATATTGGCGTTGATCTTCACCAGGAAGTTCCGCCCGATGATCATCGGCTCGAGCTCGGGGTGATTGATGTTGGTCGGGATGATCGCGCGGCCGCGGGCGACCTCGTCGCGGACGAACTCCGGAGTGACCTCGTCCGGGATGCTGGCGCCCCAGGCGTTCCCTGGATGCTGGCTGGTGAGGCGGCTGCCGCCGCGCCCGTTGCCGTTTCCATCCCCCAGATCCATCGCGGCCTGCCGCTTCATGTTCTCGCGGATGGCGATGAACTCCATTTCCGGCGTGATGATGCCCTTGCGGGCGTAGTGCATCTGGGTGACGTTGTGGCCAGGCTTCGCCCGCAGCGGCTTGCGGAGGTGCGCGAACCGCAAGGCGTCCAGCTTATGATCGGTGAGGCGCAGGCGCCCGTACTCGGAGGTGACGCTGGGTAACTCCTCCACGTCCCCGCGCGCCATGATCCAGGCCAGCCGCAGAGGGGCAAGACCCATGCGGATGTCGATTGTGACGTCGGGGTCGGTGTACGGGCCCGATGTGTCGTAGACCAGGAACGGCGCGTTCTCCTCGACGGCGCCGTTCTTGAACGACTTCGTCGGTGTGAGGCGGATCTCCCGCATCGGGACGCGCATGCCCGGCTTGTCACCTTCGCTGTAGACCTTCCGCGAGGCCGGGAAGGGTTGCGTCGTGATAAAGGATGAGTTCATAGTGGTCCCGTCCTTTCTCTCGCGTCAAAAAATAAACCGCACCAATCCACCGGAAGGGGAGGACAAGTGCGGTCTGAGAAATGGGATCATGGTCGCTTCCCTGCGCTGGTATTATCCAGATCAGGTTCAGAGGGTGCGTGGCGGGCCATTCACTCTTTCCGGACCTTGGGTCCGGGGGCCACGCTCTCAGCCACCGTAGGCTCCCCTAGCTTGTTAGCTCATCAGCATACACGCTGGGTTTTCCGACTGTCAACCACAGAGACGCATCAATCTGGCTGCTGGGTCTTTCGAGTGGCGGGGTTCTGGGTCTTTTGGGCTCGTTGACAAAGATGACAACCGCACCATAGAATGAAACTTTACTTAATTCCTCGGACGCTTCCGGCCCAGGCTAACGCTAGATGATCGTAGGGAGTGGAACGGTGGAACGAGCGTCTTGCCTTATCAGTCAGCCGTTAGAGCTCCAGGCGTACCGTGACCTGTCGCTGGAGGAGCTGGCCGAGCGGACGGCCGAGGCCAAGCGCAAGCTGGGCGACCGCGTCATCGTGCTCGGCCACAATTACCAGCGCGACGAGGTCATCCGCCACGCGGACGTCGAGGGCGATTCGCTCAAGCTCTCCCAGATTGCCGCCGAGCGCTCCCACCACGAATTCATCGTGTTCTGCGGCGTCCATTTCATGGCCGAGACCGCCGACATCCTCTCCAGGACCAGACAGACGGTGATCCTGCCCGACCTGGCGGCAGGCTGCTCCATGGCCGACATGGCCCAGATCGAGCAGGTGGATGAGGCGTGGGCCCAGTTGGGCCAGATCCTGCCTGTGGAAGAAACGGTGACCCCGGTCGTGTACGTCAACTCGGCGGCCGACCTCAAGTCGTTTTGCGGCGAGCACGGCGGAATCACCTGCACATCGTCCAGCGCGCGCCGTGTGATCGAATGGGCATGGGCGCGCCGGGAGAAGATCCTCTTCTTCCCGGACGAGCATCTTGGGCGCAACACGGCCAACAAGATGGGCATCCCCCGCGAGGAGATCCTCGTGTGGGACCCGTTCCTGCCCGACGGCGGGAGCACGCCCGAGGCCATCAGGAAGGCCCGCATCCTGCTCTGGAAGGGACACTGCAGCGTGCACCAGATGTTCCAGCCGGCACACGTCCGCTATTTTCGTGAGAAGCATCCCGGCATCAAGATCATCGTGCATCCGGAGTGCCACGAGGACGTGGTCAATTTGTCGAATCTGTGCGGCTCCACCGAGTTCATCATTCGAACTGTGTCCGCCGCGGAGCCGAATAGCGTCTGGGGCGTCGGCACCGAGTTGAACCTCGTCAACCGCCTCAAGCGCCGGCAGCCTGACAAGCAGGTCTACTTCCTGTCGCCGACCGTGTGCCAGTGCGCCACCATGTTCCGGATTGACGCGCCGCACCTCTGCTGGGCGATGGAGAACCTCGCCGAAGGCCACGTGGTCAATCAGATCTCCGTTCCCAACGATGACAAGCACTGGGCGCGGATCGCCCTGCAACGCATGCTCGACGTATCCGTCCCGGCTTGAACCGCTCCGTCGCCCCTCCTCAGCCGACTATTTCCTCCACCACGCCCTCTGAGTTCGGCGCCTACGCCGCGCTTGTCACAACCGCGGTCGTGTGGGGCGGCTCGGTCGTCGCCCAAAAATACGCGCTCGGCTCGTTCTCCGCGGTCGAAGTGTCCGTCGCCCGAGGACTAGGCGCCCTGGCGATTTTGATCCCGCTTTGGTGGTGGCAGGAGGGCGGAACGGTCAGGTTCACGGCGCGGGACATCGGGATCTTCGCCGCGCTGGGGCTCGGTGTGCTGGGCAATCATCTGCTCACGCTGTTCGGGCTGCGCCACATCAGCGCTGGCGCTGCCGGGGTGATCATCGGCGCCAGCCCGGTCATCCAGGGATTCCTCTCCTCGGTGTTGATCCGAGACGTACCGTTCCGGCTCGTGTGGGGCGGCTGCACGGTCTCGTTCGCCGGCGTGTTTCTCGTGGTTGGTTTGAAAGGGGAAGCGGCGGCCGTGGAGCAGCCGTGGTTGGGTGCGACGCTCGTGCTGCTGGCGCAGGTGAGTTGGGCGCTCTATAGCATCGGGGGGCGGCGCACGATGGAGCGGTTTTCGCCGCTCACGGTGAACTGGACGACGCTCTCGTTCTCGATCCTCCCGCAGATCCTGCTGCTGGGGATGAATCAGAAAGCCCTCATGGTGGGGCTCGGGACTGTGCCGCTTGCCGACTGGCTGGTGGTGGGGTATTTGATCGTGTTCGCGACCGCGCTGGGGCAGCAGGCCTGGCTCTACGGCGTGCAGGGCATTGGCCCCTCGCGCGCCGGCGTCTTCGTCAACCTGATTCCGGTCTCCGCGCTGGTCTTATCGGCACTCCTCCTCGGCGAGCGGATCGGGCTGACGGAGGTCGCCGGCATTGTCCTGGTGCTGGCTGGCGTGTGGCTGGTGAACCGCCAGTCAGCTCGTCAAACGCATTGACGGATCCTGTCGGCTCAGCAGCCCACCTACTTTCTAATCGTTTCTTGAACAAATAAATCGAGTCTGACCCCAATTCTTTCGTCCGATGCCAGCCGTAATAAAATACACCTTTGGGTGATAGGAAAAGTTATGTCATCGGAGCGAATTATTCCATGGGGTTAAGGGTGTCACCGTTGAACAGTTAAGGTTAACCCAGGCGGAAATTTTTATCCCCGTTCTTACCCCTTTATTTTCCCCTGGGTCTTCTGGCTGAAGATGGGCGATCCTCCTTAGCCCCTCCGACCTGCCCCTTAAATCGATTCAGATCCTCTAGTTCGAGCTTCCACACCTCATTACGCGATTGACCGAAGTCGCGCTTGACAGGTTCCAAACGGTGGCCTAGCCTTTCTGCTACTCAAGTGTCCAGTCGGAGTCGGAAATCCCTCTTTTCTGTTTTCTCTTTGCCAGAGCAGCGTTCTGGCCTTTTTCGACCACCTGCGCTAGACTTCGCCCTGCCCACCCTAGACCGGAGGCAACCATGAAAACATACATTTTCACGCTCTGGTTTTTGCTGGCGGTCTCGACTGCCTGGGCCTGCGAGGTCCAACCCTTGTTCTCGCCCTACGACAAGGTTGACGATGCCATCCAAGCCCAACTTGAGGAGTCACGCAAATCCGTTCACTGCTCGCTGTATGGGATCACGAATCTGCGACTCGCCAACGATCTGATCGCTGCCAAGAAGCGAGGAGCCGATGTCGGGGTCGGCCTCGACAAGAAACAGGCGGCGGGCCAGCACGACCTTCACGCCAAGCTTCAGGCGGTCGGAATTCTCGTCGAGATCAAGCTCGTGGCAACCTTGGAGCATAACAAGTTCTGCGTGATCGACGGCACCATTGTCATCATGGGGAGTTGGAACTGGTCGAACAACGCCCAAAAGCAGGACAACAGCGACGTGATAATCACAGACTGCCCGAAGGTGTCTCAAGCCTTTGAGACGGCGTACCAACGGATCATTGAGAGAGACAGACTACGGAAGTAGGTGCTTAGGGGAAAGTAAAAAGTGACAGGCTGCTTTTCTAACAGCGAATTGGCGCAGACAACCATCCTACGTCCGAAGAACGGAGCCGGAAAAGTAGCCCGTCCCCTTTTCTCTGTCCCCCAAGGCATCGTAACGTGAGGGCCATCTGATGGGGAATGCGCTGACGATAGACCTTCTAGGGGTGTCTATTGACCCGCTGTCCTATTATGTCCTTTTTGCTGGCTTACTTTCCCTCGCTGTTAGAGTAGTGATGGCACTACTGAAGGTGCCAGAGCGAAAGAATGGAAAAACTCGATTTGTTTCGTTCATCCAAAATCTAAAAGGATTTGGCTCCAACCGACAATTAGACGATTATTTGTACGAGGAATTAGATGATTATTTGTATCCGTTTTACCTCGGGTTTATTGAATTCCTGGGCTACCCTGTTCTCATGGCAGCCGACCTCTGGTCCTTCATTGGCGTTTGGCTGACTTTCAAAACAGCGGGCCAATGGGAGCATTGGAAAAAGAGTCGTCATACATTTAACCGTTTTCTTATTGGCAATGCATTGGTGATTATTCTGTCATTGCTGATTATGGTGGGCTTCGTACAAGGTTCGGGATATGTTCCCCCCGTGACCGAAGCTCGCTAACTTTGCGATTTCACCAAATCAGTCATAGGGCACTCATACCGTCCTTTTGAATTATCGGAAGCGTGTCAATCTGGCGGGTATGCTTACAGTACCTTCCGAACGGAACTGGTCTTAGTCCCTACCGCGCGTTCCTAGCACGGGCACTGGATCGCGTTGAACCAGTAGAAGAACCAGACTGCAAACGCGACGGTGGTCCAGAAGATCGCCTTGCCCAGTCTGATCTTCCATGCCGGGTCTTTCCGCGTAGAGACGGAACTGGGGTTATATTCTTCACCCGAATCGTAAGCCATGGTGTTCTCCTTCTCTATGAATCTAGTTGAAGTAATGTAGAGTTAGATATTACACAAACGTATCTGTTACACAAGGGCTGACACTCTTAAGTGTGTGGGCATACCACCCCGCGTCTCGCTCTTAAGGGGACTGGATACTTTTCTCTTCTTTCCCCTCAGAGCCTGTAACAAGCATGCCTCCATATCTCTCTACAAAGACGGTCTTGGACTTGATGACAAAGGGAGTACGTGCATCTGGGCTTTCCAAAAGAATCTCACCGATAGCCTCGGACTTATTGGCTCCAATTGAGCTTTCTGTGCCAACTACGATCTTAATTCTGTTTGGACCAAGCTTTTTTATCTTTCTTACGATCAGACCTGACTCCTTTTCCGAAAAGGGGTCAATGAGGCGCGCCTCTAAGGCTAGAAGATGCTTGAGCGATAGATCTTTGCCAACATGGAAGTAATGATAAACCGCAGCATTGTACACGGTCCCATTGTGCACTTGCTCTTCGATGACAAGCTCAGGTTCTTTGTCCAGGTTCAGATCATCAAAGAATACATAGGGGCGCTTCATCATCCGGGAGTCTTCTCCTCCTTGATTCATCACATCAGTCCACCTGCCATATATGCATGGCGGCTCTTTCGACAGCTTGTTCGAATGTGGATCATGCAGCAGGAGAAAGTAGCAGGTGGTGAAGCCCAACTCATGATACAGCTTGAAGACATAGAGGTGTCTGTTGTGCGGAGCATCCACTCTGAAAATAGGCCCGTAGATTTCCTTCAACTTGGGAAAGGAAGGACCTTCATGCTCGCGAATCCATTCAATCCTTTCACGATAGGTTTTTAAGGCTATCTCGTGGATTTTGTTACCGACTATTCCAGGGAGAGCGACTTGGTTACCTGACTGGTCATCGGAAATACCAATATCGTTGTCTTCCCTAACGATCGCAACTCTTAAAAGAGGCAAGCTAAAGTCAGGTTTAGTCCTGTTTTCCTTATTGGATACAAACACGGTAGAGTCTGCGATCAGCGATTGAGGCCCTGCAATGCCCATAGAAGATTCTGCTTCCGCTTGCGTGCAGAGTGAACCTGCTAATACAAACAAGAGAGCTCCGACCGTTCCCTGGCTGATGCGTCTCAGGGACATTGTTGTGCACCTCTTAAATTAGGACAAGGATAGGAGGTTCGAACTTGTTGAACCGGGCAATGGGCTAAGCTGCTGAATTTTTTACGCAAGGATGATGGCTCCCCGGCCAGGACTCGAGCCGGCCTCTATTCCCTTTGTTTCTAGCCGGCCCCCTTGGCTACAACCAAGAATACTATGACCAAGGCCAAGAGTTAAGAAGAAACGGGGACAGGCACCATTCGGAAATGGAGCAGGTCCCCCTTCAGTGCTTCTTGAGGAGGCGTTCGATCTCCTTCTGAAAGGTGGCGTACGGCACGGCGCCGGGGATCGTGAAGGAGTCGGAGAAGCGCCGGCCGTCCGTACGGACGACGAGGAACCCCGGCGTGCCAAAAAAGCCGAGCGAGGTTGCGAGCTCGCGATCGGCCATGATCGCAGGGACGTGCTTCTGCGAGTCCATGCAGGCCGCGAACGTTTTGTTGTTCAACTGTAAGTCTTTGGCGAGCTGCATGATGATCCCCGTGCCCAGGCGGGCGTGCTGGTCGAAGAGCCGGTCGTGCATCGGCCAGAATCTGCCCTGCTCTCCGGCGCAGCGCGCGGCATGCGCGGCGACGAGCCCCCAGCCTTCGGGATCACGTGGGTAGTCCCGGTACGCGAAGCGGACCTTGCCTGCGTCGAGGTACTCCGCCTTGAGCGCGGGGAGGGTCTCGCGGTAGAACTGGCCGCAATACCCGCATGTGAAGTCGGAGAACTCGATGAGGAGAACGGTGGCTTTCGGATTGCCCAGGGTAGGCGTGCTCGGGAGTAGAATGTCAGCGAGACGACCGGAGGCCATACCGTAAGCTATCATACTGGTGATCCGACTGCCACTGCTCGGCCGCGGAGCCCGCAGGCTCTGTTGATTTGGATGGGGGGCGGTGCTACGATGCGCCACGTTCCGGGCCACGATGATGGACTACAAGGCCACGCTGAATCTCCCCCAGACTGACTTTCCCATGAAGGCCAATCTCCCGCAACGCGAGCCGGAGATCCTGGCCCGCTGGGAGCGCGAGCGCCTCTACGAGCGCATCCAGGAGGCCCGGCGAGGGCTGCCTCTCTACATGCTGCACGATGGCCCGCCGTATGCCAACGGCCGCATCCACATCGGCCACGCGCTGAACAAGGTCCTCAAGGACATCGTCGTCAAGGCCAAGACGATGGAGGGCTACCAGGTGCCGTTCATCCCCGGCTGGGACTGCCACGGGTTGCCGATCGAGCATCAAGTCTTGAAGGAACTGGGCGGCAAGAAGAAGACGCTCGGCAAGGTCGAGATCCGCAAGCTCTGCCGCGAGTACGCCGAGAAGTACTTCAAGATCCAGCGGGAGGAGTTCCAGCGCCTGGGCGTGCTGGGCGACTGGCACAACCCGTACCTGACCATGACCTACGACTACGAGGCCGCGAGCCTACGCGAGGTCGGCAAGTTCGTGAAGGGCGGCGGGGTTTACAAGGGGAAGAAGCCGGTCCTCTGGTGTCGCGTGGATGAGACCGCCCTGGCCGAGGCCGAGGTCGAGTACGAGGAGCACACCTCGCCGTCGATCTACGTCAAGTTTCCGCTGGAGAACTCACCCCAAGTGCTCTCCAGCCGCGCCGTCCTGGGTGTCAACTTTCCACCCGACGTCACGCGCGTCTCGATCGTGATCTGGACGACGACCCCGTGGACGCTGCCCGCCAACCAGGCCGTGTGTCTGCATCCGGACTTCGACTATGCGTTCGTGCGTGTCGGAGACGAGGTGCTGGTGATCGCGGAGAAGCTGGTGGACGCGGTCGCCAAGGCCTGCGGGCTTTCCGGTTTCAACGTTCTCGGCGTCAGGAAGGGGCGGATCCAGTTGGGGGGGTTCGAGGGCCTGCGCTGCCGCCGCCCGGCGTCTGAGGGCACCTCACCGATCCTGCTCGGCGAGTTCGTCACCCTGGACGAAGGGACAGGATGCGTGCACATCGCGCCGGGACACGGGCAAGAGGACTACGAGCTGGCGCTCAAGTACAACGACCCGCACTATCAGCCTGTGATCCAGGCGCCTTTGGAAGTCCTGGCGCCCGTCGACGATCAGGGCCGGTTCACGGACGAGGCCCCGGAATGGCAGGGGAAGACCGTCTTCGAGGCGAACCCGCTGATCGTGCAGAAGCTCAAGGCATCGGGCTTGTTGCTCGGGGAGGGGACCTTTACGCACACCTACCCGCATTGTTGGCGGTGCAAAAATCCGGTGATTTTCCGGGCGACCGACCAGTGGTTCGTCTCGATGGAAAAGAACGATCTCCGCAAGAAGGCGCTCGGGGAGATCGACCGCCGCGTGCGCTGGATTCCGAAGTGGGGCCGAGACCGCATCTACGGCATGATCCAGAACCGGCCGGACTGGTGCCTCTCCCGCCAGCGCGTGTGGGGCGTGCCGATCCCGGGGTTTTCGTGCCGTGGATGCGGCCAGGTCCTGATCACGCCGGAGATCGTCGAGCATGTCGCCCAGCTGGTCGAGCGGCACGGCACCGATGTCTGGTTTGAACGGGAAGCTGCTGAACTGCTGCCGACAGGCACAACCTGCCCAAAGTGCGGCGGACACGACTTCGACAAGGAGCGGGACATCCTGGACGTGTGGTTCGAATCCGGCGTGAGCCACGCAGCGGTCCTCAAGCCGCGGGGCAAGGCGGCTGGCCAGGACTGGTGGCCGGCCGATCTCTACCTGGAAGGCTCCGACCAGCACCGCGGCTGGTTCCACAGCACGCTGCTGGCCGGCATCACCACCGATGGGCGCGCGCCCTACAAGGCAGTCCTGACGCACGGCTTTGTCGTGGACGGCGACGGCAAGAAGATGTCGAAGTCGGCCGGCAACGTCGTGGCGCCCCAGGAAGTCATTAAGCAGCATGGCGCGGAGATCCTACGTCTGTGGGTGGCGGCTCAGGACTACCGGGAAGACGTCCGCATCTCGCCGGCCATCCTCTCGCATCTCGTGGACGCCTACCGCAAGATCCGGAACACGGCCCGCTTTTTGTTGAGCAACCTTGCCGATTACGATCCGGCATGTGACGCTCCGCCTGACGAACGGCTCTCCGAACTCGACCGGTGGGCGCTCATGCGGATGCACGACCTCATCGACCGCGTCCGCCGGGGGTACGAGGAGTTCGAGTTCCATCTGATCGTGCACGCGCTGAACAACTTCTGCTCCGTGGACATGAGCGCGATTTACTTCGATATCTTGAAGGACCGGCTTTACACCTTCCGCAAGGGCGCCTCGGCGCGCCGGGCCTCACAGCGGGTGCTTCACGAAACCTTGCTGACCTTGACGAAGCTGATGGCGCCGGTGTTGAGCTTCACAGCGGAGGAGCTCTGGCAGAGCATCCCCGAGCAGCAGCGGGAGTCACCCAGCGTCCATCTGACGCAGTTCCCGCAGGCAGACCCGCGTTACAAGGACGCGGAACTGGAGAAGCGATGGGAGCGACTGCTTTATGTGAGAACCGTTGTTCAAGCCGGGCTGGAAATGCAACGCCGGGAGAAACTGATCGGGGCGCCGTTGGAAGCCAAGGTTAGGCTCTCCGCGAGTCCGGAAACCTACAAGATTCTGAAACGCTATGTGCAGGACTTGCCGGCGCTCTTCATCGTCTCACAGGTCGAGCTCCGTAAGGTAGCAGAGGTCCCAACAGAGGGGCACCTGTTGAGTGATACTTCTGGGTTCGCCTTGGACGTGCTCAAGGCCGACGGCAACAAGTGTGTGCGCTGCTGGCGCTACCAACTCTCCGTCCGCGCGAATGCGGCCCACCCGGAGCTCTGTGACCGCTGCGTCGAGTCGATAGCTTGATGGGCATCGGTTTGGGGCACAAGCGGCACCTGAGCCTGATGCTTCTGATCGTGTCCACCGTGATAGCCTTCGACCAGCTCACCAAGTGGAAGATCACGCACACGATGCGGTTGCATGAGTCAATCCCCGTGATTCCCGGCCTCTTCAGCATCACCTACATCAGGAACTCCGGCGCGGCGTTCGGCATCCTGGCCGACAGCCATGCTGGTTTCCGCCTGCTGTTCTTCGGGCTGACTTCGGTCCTGGCTCTCGCCCTGCTCGGCACGATCTATGTGCGGCTGTCGCCTGCCGATTGGGCCGGCCAGGTCAGCGTATCCGCGATCTTCGGCGGGGCTGTCGGCAACCTCATCGACCGCATCCGCTCCGGTGAAGTCATCGACTTCCTCGACTTCTCCCTCCTAGGCCATCACTGGCCAGCCTTCAACGTGGCCGATGCGGCGATCACCGTGGGCGTGGGCTTCTTGATCCTGCACTTTTTCTGGCACAAGTCGGAGGTCCACACGTAGGTGACCCGCCGCGTGACCGTCTCCGCGGGCGAGACCCCAAAGCGCCTCGACGTCTTCCTCAGCACCCACACCGCCAGCCTCTCCCGCGCCGCCGCCCAGCGCTTGATCGAGCAGGGCGCCGTCACGGTCAACGGGAGACCGGCCAAGCCTTCGCTCAAGATCAAGCCGGGCGATGCGATCGCATGGGACGTGCCGCAGCCGACTCCGCTCGAGATCGCCGGCGAACCGATCCCTTTGGAGATTCTATTCGAGGATGTTTACCTGCTGGTCCTCAACAAACCGGCGGGCCTCGTGGCGCATCCGGCGCCAGGGCACTGGAGCGGGACGCTGGTGAACGCGCTCCTGCACCACCTCCGGACGAAAGGGGCGGGCGGGCTGGCTGGCATCGGCGGCCGCGAGCGGCCCGGCCTCGTCCATCGGCTGGACAAAGGCACGAGCGGTGTGATGGTGATCGCCAAGACCGACGCGGCGCATCAGGGCCTCTCGAAGCAGTTCAAGGCCCATACCATCCGTCGGGTCTACCTGGCGCTGGTCAGGGGGGCGGTGAAGGGCAAGATGGGCCGCGTGGAGCTGGCCATCGGACGCGACACCAAGAACCGGAAGAAGTTCTCGCCCAGGACGACCTCGCCGCGCGACGCGATCACGGAGTTTCAGGTCGCGGAGCGGTTCGGGGCGAAGGGATCGGGAGATGAAGCAACTCTGGTGGAAGTGCAGCCCCAGACGGGCCGCACGCATCAGATCCGGGTCCATCTGGCCTCGCTCGGCCATCCCGTGCTCGGCGATGAGGTTTACGGAGGCCGTAAGGTCTGCGTGCTCGGCGACCTGGCCATCGAGCGGACGATGTTGCATGCCCGGACGCTCGGCTTCACCCATCCCGCGACCGGCAAGCCCCTCGAATACACGGTCCCGCCCCCGGCGGACATGGAGAGCCTGCTGCAGCGGCTGCGGGCGTAGCCGTTACGTCCGGGCCGTTTTTGGCGCATTTAGCAGCCGAACTTCGCGCTGCGGGAATGGGATCTCGATATTGTGGGCATGCAGTCGCTCGACCAGCGTCTGGTAGAGCTCCGCCTGAGCGACGCCGAAGTCGGTCACTTTCGTCCACGGCTGGATCGAGATGTTGATGGCAGAGTCCGCGAGTTGGGAGATTCCCACGAAAGGCCCTGGGTCCTTCAGGACGCGGGGGTTTTGGTTAAGGACGTCGTGCACGATCGCGAGCGCGTCGGTCAGGTTTGTCTCGTAACCGACGCCGACGGTCAGCTGTAGCTGGCGCACTTTCCCGTAGTTGTGCAGGATCTCGCCGACGATCTTGCGGTTGGGAATCACGACCCGCGACCGGTCCCCGTGCAGCAGCGTCGTCGAGAAGACGTCGATCGCGGTCACTTCGCCGTAGACGCCGACGATTTCAATATACTCCCCGACCCGGAAGGGCTTCGTAAAGATGATGGACAGGCCGGCCATGACGTTGCCTAGCACGCCTTGCAAGGCCAGTCCGACGCCCACGCCGGCGACGCCGATGCCGGCGATGAGGGGCGCGACTTGCACTCCGAATGTGTCGAGCGTCACCACCAGTGTGAGCGCGATCATGAGGACCTTGACGACACGGACCAGCAGCAAGCGGATCGGGGGCTCTAGCTCCTGGCGCTGGAGCCATTTCATCATGATGTTCCCCGTCCATCGTGCCAGGAGCAGGCCGGCCGTGAGGATGACGACCGCACCCAATACCTGTAATCCGTACTTGATGAGGAGATCGACTGGAATATTGTTCAGCGACATAGCGGTTCTCCTTCGCGTTACGCTGCCTTCAGATCAGACGTGCAATGCCCGCACCGCGTGGCTCTGACCGGAATGCTTGACAGGCAATGGGGGCAATCCTTGGTGGTCGGCACGGACGGCGGCGCCTCCGGCTGACGTTTTAGCCGGTTGACTTGCTTCACCAGCACGAAGATCACGAACGCCACGATCACGAAATCGAAGATCGCCTGGGAAAAGACGCCGTAGTTGATGGTAGGGGCCCCTGCGGCTTTGGCGGCCGTGAGTGAGGGCTGGGGTTGCCCCGAAAGATTGATGAACAGGCTGGAGAAATCCACCTTGCCCATCAACAGGCCGATGGGCGGCATCAGGATATCGCTGACCATGGAGGTGACGATTTTCCCGAAGGCCCCGCCGATGATGATTCCGATGGCCATGTCGAGGACGTTTCCCTTCATCGCGAATTCTTTGAACTCTTTGAGCATGTTCGTTCCTCCTTTCCATATCGCTGCCTGTGTGAGAAACAAGTCTATTCGGCCACGGCGTCAATCCGCTTTCATGCGGGCAGGTTAGCGGCTTTGCAGAAGGCGGTTCGTAGCTCCGCGTAGGTCTGCGTGACGGGGAATTGCGGGAACTCCTTGGCGATGTTCGCGGGCGGGCGGAAGAAGATGCCGGCGTCGGCGGCTTTGAGCATGCTGGTGTCGTTGTAGGAGTCGCCGGCCGCGACCACCTGGAAGTTGAGAGCCGTGAGGGCCAGCACCGAGGCCAGTTTCTGATCGTGCAAGCGCAGGTGGTAGTTGACGATCCGACCGTCCGGCGCGACCTCCAGTGTGTTGCAGAAGAGCGTTGGGTAGTCGAGCTGCTTCAGCAGGGGCGCGGCGAATTGCTCGAAGGTGTCGGAGAGAATGATCACCTGGCAGCGCGCCCGCAGCCACGCCAGGAAATCCTTCGCGCCGTCCAGCGGCGCCATCGTGGCGATCACGCCCTGGATGTCCTTCAGCTTGAGCCTGCGTTCTTCCAGGATCTTCAACCGCTGCTTCATCAGCACGTTATAGTTTGGCTCGTCCCGCGTTGTCAGGCGCAACTCGGGAATCTTCGTCTTCTCCGCCACGTTGATCCAGACCTCGGGGACGAGGACCCCCTCGAGATCCAGGCAGGCGATGACGGGTTTGATAGGCAAGGAGGAGGCCCTCAGTTCATTCTTTTCGTTGGCGCACCCAGTACCTCGCGCACCTTGCGCGCAAGAGTCTGCGGCGTGAAGGGCTTCTGTAGAAACGCCATGCCAGGGTCCAGCTCCCCTTGATGGAGCATAGCCTTGTCGGTGTAACCCGACATAAAGAGGACCTTCATGTTTGGACGCGAGGGCTTCAGACGATCCGCCAACTCGCGCCCGCTCATCTCTGGCATCACCATATCGGTGACCATCAAATGGATCAGTCCCTTGTGCTGCCCGGAGAGACGAAAGGCATCTTCCCCCTCTGCCGCGTCCAGCACCTTGTATCCATAGGTTTCGAGGATCTTCTTCGCTAGGTTCCGGACCCCGGCTTCGTCTTCCACCAGTAGGATGGTCTCCGAGCCGGTGGGCAACGGCTCTGGGGCTTTGTCCGGTTCGACGGCCTCAGCAGCCTCTTCAATCCTCGGCAGATAAATTCTGAACGTGGTCCCGCGCCCAGGTTCACTGTACACCCAGATGTTGCCGCCGCTCTGTTTCACGATCCCATAGACTGTGGAGAGCCCAAGCCCCGTGCCCTTGCCCTCCTCTTTGGTTGTGAAGAAAGGCTCGAAGATACGCGCCTGGGTCTTCTTGTCCATCCCGCACCCGGCGTCGCTGACTGCTAGCATGATGTAGCGGCCGGGGCTGACGTCGACATGCCTTCTGGCGTAGTCTGAATCAAGCACGACGTCCGCCGTCTCGATTGTGAGACGGCCCCCTTCGGGCATGGCATCGCGGGCATTCACCACCAGGTTCATCAGGATCTGCTCGATCTGCCCTGGATCGGCCTTCACAGATGCCAAACCTGGGCTGAGAATCGTCAGGAGATCAATATCTGCACTGATCACCCGCTGCAACATCGTGTCCATGTTGGCGACCACGGCATTGAGGTCCAGAACTTTGGGTTGAAGTACTTGCTTGCGGCTGAAGGCCAGCAAGTGGCGGGTCAGCGTTGCGGCTCTTTCTCCGGCTTCCCTGATCTGCTCAACCGAAACACGGTGGGGCTCCCCTATAGGAAGCGAGAGGAGCATGAGTTCGCCGTATCCATTGATCACCGTCAGCATGTTGTTGAAGTCATGTGCGATGCCGCCTGCGAGCTGACCGATCGCTTCCATTTTCTGGGACTGGCGCAACTGCGCCTCCAGATTCTTACGCTCGGTGATGTCGGTGACGATCCCGCAAAGCGCGTACACCTTCCCTTCTGTATTGCGCAGCGGGAACCTAGAAACAACGCTGGTGTGAAGTTCGTCCTGGTGGCGGGTGACTTCCTCGAATTCCAGCGCCACGCCGGCCTGGAGCACCTTGAGATCATTCGCGCGAAACGCGGCCGCCTGCTCTGTCGTAAAAATTTCGGCGTCTGTCTTGCCCAGGATTTGCTCAGGGGTCAAAGGAGTGAGCTTTCCAAACTGGGGATTGACGTACAAGTAGCGGCCCTCGGTGTCCTTGAGAAAAATGATCGCTGGACTATTGTCCAAAATCGCCTGAAGCCGTTTCTCACTTTCCCGTAACGCCTCTTCCGACTTCCGGCGCTTACGGCGGCTCTCCGCTTCACGCAACTCTCGCTCGATGGCGGGGATGAGCCGCTTGAGAGTACCTTTCAGGAGGTAATCATGGGCTCCGGCTTTCATAGTAGCCACCGCCGTTTCCTCGGTGATCGTGCCGGAGACGATAATGAACGGCAAGTCGTGTCCCCGTTCTTTCAGCAGCGCCAGGGCAGCCATCGAATTGAAGTTCGGAATGCTGTAGTCGGCGATCACCAAGTCCCACTGTTGTCGAGCAAGAGCTCGATCCATCGCAGCGGCAGACTCCACGCGCTCGTGCGTTGGGTCGTAGCCGCCACGTCGCAGTTCATGCAACAATAACTGGGTGTCGTTTTCGGAGTCTTCGACGATCAGGATGCGAAGGGGTCTGCTCATTTCGGTTCTCTCGGGATGGTTCGAACTCCCGTTGCGGTCGGATCATCCGGATTATCGGGGAAGACCTCAAAGAGCACACGGCCGAGGACTTCCTCGCGCTTGGTCATCGTAGCCTTCAAGTACACCTCGCTTACCGCCATGATCGTCAAGGCGGGCGTTAGGACGAGATACAACCCTGGCGCCGATTCGAACAGGGCCTGAAAGTCCGGGGCTTTCATTCGTCGGCGTAGTCGGGGTAGAGCTTCTTCATGCAGTCTTTGCAGATGCCGTGGCTGAACAGGGCCTCTGACCGTTCCTGGATGTACGTCTCGATTTGCTGCCAGTATCCCTTGTCGTCTCGAATCTTCTTGCAGGACGCGCAGATCGGGATGAACCCCCGCAGGACCTTGACTTCGCTGAGGGCTTGCTCCAGATCCCGGTTTTTCTGCGCCAATTCCCGCTCGCGGGTCTTCCGCGCATCCATTTCGCGCTTCAGGGTCAGGGCCGACGTCACCCGGGCCACGAGCTCGAGCTTCTTCACCGGCTTGGCGATGTAGTCCATGGCGCCGGCGGCAAAGGCAGCGGCCAGGTATTCGGTTTCGCTCACGGCAGTGACCATGATGACGGGCACGTCCCGGTGGCGTTCCAGCATCTTGATTTTGCGGCAAGCCTCGATCCCGCTCATCTCAGGCATCATGACGTCCATCAGGATCAGGTCCACTGACGCGCGGTCCTTGGACAGGTAGTCCAGCGCCTCCCGCGCCGAACCCGCAGTCCGCAGGTTCGAATATCCTTCGTGCTTGAGAAGGGCTTCGAGCAGGAGCCGGTTGTCCGATGAGTCGTCAACGATAAGGATCTGCATTTCTTCTCCTGGCGCCTCCACCGTAGTGAAAGTGGGCGAATGGCTCGACAGAACTAGACCGGAAAGTGCTTGTTCAAGCACCCCTGGCAAAGCCCATGGCTGAAATCGGCTTCTGAATGGGTCTTGATATATGCCTCAATTGTGTGCCAGTACCCTTGGTCATCGCGAATTTTCTTGCAGTGCACACAGATGGGAAAGAAGCCCCGCAGCACCTTGACTTCTTTGAGGGCCTGCGCTAGTTGCCGG
>JACXTT010004802.1_pt1 | contig 19935 bp, 21 predicted proteins | sample 9270951 | NCBI WGS metagenome assembly JACXTT01 (sample SAMN15532306, study PRJNA645909) | rock metagenome | isolation source: weathered quartz diorite | place: Puerto Rico | collected 2017-06-21 | reverse complement strand
CGCATCGCCACCCAGGCGCTGCTCAAGGAGAAGTTCGCCGAGGCGGGCATGAAGGTCACGCTCAAGGTGGACGACGCGACCCTCCTGTTCGAGACCAAGCTGCCGAAGGGCGACTTCCAGGTCGCGGACTTCGCAGAGGGTGGAAGCGTTGACCCGTCGGTGACGGGCTTCCTCTCCTGCAAGACCATCCCGACCGCGGCCAACGGCTACGCCGGTGCGAACGACTTCCACTGGTGCAACCCGGCGGCCGACACGCTCATGACGCAGAGCGACCAGGAGCTGGACGTGACCAAGCGCGCGCAGGAGCTGCAGCAGATCTACGCGCTCGAGGCTGCCGACTTCATGCCGGGCGTCCCGCTCTACACCCTGCCGCAGATCACCGCATGGCGGTCGGACAAGATCGCCGGCCCGGTGGGCGCGTGGAACAACACGTTCTACAGCGGCTTCTGGAACATCGACGAGTGGTACTGCGCGAAGGCTGGCGCCTGCGCCTAGGCGACAGACGGAGCGCGACATAGATGGACGAGTGGGTCCGGCGGGTGCACCTGCCGGACCCACTCGGCCTATACTGAGCCCAAAGTAGCTGGGGACCGGGTGACGGGAGGAGACCGTGTTCCGATACATCGTCCGCAGGCTGCTCTTCTCGATCCCGGTCCTGCTCGTCTCGAGCATCCTCGTCTTCACCGTCATCCACCTGACCCAGGACCCCACGAAGGCCCTGGTCCAGAACCCCCGCATCCGGATCCAGGACATCCTTCGCCTGAAGCACCAGCTCGGACTGGACAAGAGCGGGTGGCAGCAGTACACGGCGTGGCTGTCACACTTCCTTCGGGGTGACTGGGGCAAGTCCCTGTTCTCGCAGAAGCCCGTCGCTGCGGACATCCGCTCGGCGTTCGTGAACTCGGCGATCCTCGGCCTCACCGGGACCGGGATCTCGCTCCTGATCGGCGTGGGGATCGGGGTCTACTCGGCCCTCCGCCAGTACTCCCTGTTCGACAACATCGCGACGACCGGTGCCTTCGTCGGGCTCTCGATCCCAAACTTCTGGTTCGCAGTGCTCCTGCAGATCTTCTTCGGGGTCTACATCGTGAGGTGGTTCCACCTCACCGAGCCGCTCTTCCCCGTCGCAGGCATCGCGACGCCGGGCACGATCGGGTTCCACCTGATCGACCGCCTGCGCCACCTCGTCCTACCCTCGATCGTGCTGGCGGTGCAGATCATCGCGGTCTACAGCCGGTACATGCGGGCGAGCATGCTCGAGGTCATGCACAGCGACTACCTGCGCACCGCGCGGGCCAAGGGCCTGCGGGAGCGCCGGGTCATCGCCCGCCACGCGATGCGGAACGCGTTGATCCCGATCACGACGCAGCTCGCGATCGACGTGGGCGCCATCGCCGGCGGCCTGATCATCACCGAGGCGATCTTCGAATATCAGGGCATGGGGTACTTCTTCGTCACCGCCATGCGAAACGGCGACTATCCACAGATCCTGCCGTGGCTGATGATCACCGTGTTCTTCGTGATCCTCTTCAACCTGGTGGCGGACATCGTGTACGCGCTGCTGGATCCGAGGATCCGCTATGCGTGAGGAGGTCGATCCGGCCCACTCCGAACGCATCCCCGCGGTCGGCCAGTTCGCGCCGGTCGCGGTCGACACGAGCGCCCCGACGCCCGAGCCGGTCGGGAGCGACGAGCGCGTCCTCACCACCAAGCAGCTCGCCTGGCGTCGGTTCAAGCGCCACAAGCTCGCCATGGCGAGCGCGATCATCCTGCTGCTCCTCGGGCTCGCCACCCTCTTCGCCGGCGTGATCGCGCCCTTCACGTTCCACCAGGTCGACGTCGCCGCGTCGCTGCAGGGGCCCAGCGCCAAGCACTGGTTCGGCACCGACGTGCTCGGGCGCGACGTCTTCACCCGGGTCCTCTACGGCGGCCGGATCTCGCTCCTGGTCGGGCTCTCGGTCGCCGCGTCCGCCGCCATCATCGGCACGTTCATCGGCGCGATCGCCGGCTACTACGGCGGCTGGATCGACAACATCCTGATGCGCGTGACCGACCTGTTCCTCTCGATCCCGTTCCTGGTCATCCTGATCGTCGCCGCGTCGGCCCTGGGCGGGAGCCTGTTCGACATCGTCCTCATCCTCTCCCTGTTCTTCTGGATGCCGGACGCGAGGATCGTGCGAGGCCTCTTCTTGTCGCTGAAGGAGAAGGAGTTCGTCGAATCGGCGCGCGCCTCGGGGGCGTCGAACAAACGCATCATCTTCTATCACATCCTCCCCAACACCCTCGGCCCCATCGTCGTGTCGAGCACGCTGAACGTGGCCGCCGCGATCCTGTCGGAGTCGGCGCTCTCGTTCCTCGGCTTCGGCGTGCAGCCGCCGACCCCGACCTGGGGCAACCTCCTCGAGGACGGGCGCACGGCGAGCCTCATCGCTCCGTGGCTGGTCTGGTTCCCTGGGCTCGCGATCCTGATCACGGTCCTCTGCGTGAACTTCCTGGGCGACGGCCTTCGGGACGCGCTGGACCCGCACCAGAAGCTCGTGGGCAAGGAGTGATGGGCCCGGTCCTCGGGTCCTGAGCGAGGGGAGGAGAGGGGACCCGCGTGGCCGAACCGTTGCTCGAGGTCAAGAACCTGAAGGTGCAGTTCCCCACCGAGGACGGCGTGGTGAAGGCCGTCGACGGGACCTCCTTCTCGGTCGCGCCCGGCGAGACCCTCGGCGTGGTGGGGGAATCGGGCTCCGGCAAGAGCGTGAGCTTCCTCACGGTCATGGGCCTCGTGACCAAGCGGGAGGCGAAGATCTCCGGCGAGATCCTCTTCCGGGGCCAGGACCTGCTCAAGCTCCCGCCCGAGGACTTCCGCGAGATCCGCGGCGCCAAGATCAGCATGATCTTCCAGGACCCGCTGACGGCTCTGAACCCGGTGCACCGCGTCGGGAACCAGATCGCCGAGGTCTTCCAGGTCCACCGCAAGGTCTCCAAGAAGGAGGCCTTCGACGAGGCGGTGAACCTCCTGCAGCTGGTCGGCATCCCCGAGCCCGCCAAGCGTGCGAAGCGCTACCCTCACGAGTTCTCGGGCGGCATGCGCCAGCGGGCCATGATCGCGATGGCGCTCGCCCTGAACCCGGACCTGCTGATCGCCGACGAGCCCACGACCGCCCTGGACGTCACCGTCCAGGCCCAGATCCTCGACCTCATCGACCAGATGAAGAAGGAATTCGACGCCGCCGTCATCCTCATCACGCACGACCTCGGCGTCGTCGCCGAGCACTGCGACGACATCATGGTCATGTACGCCGGGCGGATGGTCGAGTACGGCGAGGCGCGGGACATCTACTACGGCGCCCATCACCCGTACACGTGGGGGCTGCTGCAATCGATCGCGCGCATGGACCAGGACCGGACCGAGCGCCTGCGCCCGATCAAGGGCCAGCCGCCCTCGCTGATCCACGTGCCGCCCGGCTGCCCGTTCAACCCCCGCTGCCCGTACGTGATGGACATCTGTCGAACCGAGATTCCGCTGCTCATCCCCTCCGACGGACACCACGCGTCGGCCTGCCACCTCCCGCTCTCGGAGAAGGAGCGCATCGTGAAGCAGGAGGTGTTGGTGCAGTCATGAGCACCGACGTCGCCGAGCGCCCCACCGCACCACCACGGACCGACCGTGCGCCGCTCCTCAAGCTCACGGGCATCAAGAAGCACTTCCCGCTCACCCGCGGCATCGTCTTCCAGAAGCGGATCGGCGCCGTGCACGCCGTGGACGGCGTGGACCTCGAGGTCTACCCGGGCGAGACCCTCGGGCTGGTCGGCGAGACCGGGTGCGGCAAGTCGACCCTCGCGCGGGTGATCATGCGCCTGCACGAGTCCACCGAGGGCACGATCGTGTTCGAGGGCCGGGACATCACCCACCTGCAGGGCAAGGAGCTCAGGGCCCTTCGCCGCAACATGCAGATGATCTTCCAGGACCCCTACGCCAGCCTGAACCCGCGCAAGACCGTCGGCACGATCATCGGCGAGCCGTTCCGCCTGCACGGGACGGTCCCGAAGAACCGCATCCGCGACGAGGTCAAGCAGCTCATGCAGCTGGTCGGCCTGAACCCCGAGCACTACAACCGCTACCCCCACGCGTTCTCGGGCGGGCAGCGCCAGCGCATCGGGTTCGCGCGCGCCCTCGCGCTCCGGCCGAAGCTGATCGTCTGCGACGAGCCCGTCTCGGCCCTGGACGTCTCGATCCAGGCGCAGATCCTGAACCTCCTCGAGGACCTGCAGGAGGAGTTCAACCTGACCTACGTCTTCATCGCGCACGACCTGTCGGTCGTGAAGCACGTGTCCGACCGCGTCGCGGTGATGTATCTGGGGAAGGTGGTCGAGCTCGCGCCTGGGGAGACGCTCTACAAGAACCCGAAGCACCCGTACACGGGCGCGCTCATGTCGGCGGTGCCCATCGCCGACCCGGACCTGGCGGCGCAGAAGAAGCGGATCATCCTCGAAGGAGACGTCCCCAGTCCCATCAACCCGCCGCCCGGGTGCCGGTTCCACCCGCGGTGCCCGAGGGCCCAGCTCCCCATCTGCGCCGAGGTCGAGCCGCAGCTGCTGCCGCAGCACCCGGGGCAGGTGGCGGCGTGCCACTTCCCGCTCGAGGACCGCGCCGTCATCACGGAGGACATCGAGACGCCGCTGCACAAGGCGGACGAGGCCCCGCCGGACGGCCAGGCGGCCAAGGTCGCCGACCCGCACGATTGGGAGCCGGGGAACGCCGAATAAGCCGGTATCATCCTTTCCGTGATTGCGATCTCACTCGTCCTCCAGATCCTTTCCGGGCTGTTCCTGATCCTGGTCGTGCTGCTGCACTCGGGGAAGGGAGGCGGTCTGTCGGACATGTTCGGCGGCGGGGCCGGCCTCTCGGGCGGCACCACGGTCGAGAAGACGCTCGACCGGATCACGATCGTGACGGCCATCGTCTTTGGCTTGAACACCTTCTGGCTCGCGTGGAAGTGGACGTAGGCTCCCGGGGCTAGAATTCCGTTCCGGTCGGAGTGGCGGAACTAGGTAGACGCGCTAGGTTGAGGGCCTAGTGGGCTTCATCGCCCGTGGGGGTTCAAATCCCCCCTCCGACACGACCGTTAGCTGCGAAGAAGTGGAGCGCCCCCCCAAAGGGCAAGTGCAGGGGACGCCTGGCAAGCGGTTTGCAAGCGGACCCCTTGGGGCGTGAGAGGTTGGGCGAGCCGTGGCCACAAACTCGCCACGCATCTGTGGGCGAACCTGGAGAAATTCGAGGAGGCCTTCATCGTTGCACAGGCCCTTTACCCACTTTGATCCGAGCCGACTGCACTGTCCCAATGTGCAGCTCAGGGGAACGAGCAGGGAAGCTAACCGGCGGAGACGCCCGCGAGCCAGGCGCATGCTCGTCACATTCGACGCGCCGCCACATCCAGGAAGCGGTGCTGGTCCGCGCCTGCGTATTGTCTGATCTTGACGTCTGTCATCAGCAAGCGCAGAATTCGATCGACTCCAACCGAGGAAGACGCCGTGGCCGAACGGGCTGGTCGCACGTTTCTCGTCTTTCTCTCCCTGGCCGCGTTCGCGGCCGCAAGCTTGTCCCCCCTACAGGCGAGAGCCGATGACCCGTACGGGCCGCTAACCGTTCACCCTCCCCGGCTCTGCTGTATGGGCTGGAGCTACCTTGCCGGGCTGACCAACAGCTTCGACAAGATCGTTCTCTACGGTGGCCTGAATGACCAAATGTCTGGTGTCTCTCAGAACGCCACCTGGCTATGGGATCCAGCGGCCAAGATGTGGTCGACTACCGCCTACAGCATCAGCACGGGCGCTCACTCAAGCACCCGTATGACATACGACGCGGCGTTGCTCACCTCACCCAACCAGGACGGCAACATCGTGCTGTACGGGGGCATCAACTGCAACGGGTTGGGGTCTTGCCCCGTGACCGACGGCTTGACTTGGTTCTTTCACGGTAACGCCGACTGGGCTTCGTGCCCGTGCGTCAGCGGTCACAGTCCGACGCCAACTCGGGCTTCCGAAGCACTGACGACCGATCTCGCTGGAGGGAGCTCGCAGGTCGTCCTATTCGGCGGTGACTCGGGGCATACGGGTGACCCCAATAATGCCCTGACCCCACAACAGGACACGTGGTTCCTGTCGGGCACGGACACCGGCACCGCTTTTTGGACCCCGTGCACCTCGGCGAACTCTGCAACGGGACTCAACCCCCCAAGCGCGCGTCGGGCGAGTTGGCCTACTACCCGCCAACAACGAGGGCCATCATGTTCGGCGGCTCCGGGGGAACCTCCAAGTTGGGGGACACATGGAGGTACGATCAGACCCTAACCACGCTATTCAGCAACCGCTGGACGAAGTGCACGGGCGACGTGAAGTGTGACCCCCCGAGCACCGACTGCACGGTCACGACAAACGTTCCGCCATGCACTCGAATGGGCGACCGGATGGCCTTCTACACGGACGGCAGTACGACAAACGAGATTCTGATGTTTGGAGGAGTGCCGGGTGGAATGCCTACCACCCTACTCAATGACACTTGGCTCTATTCGGGCATTCCGGGAGACTGGAGCGTCTGTGACGCCAGCAACGGATGCCCTTCGAATCCGATCTCGCCTACGACGGGGCGATGCTGCACTGGTCTCACCTTCGACTCCAAGAGAGATCAGATCGTGCTCTTCGGCGGGCAGTTGCTTCCGCAACCCCATGCCTTCTTCGACGTGTGGGTGTGGGTGCCCACACCCGGAACAGGTCAGGGCTGGACCTGTGTGACCCCCTCGGCAACGTGTAACTCACCTACATGATCCTCGCCAAAGGCGGACGAGTAGCCATCGGGCCGCTCCTCGTGGCGGCTGCCCTACAGGGTTGCACGGCAGCCGCCTCGCCCGGGAACTCCGTCTCTGCCTTGGCTGGGGCACCCTCCCTGTGCCATGCGTGGACATACGTTGTCTCGCCCGCTTTCTCTGCTGGACAGTTTGGTGGCGTGTCGGGGATTTCGTCTAACGACGTGTGGGGCGCGGGTTATCTTCTGGGCGGGCTCAATCCGCTGATCGAGCATTGGGATGGAACGGCCTGGACACAAACACCACAGCCTCAATCAGATGGGCTGCTGCTCGCAGCCGCGGCGATAACAACAGACGACGCCTGGGTAGCGGGGAGTATCGAGGGCCAGCGTACGCTCATCGAGCATTGGGACGGGACCGCCTGGACCGTGATTCCTTCTCCGTCGCCAGGCAATCCCAGCAACGGGATCGACGCGATGACGGCGATCTCTTCAACCGACATCTGGGCGGCTGGGTTCCACTCGGCGGCCAACGGGTCGATCCAGCCCCTCTACCTCCACTGGAATGGTTCGGTCTGGAGGGCCGTCAAAGAAGCACCCGGCACTCCAGTGAACGGAGGAGAGATTTACGGCATAGCTGCGGTTTCATCCTCCGACGTGTGGGCGGTGGGGTACCAAGGCGCTCGGCAGTTTGGCACCTTCGACCCGCTCACCGAACAATGGGACGGCCACTCATGGCATGTTGTCCCGGCAGCCGCCATGCCCAAGCAGGGCACGAACGAGTTCGCCGCCGTGTACGCATCATCCCCGGACGATGTGTGGGCCGTTGGCAGGCCACCGAGGACGGCTTCATGCAGCACTGGGACGGCACGAGTTGGACGCTCACGCAGGTCGTGGCGCACGGTCCATTCGTCGGAATCGACGGTACCGCTACGAACGACATCTGGGCTGTTGGCACCTTGAGCGCAGACCCGCTCACGGAGCATTGGGACGGCACGGCGTGGACCCAGGTCCAAGCTGCCAAGCATGGTCAAGACACCGCCCTCGCTGCCGTCACAGCCGTGTCGTCGACCGATGTGTGGGCAGTTGGCGTATTTATCCCCGCGGGCGGCGGCGGCGGAAATCCCGCGATTGAGCACTCGAAGGGCGTTTGCCCCTGAGCGTGTTTTGGACTTGAGTCGTGTCCGTGCCTGCCAGACCAAGGTTGAGGCATTTGGCACCTGCCCCTAGGATCGAGAAGCCGAAGTGCCCGGAGGAAAGCTGCGCTTGTTGGTGGCGCTAGGCACCAGTGCGTGTTGGAGTCCTGCAAGCGGTAGTGCAAGCGCATCCGTTGCAATCCACTGTCAGGGTATCCGCTAGGCTTCCCGGTGGCACCCTCGATTGTGCTGGTCAACGCGATCGAGCGTCATCGCTTGGGACTGAGCGAGACTCCGGCCACACGGTTGAGGGCCTAGTGGGCGCATAGCCCGTGGGGGTTCAAATCCCCCCTCCGACACCGAGCCCAAACGTGCCGGCGCAGGTTCATCCCGATCCGGGTGTGGCAGACTCCAGCGCGATGGCCATGGCGAAGTCGGGCGACGTCCGGATCGCCTACGAAACCGTTGGCGACCGGGCAGGCCGGGCCGTCCTCCTAATCGCTGGCCTGAACGATCAACTCGTGTACTGGTCGGATCGATTCTGCGATCGACTCGTGTCACACGGCATCTTCGTCGTGAGGTTCGACAACCGGGACGTCGGCCTGTCGTCCCGCGCGGAGCACGCCTACGGATTGGACGACATGGCCGTTGACGCGATCGCGGTTCTCGACGCGCTTGGCCTCGACCGCGCCGATGTGGTCAGCACCTCGCTGGGCGGAGTGATCGCCCAACTGCTGACCCTCGCCTATCCCGAGCGGGTTCGAACCCTGGTCCTGATGTCGACGTTCGCCGATCCGACTCCGCTCTCATTAACCGCATCAGAGCTCAAGCGGTTCCTCATGACCGCACCCCTGCTGGACCGAGATACCTATGCCGAGTGGTTTGTCAGCGGGACGATGCCCGCCTCCCCCGGCGTGGAGGAAGCGTTCGTTCGGGACATCGGCGCGAGGAGCTTCGATCGCGGTGTCGACCACGAGGGCCCGTCTCGGCAAGTCGAGGCCATCTGGAAGACGAAGGCGTGGGGCGAGCAGCTGTCATCGATCCGGACCCCGACGCTCGTCATCCACGGCGACGCGGACCCGCTCGTTCCGGTGAGCTCGGGCCAAGCGATCGCCGACTCCATTCCGGGAGCTCGGTTCGACATCCTCGCCGGCCGGGGACACGACTTGCCGTGGGGCATCGAGGATCAACTCGCCGATGCCATCGCGGAGTTTCTCGCGCGCGATGCAGGATGAACCGTCAGCCGCGGCTCATGGAAAAGAGAATCCGCGAACCCCGTCCTGCGCACCCTCCCCGTGTAGGGCGGCTTCTAGCTGCCTCAGACCCACACGGCTATTCGCCACACGCTCGTGTCTTCTCGCCGCGTCGGCCCTCCGACACGAGTCCTAGCTGCGGAAACGGATCTGCATAGTCCCCCCCGCGAATTGCTCGCCGGCCGTCTTCCGATACGCTTCGAGGATGTCGTCCCCATCTCCTTCGAAGCGCCTCCTGGAGGGTTACCTTTCGATCGGTGCCACTCCGGGCGAATCTGAGACCCAACGCGGTGGTCGCAGGGTCTTCCTGCTCGCCCTCATCATCGCGACCCTACTCAGCATCCCGCCCGCCATTGCGAGGTTCCCCGCCGGCTATACGTGGGTTGGGGTTGTCGACATCGTCACCACCATCCTCCCGGTGCTTCTGCTGGCCGTGGTTGCGACCCGCCCCACGATCTACGTGGTCGGCGTCCACGCGATGCTCCTGGTCGCCCTGGCCGGCCCGCTCATTGACACGGCGATGTTCGGGGGGCTCTTCCCGTCAGGGCTGGTCGTGGTCTTCGGTTTGGACATCGCGCTCGGTGCGCTGCTTGCAATCGGTGTGTGGGCGGGGGTTGGCTGGTTCGGAGTGTTCGTGCTGTCGGTGCTGTACGCCGTCGCGATCCCGCACTGGATCAAGCCGATCTACACGCTGAACGACCCGACCGGCAACGCGGCGTTCGCCCTGATTGCCACCGGCATCCTGACAATGGCTGTCATGATCTACTTCGTTCGCCAGCGCGACCGCTTCCAACAGCGATCCGACGACCTGCTCCACGCCATCCTCCCGGCGCACATCGCGGAAGAGCTCAAGGACAGTCCCGGGACGATCGCGGACGACGTGCCATCAGCATCCGTTCTGTTCACTGACGTTGTCGGCTTCACGCCGATGTCCGCGGCGATGTCGCCCGGCGAGCTCGTCGGGGTCCTCGATGAGCTTTTCACGGTCTTCGACGGGTTCGTGACCGACCTCAGGTTGGAGAAGATCAAGACGGTGGGCGATGCGTACATGGTCGCCGGAGGCGTCCCCGAGGCCCGTCTGGACCATGCGCAAGCAATCGCGGAGCTGGCACTTCGGATGCGAGACCACGTCGCGACGAATCTTGTCGCCGGCCGTCGCCTGGCTGTGCGGATCGGCATGAGTTCCGGCCCCCTGACGGCCGGGATCATCGGGACGCACAAGTTCTCCTACGATCTGTGGGGAGACACGGTGAATACCGCAAGCCGCATGGAATCCGAAGGCGTCCCCGGATCGATCCAGATGAGCCCCCAGACCTACGAGCTCGTCAAGGACGAGTTCGTCTGCGAACCGCGTGGGCTGATCGATGTGAAGGGAAAGGACGCCATGTAGACCTACATTCTGATCTCACGACGCGATGCTTCGGATGCCGATCGATCCCGGAGCGCGGACACCGTCGGTAGGCCATAAGGCAATCGGGCAGGGCCTTCGCCTGTCCGTCCCTCAACAGCCAGCAGAACGGGGTGGCGTGATCGCCTCTCCGGCCCGAGAGGGTTGCTAGGGAATCAGGAACCTGGCTGGATAGCGGAACGGCTGCCTTCCATAGGCGAACCGCCCCGGCGTGCCCTTCGATTCCCTAGCCCCAAGGCCGCCAGCGCCAGCTCATGTCCTCTGATCGGGTCGGCCCTCCGACACCGCCCCCCTGAGGGCAGCCCAACCAGAAACGGGCGAGATCGCCGGTGAAGAAGGCCGCATCGAGAGCGATGGAGATTCGTCGCGATGATGTCGGTGGCACGCAAGAGGGTCGGCGAAGCCCGGGTAGATGAGGACTGGCGACCCGCCCCTCCCCAGTCTTCGAAATAGGTTCGGACCTGATCGATCGGATTCGTCGCGTAGGGCATGTGCTCGTCGCTACGCTACCGTGCTCGACCCTGGCCGCGCAGGCAACGCCACAGCCTCTGGCAGGGCCGTCGACGCGCGGATAGAGTCCTCTCGCCCTGAGGGCGCGGAGGGGGGACCGTTTTGGCGCAACGACGATCCGAGCGCGTCGTGAGCGCGCTCGCGGCCGGTCTGGTGATCGGGGCCGTCGAGGTCGTCCTCGCGGTCTCGTTCGGCGCCCTGGTGTACGGCGGCTACCTCGTGCAGTTCCTTTCCGACGGCATCGGGCTGTACCTCATCGCGGCGGCGCTCACGCTGGCGATCGTCGCGTGGCTCGCGGGCGGGCGCGGCGTCGTCGGGAGCGTGCAGGACGCGGCCGCGGCAGTGCTCGCGATCGTCGCGACGAGCACCGCGGTGGGCGCCTTCGGGAGCCCCGAACGGGGGTTCCTGAGCGCCGTCGGCACGACGCTGATCGTGACGTTGCTGACGGGCATCGCGTTCCTCGCCCTCGGGGCATTCCGGCTGGGCAACCTGGTCCGCTTCGTGCCCTACCCGGTCGTGGGCGGCTTCCTCGCGGGAACGGGGTGGCTGCTCGCGAAGGGGGGCGTCGGCGTCGCGGCGAGCACGACCGTGAGCATCGGCGCGCTCGGGCAGCTCGTCAAGGCCTACGAGCTGGAGCGGTGGGTCCCTGCCGTCCTGTTCGGGCTGGCTCTGGTCATCGTGAGCCGCGTGGTGAAGCGCCCGCTGGCCTTCCCCGTCGTGCTCGCCGGCGGGTTCGTGCTGTTCGCCATCGGGATGCTCGTCCGCGGCGCGTCGAGGGAGATGGCCCTGGAGGGTGGATGGATGTTGGGGCCATTCCCATCCGCGCGGCTGCTCCAGCCCTGGACGGTGCGGGCGCTCTCGGGCGCCGACTGGTCGGCGGTGCTGAGACAGGCGGCGGGGATCCTCACCGCGGTCTTCGTCGCGGTGATCGCCGCCCTCTTCAACGTGAGCGGGATCGAGCTGATGCTGCATCGTGACCTCGACTCGAACCGGGAGCTTCGCGACGTGGGCGTGGTGAACGTGGTCTCGAGCGTCGTCGGAGGCATTCCCGGCTACCACGCGCTCAGTCTGACCTCGCTCGCGCAGCGGCTCCGGGCAAGCGCGCGTGCGGCAGGCCTGGTGGCCGCGCTCGTCCCCCTCACGGCCGTCGTGCTCGGTTCGGGACTGGTCGAGCTGATCCCTCGGATGATCGTCGGAGGGGTCCTGGTGTTTATCGGCATCTCGTTCATCCTCGAGTGGGCGGTCGACGTGCGGCGCTCGCTGTCGGTCGGGGAGCACGCGATCGTCCTCGCGATCCTCGCGACGGTGATCCTGCGGGGCCTTTTGCCCGGCGTGGAGCTCGGCCTGGTGCTCGCGATCGCCATGTTCGCGATCACCTACAGCCGGATCGAGCTGGTCCGCGAGGGGGAGTTCGGATCGGTGTACCGGAGCAACGTCGAACGGCCGGCCGGGGACCGAGCGACCCTGCGTGCGCTGGCCCAGCACGTCAGCGTCCTGCGGGTGAACGGTTTCGTCTTCTTCGGCACCGCGAGCGGTTTGCTCGAGCGGATCCGCAGGCGAGAGGAGGCGGGGCCGCTCCGGTTCCTCGTTCTGGATCTCGGGCGGGTGACCGGCATGGACTCCTCGGCCGCGCTGTCCCTGCGGAAGGTCGCGCAGCTGGCCGGGGCCAACGGATTCGAGCTCGTGCTCTGCGCCGCGAAGGACGCCGTCCAGCGACAGCTCGGGCGAGGCGGTGTGGTCGCCTCCGACGGGATCGTCCGGTTCGAGCCGGATCTCGACCGCGGCCTGCAGCGGTGCGAGGACCGGCTGCTGGAAGGCGCGGAGCGGATCGCCGCCGAGCCCTTCAGCGAGGAGCCGAGCGCCATCCCTGCGGGCTTGTCGACCTACCTCGAGCGCAGGTCGCTCGCGGAGGGGACGGTGCTGATCCGCCAGGGCGATCCGCCGGATGACCTGTTCGTGCTGGAATCAGGCCGGCTGCGTGCCGAGCGCACGACGACGGACGGGACCCGGATGCGGCTGCGCTCGATGCGCCCGGGGGTGGTCGTCGGGGAGGTGGGGTTGTACACGGGCGCGTTCCGCACCGCCGACATTATCGCCGAGACTCCGAGCGTGGTCCTGCGGCTCAGCCGGGAATCGGTCGAGCGGATGGAGGCGAGCGATGCGGCGCTCGCCGCGACCGTGCATCGGTGGCTCGCGGCCACGCTGGCGGATCGGTTGACCGATGCCCTCCGGGCCTTCGACGCGTTGCTCGACTAGCCGGCTCGGCCGAACGCCCGAAAGGGCTCTGGCACATAGGTTTCCAGGATGTCGCGCCACGCGGCGAGCGACTCCCGAACGACCGGGTCGTCCTTGACGAGCCACGAGAGGTGACGAAACGCATGCTCCACCACCTGGCTCACGCCGATCTCCGGCGGCGGCCCGAACTCGTCGCCGCGGGCGAGGTCCGCGTGGCCGACCGGCACCCACGCGAAGAGGTCTCCCGCCTGGCGGGTTGGCTCGCGGATCACGGCCACGTACGTGAGGACGACCTCCTCCTCCTGCCGCCACGAGGTGGAGTGGGCGAGGAGCGGCTCGAACCCCAGGCGGTGGAGCGTGTCCACCACGATCTCGCCGGGGGCTCGTGGCTTGGCCCACCCCACCTGGTACGACGGCGCATGCATCGGCTTGATCCAGAAGGGAGCACCGTCGGACAGGAACACCGGAAGGATCTCGAGCGACTGCATCACGAAATCGGCCGACCACGGCGACTCGGCGATCAGCGGACGAAGCTGGACGACGGGATAGCGCGGCGCGTCCGGCACTGCGTGATCGCTAGGCGGACGCGGTCACGTCGTACCACACCGCGCGGACCTCATCGGGCGTCAGCTCCTGCGCGTGCGTGGCACGGCCGTGGTCGATCAGCTGGGAGATGACCTCGTCCTCGGTGCCCCGGATGCGCCATCCGCACAGACAGGTGACCTCTTTGAGCATCGCCCTCGGAGCGTACCACCGTGCCTGCTGGGGCGGCGTCCGTTGAAGCAGGCCACAGCCACGGGTACACTACCTGCGAGGGTTCGGCACGCGGTTCGCTACGAGCAGTTCCCTTGGCCGGCGATCCAGCCGGCGGCCGACGGACAGTATGCAGGTCCGATCAGGCCACGGAAGGAGGGAATCGCAGTGGCAACTGGCACCGTGAAGTGGTTCAGCTCTGAGAAGGGCTTCGGCTTCATCTCCAGGTCGGATGGTCCCGATGTGTTCGTGCACTTCAGCGCGATCGCGGGCGAGGGATACAAGAACCTGGAGGAGAACCAGCAGGTCGAGTTCGACGTGACGCAGGGACCGAAGGGTCCGCAGGCGTCCAACGTCCGTCCGGCAAGCTGACCCAACCGATCGAACACCGAGGGGCCGCCACGCGTGCGTGGCGGCCCCTCGCACATGCTGCCCCCGTCTCGCGGAGTAGACTTGTCGGGTGCCGGCTTCCGGTGTCTACCGCACGCACTTAGGCCTGATCTTCCGCGTCACCGAGTCCGCCGATGGCGGGTTGAAGGTGGAGGTCCTGCAGAAGGGCGCCTGGGCTCCCGGTCGCATCGGGATGGTGGGGCTGCGGCTCGCGCCGTCGACCACGAAGCTCGGGCCGGCCGCCGTCCAGCGACTCCCCGACTAGCTTCGATGCGGCTGCAGACGCTGGATCACGTGGCCTTGGTCGTGTCGGATGTCGGTCGGTCGATCGCCTGGTACCGAGATGTCCTCGGGTTGACGCGTGCGCACGAGGACGACTGGGGCGACTACCCGGCCGTCCTCCAGGCCGGCGGGTCCGGGGTTGCCCTGTTCCAGAGCGACGAGCCGATCGAGCCGTCCACGTTCGACTCGCTCCCGCACGCGGCGTTCCGGACTTCCCGGGCAGGGCTCAAGGAGGCGATGGGCGAGCTTCGCGAACGCGGGATCGCGTACCGCGAGAGCGACCACGGCGCGTCCCGGTCGATCTACGTGCTCGACCCCGACGGCCACCAGATCGAGATCACCACCTACGAGCCATGATGGGCAAGGCCGTCGATCGGACCGAGGTCCGGGTGATGTTCCTGCGGATCCGGGACGACATGGCCGCGATCTCGGCCGGCTGGGACCGGTTGGAGTCCATCGTGCCGGTGCATGGGCGGACGTTCTACGGCGCGTTCTTCCCGGAGACGAAGGAATACTGGGTGTGCACCCAGGTCAAGGATGGGGACGACGCTTCGTCGCTGGGGCTCGAGGAAGGCAACCTGCCGGGTGGGCGATTCCTCTTGATGAAGCTGAAGGGGGAGCCGCCCGAGGTGTACGAGCGGATCGCGCCGACGTTCGATTCGATGATGAAGGACGCGGCCGTGGACGGGTCGCGGCCGGGCATCGAGTTCTACCGTCGCCGGGACGAGATCGACCTCTTGTTGCCCATCACCACGGGTTGACTTTGGGCTGATCGGCCCGTTTCATATGCCCAACCTGGCGGGGAGGGAGTCCGGATGGATCCTGACGGTCGGCTCGGGGTCGTGCAGACCGGGGCCCGGTACGTGTTCGGGTTCGGGCCCAGCTTCTACGGGATCTGGGACGAGCACGCGTCCGGCGCTCCCATGGAGCGGTTCCCCGCGACGATGGAAGGCAAGCAGATCGGCTGGCGTCGCTTCGTCGAGCTCGAGCCGGGCACGGCCCCCCATGTCCCGGGAACGGCCGCCCCGGAGGCGGCAGAAGAGGGCCACTCGAACGCCCGCCGCTGGATCATCGTCGGTCTCGTGATCGTCGTGGCCATCGTGGCCATCGTGGTGGTGCGTTCGGGCAAGGGTGGGAAGTCGGCGTCCGGCGGCGGTGGTGGCGGCGGCGGTGGTGGATCCAACGACGCGCACGTGGTGGTGAGCGGCGACCTGTCCGCGACGTTCGACCTCGCGCTGAAGAGCCTTTCGATCAAGGGCCTGGACACGCTCATCCCGGTGGCCGACGTGACGTGGCAGGACTCGACGGGCCAGCAGCTCGTCTTCCACATGGACGGCGTGAAGGAGGGCGCGAACCCGGTGATCGTCACGGCAGGGGAGTCGCTCACGCTGCATGTCATCCAGGGGTCGGACACGTTCGATTTCCACGGGACGAAGGGCGAGTGCACGATCAACGTCACGTCGTTGCAGACGAGCAGCATGTCGGGCACGTACACGTGCCAGAACCTCCAGACGGACGCCCTGGACAAGACGATCAGCCTGTCGGGAACGTTCGACGCGTCGAAGTAGCGGATGGACGACGGCTGGACGCCCGTGGCGCGGGCGGCCGACGTTGCGGACGGGAAGCCCGTTCGGGTCGAGGCCGGCGCGGTCGAGGTGTTCCTCTATCGGTCGGGTGAGCGGTGGTTCGCGCTCGCCAACCGGTGCTCGCACCAGGGTGGCCCGCTGCACAAGGGGCGGGTCAGCGGCGGCACGCAGCCGACCGTCACGTGCCCCGTCCACGGCAGCATGTTCTGGCTGACGGACGGCCGCGTGGTGCGTGGGCCGGCGAGCGCGCCGCAGCCGGTGTTCGATGTGCGAGAGGTGGACGGGATGGTCGAGGTGCGGCCGAGGACGAGGACCGAGACGGTCGGGTAGGCTCTTCGCCATGAAGAAATGTCCGTACTGCGCGGAAGAGATCAAGGACGAGGCGATCAAGTGTCGGTACTGCCTGAGCGACCTGACGAAGCCGCCGCCCACGATGGCGAGCGCGCCGGCCCCGACGCCGGCCCCGACCCAAACGTGGTCTCCCCCGTCGCAGCAGACACCGGCACCCATGTCGGCTCCGGCTCCGGCCCCGCAGGCGGCGCGGGTCGGTGAGGGAGCGCAGCAGTTCAGCCACTCGGGTGCGCGCTACCTGCTCGGCTACGGCGCCGACTTCTTCGGGATCTGGGATCGGAACATGGCGGGCGGGCCGCTGCAGCGCTTCCCCAGGACCGACGACGGGTGGCGGGCGGCGTGGGCGGCGTATTCGGCCATGGAGCCCGTGAACGTGGCGGTGACGAACCGCTAGCCCGATGATCGTCGGGGTTCGCCACGCCGCGGTGTGGAACCCCGAGGGCGTCGTCTACGCGAGGCTCCCAGGCTTCCACCTGTCCGAGGCCGGCCGAACCGAGGCGGAGCAGCTGTCGCGGGAGCTTTCGGCAATCCCGGTCGCCTCGATCCAGGCGAGCCCGCTGGACCGTGCAATGGAGACGGCCGAGATCCTGGCCGGGCCGCAGGGGCTGGACGTGGTGGTCGACGACCGCCTGCTGGAATGGTCCTTCTGGAGCCACTGGGAGGGGCTGCGGTGGACGGGGATCCGCGAACGGGACCCCGAGCTGCTGGAGGGCTACGCGTCCGATCCCGCGTCGGCGTGGCCGCGGGACCCGCTGGCGGCCGCGGGCGAGCGCGCGCTGAGCTGGGCGACGGATGCCGAACACGCCTTTCCCGAGGGACTGGTGCTCGGCGTGACGCACGAAGCGCCGCTCCTTGCCGCCTACCTGATGGGGAGCGGCCGTGGCCTCGCGACCTACCATTCGGCGAACCTGCCGCACCTCGGGACCGTGCGCCTGCGGCCCGGCCCCGCGGAGATCGTCGACCTGTCCGCGTGGGCTGCCCGGGCCTGCTGAGCGCTGCGATAGCCTTCGGGCCGTGGGCGCGCGGTTCGAGCCGGGGGAGCGGGTCCTGCTGCTGGACGGGCGGGGCCGCCGGTTCCTGATCCGCCTGCAGGCCGGCGCGACGTTTCACTTCCACGGCGGGGCGCTCGAGCACGACGCGATCCTGGGGAGCGAGGAGGGCGCGGTGCTGCACTCCCACACGGGCGCACGTCTCGCCGCCTACCGGCCGACGATGGCCGACGTGATCCTCAAGATGCCGCGCGGCGCCCAGGTCATCTATCCGAAGGATCTCGGCGCGATCCTGATCTTCGCCGACATCGCACCCGGCTCCCGCGTGCTCGAGGCGGGGACGGGATCCGCGGCGCTCACGATCGCGCTCGCGCGCGCGACCGGCCCGACGGGCCGCGTGGCGTCCTGGGAGGCGCGCGAGGACTTCCACGCGACGGCGCGCGCGAACCTGGAGGCGTTCTTCGGCGCGGTGCCCGCGTGGGTCGCGCTTCGGCAGGGCGACGTGCGCGAGGTGACGGCGACGGCGGAGCGGTTCGATCGCGCGGTCCTCGACCTCCCGGAGCCGTGGGCGGTCCTCGCGGAGGTACGTGAGTCGCTCGACCCCGGCGGCGTCCTCTGCACGTACCTGCCCACGACGAACCAGGTACAGCAGTCGGTCCTCGCGATGGAGCGGGGCGGCTTCGCCGAGGTGCAGACCGTCGAGGTCCTGGTGAGGTCCTGGCACGTCACGGCGCAGAGCGTGCGGCCCGACCATCGCATGGTCGCGCACACGGGATTCCTGACCCTAGGGCGAAAGAGCGGGGCCCTGGCGGAGCCCCACCCGGCGAACGGCTAAGGTCGGCCATCCCCCGGGCCGAGAATGCCCGTATGGTCGTATGAGGAGCCGGGCCCTAGAGTGGAGGCTCGGCCCCCAACGGGAAGGGAGCTCGAACCCATGCCGCAGCAGATCGGAGAGCCGGACCCGCGGGAGCTGCAGGAGCGCTACGAGAAGGAGCTCCACCAGCTCCAGACGCAGATCAAGTTCCTCGAGGACGAGACGGCGCTCCTCCGACGGCGGCTCACCAATTCCCCGCGGCAGGTGAAGGTCCTCGAGGAGCAGATCCTGCAGACGCGCTCGGACCTCGCGAAGGCCGCCGCTCAGAACGAGAAGCTCGTCTCGGTCCTGCAGGCCGAGCGCGAGAAGATCGAGAGCCTGAAAGAGGAAGTCGAGAAGCTCACCCGGCCGCCGGCGACGTTCGGCGTGTACCTGCGCGAGAACGAGGACGGCTCCGTCGACGTCTTCACCGCGGGGCGCAAGATGCGCGTGAACCTCGACCCCGAGGTCGAACGCGAGCGCCTCCGCCGCGGCGTCGAGGTCATCCTGAACGAGGCCCTCAACGTGGTCGAGGTGCTCGACCAGGACGTGCAGGGCGAGGTCACCAACGTCAAGCAGATCCTCGGCGAGGACCGCGCGATCCTCGTCGGCCGTGGCGACGAGGAGGCGGTCGCCGTCGTGGCGGCCTCCATCCGCGGGACCCTGCGCGTGGGCGACCCAGTCCTGTTCGACCCCCGCTCCGGCTATGCCCTCGAGATCCTGCCGAAAGAGGAAGTCGAGGAGGTCATCCTCGAAGAGATCCCGGATGTGAGCTACGAGGACATCGGCGGGCTCGGCACGCAGATCGAGGACATCCGCGACGCGGTCGAGCTGCCGTTCCTCTACGCGGAGCTGTTCGTCGAGCACCGGCTGAAGCCCCCGAAGGGCGTCCTGCTCTACGGCCCGCCAGGGTGCGGCAAGACGCTCATCGCCAAGGCAGTCGCGCATTCGCTCGCGCAGCAGGTCGCGGAGAAGACCGGCATGACGAGCGCGCACTCGTACTTCCTGAACATCAAGGGCCCCGAGCTCCTGAACAAGTACGTGGGCGAGACCGAGCGCCAGATCCGCCTGATCTTCCAGCGGGCGAAGGAGAAGTCGGCCGAGGGGTTCCCGGTCATCGTCTTCTTCGACGAGATGGACTCGCTCTTCCGCACGCGCGGCTCGGGGATCTCGAGCGACGTGGAGAACACGATCGTCCCGCAGCTCCTGTCGGAGATCGACGGCGTCGAGGGCCTGAAGAACGTGATCGTCATCGGCGCCTCCAACCGTGAGGACATGATCGACCCGGCCATCCTTCGGCCCGGGCGCCTGGACGTGAAGATCAAGATCGAGCGCCCGGACGCGGACGCCGCCCGCGAGATCATCGCGAAGTACCTGACGGCCGACGTGCCGATCC
>JACXTT010004801.1_pt1 | contig 19935 bp, 19 predicted proteins | sample 9270951 | NCBI WGS metagenome assembly JACXTT01 (sample SAMN15532306, study PRJNA645909) | rock metagenome | isolation source: weathered quartz diorite | place: Puerto Rico | collected 2017-06-21 | reverse complement strand
ACGCGTGGTCAGTAGCCTTCGCGACAACGACAGGCGCCGGCATCGCCGCCGCGAAATTCAAATCCTCAATCGAACTTAGCGTTCTCATCGGGCAGGAAGGGCTCTTCAAGTCCCGCAAGTGCTTACTTGCACGCTACCGCAAAATTGGCGATTTGCGTTACCAGCACAGCCGAAATTATACCTCGGCGCACGGCTGCCTCGGCAGTTAGACACGCGATTTTTGGGGAGCAGTTCCGGAAAGTTACCGACGATCAGCTCGACTAAAGCTGGTAAGGAGCCATTTGATATTTGAGATCTGACATTTGGAATTGGGTCATTGATCTGAGCGCATTGCGCAAACCTCAATTCCCAGATAACAAATCTCAAATTCCAAATCTCAAATATCCAATGTCAAATAGTCTTTTTGCCTGTGTGCTATGGACTTGTCGAGGCCGACGCCGCGCCTTCAGGCTGAAACATCGAATCTTCCATCTTCACACCATACTGCATGGTCAGTATTCGAGTTTCCACAGTTTGCTTCCCGTCTTCGAAGAGCACTGTTCGAAAAGGCACCTGCGTCCCCTGCGCGATACGATAATCGTAAAAGCGTTTGGTGAAGTTCACCGCATTCACCCCACCGGGCGGAGTCTCTTCGTATTCCAGCCACAGGACACGGAAGGATTTTGCGCTGATGAAATAGCGCGTCTTGCGATTCGCTTTATCGACGAGGTCAACCACATACACGTCGACGCCTTGCTGTTTGTCCTTCCCGGCCGAGGAGATCTTGGACTCGTTCTCTTTGTATCGAAGCAACGCATCGATGCTATGCGCCTGTTGCGAGATGAAATCGGCAACCCCATCAGCGCGGGGGGTGAACGTCGCACCATTAATGATCCCGAATAACTTGGCATCTGCCCAAACCAGGGAATACTCAGCCTGCGACGTCTTACTATCTATGCGAATTTTGTCTTTCTCCATTTTGTCGCCGTGTACAAAACGCAATTCGTACCGCGTCTCTTCGGCGCGACCGTCCGGTCGAGTTCGCGTTTCGCGGCCGCGCTCCAGTCCATTCTTGCGAATCTGCAAGAGGCTGACCCGACCGAAGCCGCCGCCGGCGATGACAATCGCGCTCTCAACGATTTGTTCGGCGGTGTATTCCTTGGGCTGGTCCGCGCGAGTCGCTGCCGTGAAGCAAAAGGTGCCGGAGATTAGCGTGGCTGCGAGCGCCAGAAGGAATGGGACTTTGCGACAGAACAATGTCTTAAAACTCATAGAATGAAACCAGATTCGATCGGGGAACGCCGGGATTGTAACACAAGGCGATGCGAACCAGCCTAGACGCAACTAGTGATGCGGCCACGCCCTTCAAGGATGCTTTTCCCGGCGTTTGACAAGCCGGGCGACGCCGCGTTAACTAGGACAAAACCAAATATCAAGTCGCGATGCTTTGTCGGCCCACTTGGAATTACTTCGGCGCATTGGACAAACGAATCTGCGATTGAAAGGATTCGATGAAAAGAGTTGGAATTCTGGTTGGTCGGGAAAAGACCTTTCCTGAGGCCTTAATCAAAAATGTAAATGAACGCGGCAACGGTCAAGTGGTTGCCGACTATATCAAGCTCGGCGGCGTGCGCCATGATGCGCCGCCCCAATACGATCTGATCGTCGATCGCATTTCACATGAAGTGCCGTTCTATCGAGCCACACTGAAGCGAATGGCGCTTGAAGGCACGATTATTATCAATAACCCGTTTTGGTGGTCTGCTGATGACAAGTTCTTTAACTATTCGCTGGCGCGAAAACTGGGCGTTGCTATTCCGAAGACGGTTTTACTTCCGCAGAAAGACTACATGGAAGGCATTATCAGCGACAGCCTGCGAAATCTCGAGTTCCCGCTGAACTGGCAGTCGATTGTCGATTACGTGGGATTCCCCGCGTTCATGAAACCGTTCGACGGTGGCGGCTGGAAAAACGTTTCGAAGATTAACTCGCTCGAGCAACTGATCGCCGAATACGATCAAACAGGCACGTTGTGCATGACCCTTCAAGAAGGCATTGAATTCGATCAGTTCGTGCGTTGTTATTGCATTGGTCAGGAAGACGTCATGATCATGCCTTATGATCCGCGCAAGCCTTACCTGTCCGGCGAACAGTACATCAACGATCCGGACTATCTCGCTCCCGAGTTATCCGCCAGAGTAACTCACGATGTGCGGACGCTTTGTTCAGCTCTCGGCTATGACATCAACACCGTGGAGTTCGCGATCAAGGACGGAATTCCCTACGCAATTGACTTCATGAATCCGGCTCCCGACGCCGAACTGCAATCAGTCGGCCCGTTCTATCACGGCTGGGTGAGTGAAGCCGTGACAAACCTAATCTTCAAGAGACTAGGTCAAGCAGAGCCGCGGGCGCGCTATCGTTGGGATGCGTTTTTGAATCCTGAGCCGGTGAGAACGGAAGCAGTCGCGAGCGTAGCTGAACAGGCGGCGAGGACTGTGAAAGCGAGGAAGACAGCCCCGAAAGCCAAGTCTGCGAAGAAAGACTAGGACCCGACCGCGAGACGTCGTCGCGTGCTCAAAAGCCGGCGCACCACGAGCGAACCGGACCACGCAATAACTGCAGACGAGGCGACCGCCCAGCCGAGACCGCCGATGAATTGGTCTACTGACGATCCGATCAGCGCGATGAGGACGGCGGCGAAGCTGACACGCGCGGTTAATCGGTGCACGCGGCCAGCGGCTTCCAACCAGTTCATACGCCGCACCTCTGCGGCCAGGTAATCCTCATCGTTGTTTAGACGGGAATAGTATTCGGATTCCCTACGGGCGAGACGGGCGCACGGCTTGTCAGGAGCAATCCGGGCGGCATCATTGTAGTGATGAATCACGTGTGCAAGCTTTCCCTGTGTCAGAGCAACTTCCGCTAGCCCCATTTCCGCGCGGTATGAGTTCTCGTCTGCATCGAGAGCTTGGCGAAATGTCTTGGCGGCTCGTGCCGGGTCGCAGTACTCCAGAAAACTTTCGCCAATGCGTTCCAGCAACCTCGCGTCCGCACCTCCGCGCCTGGCCGCCAACGCGAGCGCCGCGCAGGCGCGTAACAACAACCGCGCATCAGCGAACGCGCTCGCCTGCGATTTCAGAAGGCGAGCATACTCATAAATCAGCCAGCCATTACGCGGCGTGATTAGCAGTGCGCGCCGAAACGCCTCAGCAGATTGGCGCAAGCGCCCGCAAATCCGCAAATCGTTTGCAGTGCGTCGCAACAACATCGCGCGTTCCAAATCAGCTTCGCTGTTCGTGCTTACCGACTCGCGGCGATGCTTCTCGATCCGTTTCTCGGCCGCAGTCCGCGCATTCTCCAGAACGGCATTCGGAGCAATGCCAAGGCGCTCAGCCTCAACGCGGACAAATTTCACTTCTACCAAATGATCGCGCAGCTCACGCGCGCGCGCATCGAGCCGGGGATCTTCGATCTCGCGTAACAGGACGTTCACCATTCGGCGAAACTGTTTTCCGCCGGACGCAAAGGTGAAACAACAGTCGGCGCCCATCACGTCCACACGATAGCGATAGCGCACGTTGCCACCGCGTCGCAGTGTTCGCAGGCTGGTAACTTCTACGCGTTCCACATCGCTGATTGAGAGCAACGCCGAGCGACGGCGAATCAGCCGCTCAATGAATGCGCTCAATCCGGTGCGCTTCAACGCAACGCCGTCGAAGCTCAACCTGTTGGTCAGAATCAGGAAGGGGACCGTCGTCCAGGTGCCGATGATTAAGCTCAGAGCCACAAGATCACGGTGAGTACGGAGGCAAATCACTGCTGCGAACGTCAGAATTGCTGCTAGCGCAAAGTAGCCGCCCGGCGACATGCGCACCGAGGCCACTCGCTTTCTACCGGTTGGATTTATCGCGATGTCTTGCACGGTTCTTTCGAGCTAATGGGCGGGACAATTGACTGGAACGTCTACTGAAAAAGTACCGCGGTTAGCGCCCGGTTCAGTGTAGCGTATATCGGCGAATTGAACGAGGGTCTGACCAATACAGGCAGACGAAACCGGAACCGCGATCGGGAAGCGAGCGAAAAATAGAAATTCCTGCGCCCGTCGATCGCTTTCGGCTCTTGAAACAAGTGCGGCGGCTTGGCCCGTTGGTTTTTCAAAACGACGCGCACGACTAAAGTCCGTAGAAATGTCGTCGGCGAGGATGGCCGTTGGGAAGCGATAAATGGCTCGATCGGTTTCAGCGACCGACTGCCACGTGAAGGGAGTGGCCGTCATCGGCATAGAAGCAATCTTAATGAGGCTCTCGCCATGACTAATTGCCAGGTGTTGTGCCTGCGCGCTGGCGGAGCGGTAAGCCACCCAGTGAGCAACCGCCAAACCACTCCAATACAGAACGAGCAGTGAAATCGCAGCCACGGCGGCTCGATGGTTTAGTCCCTGATGGAGTCCCCGTATTCGAAGGGCGGCCACAACAATCAGCACGACAATCCAAATTACCAACGCGACTCTTAATGCCGACGCGTCACTGCCGCCCCGAAGGTTGGCCGTCAGTATTAACGTCGTCGTCACTACACCTAGCAGCGTCCACGTGAAAATTCTCAAACGACCTTTGCTGGTGAGGAGAAACATTACGGCACCGAGCATCAACCAAATGTAAGGATCGATGATGTAAACGAGATCGCCGTAGAACCATCTGCCGCTCCAAGGCAACAGCGGACGCACACCGTAGTTATTCATCCAATCCATTAATGGATGTGTCCCGGCCGCGATCAGCGAAGCGACGATCAGACCCCGAAGTCGAATTCTCGCCCGCCGCTTTCGAATTCGAACAACGGCGCGTTCAATCGCGGCGACGATCAAAGGAACCAACAGTCCAATTCCGATCGTCCCTACGATCGAATGCGTAATGCCGCGATGATGATGAAGTAGCGTCCAGCGATCTCCGAAGAAGAGCGCGATGAAATCGGCATCGGCCGCATTCGCGGACAACAAACAAACTGTGGTGGCGTACGGAGAGACTCGCTCCAGGCCTGCCTTAGATAAACTCAGGCCGACCAAAGAATGAGCCAGGTTGTCCATTCTGAATCAGAATGAGAGACCGAGTGGCTGCGGAGGTGGAGGAAGTTGCCCGTGACGCGTCGGATCGATCTTTAACAACTCCTGCGCTGCGGCCCGCGAAGCGGCTGATTCGGGAATCGGCTTCTGATCCTTGTCACGCGCCTTGCGCGCGGTGTCGACAATATTAAAGAGGATGTCGGCGGCCTCCTTCTTCTTACCCTGCTTGTTATAGACAATTGCAAGACGCAAATTCGCGCTTTCAGGAGTGACAATCGGTGAATTCGCTTTTGCGATCTCGGTGTATAAGCGCACCGCTTCATCGAGCGCTCCATCGGATTCTTTTGCCTGAGCCAACGCAAACTTCGACAGCGTACCAATCTCGCCGCTGCCCTGGCTTAATGTTTGTAATTCCTTCTCACCATTCAAGCGATCGGTGGTCAGTTTGTTGGTCGCAATGAAGTACTGCGCTTCAGAACGATAAGGGTCACCGTATTTACCGGCGACCTTTTGGAACTCCTGAATCGCACGCTCTGAGCGATCCTGCGGGTTACTGAAAACCGGGTCCTTCGAGCCTGCTGGAGGTGAAGGCATAATGTCGGCGTTGTTAATGGCAATCGCCCGACCCATTGCGGCTTGCGCCTCTTCGGCATGTTTGTGCCGCAACCGCACAAACATGTAAATGCCTGCTGGCATCCCGACAATCGCAATTAAGCCGTACAGAATCTGTTGTCGCCGCCCGGCGATCTTATCCGCCATGCGATCGGCGAGCAGCATTGTCGTGTCGCGAAACCGGTCGTGCTTCAGTTCGCGCACGCGCTTCTTTTTGTATTTAGCCAAAGGGATTCCTCTTGCAAGAATGCACAGTGAACTGCGTTCAAATTGGTGTATGATCGCAGAAACAGCGAATTTAGCGACCGTCTGAAACGTTGTCAAGCGACCCAACGGCGGCCGCAACGCTAGTCCGGTCAGCATCATCAAAAGAGTCAGCGATGCGAAGCTTTTCACTACATTCAAACTGGGAACAAACCGAGCCAAGTGGCTGTCTAATTAATCGTCTGTCCGGGAAGCAACATCGGACGCCGCTTTACAGACTTCCCGCGCGAGGGGATGCCGAATGAGCTACGGAGAGCAAATAGCCCTCCGAGGGCATGCGGATATTGAAACAGTTGCTTCGGCAGCGGATTTCGAACTCCGTCCGGCGTCTGAGGACCAGTTCCTTGAAAGATTGCGGCGTGGCGAGGCGTCGGCGTACGAGCGGCTGGTCGCTGAACAGTCGGGTGACGTTTATGCCCTATTGTTTCGGCTCACCAACGATGTGGAAGAGGCGCGCGACCTGACCCAGGAGACCTTTCTGCGAGCCTTTCAAAGCATCGGCCGGTTTCGTGGCGACTCAAGCCTGAAAACCTGGATGTATCGCATCGCCATCAACCAGGCGCGAAATCGCTGGCGTTGGTGGCGCCGGAGACGACGCGATGCGACCGTCTCACTCGATGCGACGGATGAGCAAAGAGAGAAGCCGCTGGCGGCAACGCTCCCCAGCGAACACTCTCTGAACCCGGAGCAGGAAGCGCTGGCACGCGAACGCGAACGGCAACTTAGCGATGCGCTGTTAAGTTTGCGTCGATCCTATCAGGAAGCTGTCATTCTTCGCGACGTCGAGGGATTTAGCTATGAAGAAATCGCTGCGGCGCTGCAAATTAGTATCGGCACGGTAAAGTCGCGCATCTCGCGCGGACGTTTAGAGCTGCGAAAGAAGCTTGAGGGATCTTTGTAATGCGAATGGTTGGTCTGCCCCGGTGTCACGGAAAACTCGGTGCCAAGTGGGTCGAAGTGACTTGCGAGAAGAGCCGGGCAATCAGCCTGATGGGAGCGTTTGAAACGTGGCCAGCAACAACCTCGTAGCTGCGCTCCCAGGCTGAGCTTGGGGACGCCGTGGTTGGCGAGCCATTCGATAGTTATTGCGGATTGCGAAATGCGAATTGCGAAATCAACAGCCAGCGATTTTGAAATTCGAAATTCGCGATCCGAGATTCGAGATTACTGAAATGAGTTGTGACGAAATTCAGGAATCGCTTTCGCTGTACGTCGACGATGGCCTAACTGTAGAAGAGCGCCAAACGTGCTATCAGCACCTTGAAGTTTGTCCGGTGTGTCGTGCGCACGTCGCTGAACTGCGCAATCTGCGCAGCGGTCTGGCAATGCTTCCGAAGGCTGAAGCGCCAGCCAATTTGTATTCCACCATTAATGCGGCGCTCGCCGTGAAAGTTGCGGAACAAAGGGCGCGTCAACATTCAACGCGGTTGGATCGGTTCAATGAATTTGCTTTGAGGTGGTTGCAGCCGCGACCGATGCGTTATGCGTTCAGCTCCATTGCGTCGTTTATTATTTTTACCGCGGTGTTCGCAGCTTTGCGGCCGCACATGATTGCTCTGCACGAGGCTACTTTGGCGTTTCAGCAAGTTCAGATTTCGACCACGCCAGACGAATACTTTCTATTGAACTACGATATCAGCAAGCCAATCTCGCCTGAGGTGTACGCGGCGCTCCGTAATCCTTTTAATGTTGAATCGCCGAGTTTGAATCCAAAAGGCGCGTTAGCAACTTTGGGCTGGCAGGTTGATCGCTTACATGCAAACGATCGGCAAGGCGACGATAATATGGTGATCGTCGCTGACGTTTTCACGAATGGCTCGGCTTCGCTGGCGAACGTGGTGCAGGCGCCACGCGATCGGCGAGTGCTGCAAGAGTTTGAAGATGCTCTGCGCAAAGATGCCGCATTCGTGCCGGCATCCCTCGATCGAAGGCCGGAAACTATGCGGGTGGTGTTCTCAATACAACGCGTAGACGTGCACGAGCGGAATTACTAGAGTCAGAGGTCAGAACAGTAATCTTCAATTTCTAATCTTTCAATCTTCCCTAATTGTTTTGTTATTCACAATTTCCGTCCGTCTTTGAATCTCTGTTACTGGCATGTCATTTTGATCTAACCTCTAGCCTCTACTTCTTGAACCTCGCTTCGATCACTCCCCTTCTCTTCTTCCCCAAGTGCGCCGTCAGCGTTGGATAAGTTTCACTTACTGCGGGCAAGTCTGCCGCCCCGATGAGCTTCTCCACGCGCTTAATCTCTCTCACTGATGCTTCGATTTCCATAAAGAGACCGAACGGGAGTTCGTCAATCACGACCTTTGCCTGGCCAACTTTCCAACGAGTGCGGCGCTTTTCATAAACCAGCGCCGGACGAAACTCGAGCGAGTTGAGAATCCAAGCCATGCCGTCGGGATCGGCCACCGTTATTTCGTGTTCTTCCTGATGTTTGATCGGTGATTTGCCTGGTAGTCGTCGCTTGAAGGTGAGATAGGCGCGTTCATTTCTGTTGACGCGTCGCAAGCGCAGCGCGCAACCGCCAAAGCTCAATCGGCCGCCGCCGTAAATCGTGTTCTCTTCGAACTCGGCGGGCTTTTTTTCGCAACCAAGTTCGCGCATCCGCTTCTCGAGTGCGCGGCGATCCTGCTGGGTCAAGCGATATTTCTTTTCAATCTCGATCGGCACTCGTTTTTGCAATTTACCTCTCGCAATTCGAGATTCCAAATTAACTCTGCCTGATCCATCGCCAAACTTCCGGTAGCGTCGCCTTCTTTCCAGTCATCAACATACCGACTCGGTAGATTCGCGATGCGAGCCAAATCAATCCGATTGCCGTTGTGATCCCGATCCCCAACGAAAGAAAGATCTGCCAGAGCGGTGGCGTCTCAGTCACCACGCGCACGAGCATAGTAATCGGCGCGAAGAATGGAAACATTGACGCCCAGAACGCCAGCGGCGAATTGGGGCTGCGAATGATATTGAAAGAAACAAAAAGAGCGGCGACCAGAAAGAGTACGACCGGCATGGCCAACTGCCCGCCTTCTTGCGTAGTCGTCACCATCGACCCAACGACGGCATAAACCGTGGCGTAGATAAAGAAGCCCATCAAAAAGAAGACGGCAAAGTAGACAAAGATGAACGGCGAAATATGCGGCATCGAAAATGACGAGCCCGCTGCCCAAATAGAGATCCCAACAAACGTCACCGCCCAAATTCCGAGCTGCGTTAGCGCGACAAGGGACACGCCAATTAGTTTTCCCATCATCAACGGGAACGAACGCATCGAAGAAAACAGGATTTCGGCAATGCGCGTCTCTTTCTCTTCAATCACGGCTCCCAGAACAACCTGGCCATACAGCAGCACGCTCATGTAAATCAGCATGGCGGCGCCCAGCACCATGAAGAAACCTGCGTCGCCTTTGCTTTCCTCACCCGCTGCGCCGGTCGCCTTCAAGCGAACGGGCTTTGATAATTCATCGAGCTGCTTCTCGTCGATGCCGTTATCGACCAGCCGCTGCGACTTCACGGCCTGAGTGATCGAACGTTGAAGTTGTTCTGTGGTGATCATGTCAGCCGTGTTCCGCGCATGGAATTCGGGCTGCCCACCCTTGAGCAGATCCGGCGGCAGGATCAGATACCCATCCAAAGCTCGACTGCCGACTCTCGCTTCCAGGCTGGTCTTCACTTCGTCAAGGGTCCGGCCATTCAGATCAACTCGCTCGATCGCATAGTCCGCCTTCACCATCTGGGCCGTCTGCTGCGCGCGCTCCTTCGCTCCAGCCGGACCCGGCGGCGTCATGGTTGGAGTTGTGGGTTGGGGTTTGGGCCGTTCTTCGTCATCGTTGATTTCACTCGCAACCCGCTCGTACATCTTGCCGGTTTGGTCGATGATCGCGATGCGCGTGGGGCCGCCGGTTTTCATACCAATCATCAGCGCGGGCACCACGGTGAATCCGCCAGTAACCAATGGACCCAGAATCGTGGCGATCACGAAGAACTTGGTGCGCACTCGCTGGATGTATTCTCGTTTGACGACCGCGAAAAATTTCTTCATGCTGATTCCTTGACCCGCGCTACAAAGATGTCGTGCAGCGTTGGTTCAACCAGTTCGAATTTAGCGACCTTCACGTTCGCATCGACCAATCGCTTGAGCAGAACTTGCGGACTGGCGTCTGCCGTCAGCAACACTTCCGTATCATCACCGTTCTGACGAACATTCGTAATCAACTCCGGATCGTTCAGCAATCCATCGGCGCCTTCCACCCGGAGGGCCACCACGTTTTGGGCAAAGCTGCGACGAACCTCGCGCAACTGTCCGTCAAACACCTTCCGCGATTTGTTAATCATGCAGATGTCGTCGCAGAGTTTCTCAGCAATTTCCATTTGGTGCGTCGACAAGATGATCGTCTTGCCTGAACTCTTCTGATCGAGAATCGTTTCTTTCATCAGGTCAACGCTGACCGGATCGAGTCCCGAGAAAGGTTCGTCAAGAATCAGCAGATCGGGCTCATGAATTACCGAGGCGATGAATTGAATCTTCTGCTGCATGCCCTTCGAAAGATCCTTCGCGCGCTTGTCCTTCCAACTAGTCAAGTCGAGCCTCTTGAGCCACGCATCAATGCGCTGGTCAGCTTCGCGGATCGGCAGGTCCTTCAACTCGGCAAAGAAGCGAAGCTGCTCGCCGACCTTCATCTTGCGATAGAGCCCGCGCTCTTCCGGTAAGTAGCCGATGCGATCCTGTAAAGCGGTCGTCATTGGCTGCCCGAATAATTTGATCGTGCCGGTGTCCGGCGCGGTGATGTTGACGATCATGCGAATCGTCGTCGTCTTGCCGGCGCCGTTTGGGCCAATCAGCCCGAAGACGCGACCAGGTTTGACCTGGAGGCTGAGATCGCCGACGGCCCTGAAGTCGCCGAAACTCTTGCTGACGTGCTCGAGGACTAGCGTAGGGGAAGATGGATTCATGGTTGTTTTTGGTACGAGGCGCTGGGCCGGTCTGTTTCAGAAAGAAAGACTATCATTCAAATATTTGGCATTTGAGATTTGGCATTGGAAATTCGTGCATCTGGGATTTCTGCCCGGCAACTATGCACGAACGGGCTAACGTAAGACCAATACAAAGAAAGGCGAAATTTCAAATCTCAAATGCCAAATGTCAAATAGTCAGCTTTCGATCCTAAACGACGAATAAGCTCCCGTCGGTTCAAGATTGATCTCCTCAACATGCTGAACCGAAGAGAAGCGCGGCCCGGTCGCCAAATCGTGCTTGAATCCTTCGACGCTTTTGGCCGGACCTTCCGCGAGAGACTCAACCCGTCCGTCGTCGAGGTTCTTGACATAGCCAACGACCTGATGACGGGCGGCGGCGCGTTGCGCAAAAAACCTAAAGCCTACGCCTTGCACATTGCCGCTGACAAAAAACTTGCGTGCTATCCTCGACATTTGGATATGAATTTAATTTAATACCGAAGCACACGCCCTGACAAACCAAGTCCGCGCGCAGCGAAACTTTTTTATGCCGACCGCGTAGTTGTAAATCTCGACGCATTTCCCAAACCCGGCTGCCATTTCGTTGGGCCGGCATTCAATTAACTGGGGGTTTCTTCAGATGCTCTACATCAAAAGGTTCGCCGCGATAATTCTCATGGCAACGTTCGTGCTTGGTTGTTATCACCACACGGCTACCGCGAAAACGTTGAACGTGCCGGTCATCTATTACAAGCTGCCAAACGGCTTAAAGGTCGTGATTTCGGAAGACCACGTCGCGCCCGTCGTCACGGTTGGCGTTTATTACAACGTCGGTTTTCGCGTCGAGCCGAAAGGCCGCACCGGTTTCGCGCACCTGTTCGAACACATGATGTTTCAGGGCTCGGCCAACGTGAAGAAATTCGAGCACGCGAAGTACGTCGAATCGAACGGCGGCAATACCAATGGTCATACGGATTTTGATTATACGAATTACTTCGAGACCTTGCCGAGCAATCGCGTTGAGATGGGCTTGTGGTTGGAATCGGATCGCATGCGGTCGCTCGACATTAGCGAAGAGAACCTAAAGAACCAGCAGAACGTCGTCAGTGAAGAAATTCGCGTAAACGTGCTCAATCAGCCTTATCAACTCTTCGAGTGGATCAATTTGTGGCAGAACGCGTTCACGAATTGGAACAACTCACACAACGGCTACGGCGATCTGGCCGAGGTGAACGCCGCCACGATCGAGGACGTGCGCAGCTTCTTCAAGACCTACTACGCGCCTAACAATGCCGTGCTGACAATTGTCGGCGACGTCGATGCCAACGAAGTGAAGAGGATGGTTGAGAAGCACTTCGGCAACATCGCAGCACAGCCGGAACCGAAGCGGCCTGACCTGACTGAGCCGCCACAGACAAAAGAAAAGCGTATCGCGGAGAAAGACAAGCTCGCCAATTTGCCGGCCATTGCGATTGGCTATCACATCCCGGCGCAAAACTCGCCCGACTTTCCCGCGATGGCTTTGCTCGTGCAAATTCTGCAAGGGGACGACAGCTCGCGCTGGTATCAGCGGCTGGTGAAAGAGAAAGAGTTGACGCTCGATCTGTCCGGCGGACTCAACTACTTCGGCAACGAGTTTGACTACAGTGGACCGATGATTATGACGACACGCACGACTTACAAGCCGGGGCATACCGCCGATGAAGTCTTGCGCGAAATGGACGCGGTGCTCGCAGACGTCGCGACCAAGGGCATCACCGAAAAAGAATTGTCCGACGCAAAGGTTCGCTTCAAGTCGAACTTCTACAATCAGCTCGAATCGACATTCGGCAAGACTCACTTGCTGAGCGTGCTCGCGCTGTTTCGCGACGATCCGAACCAGGTGAATTCCCTGTTGATACCGTTCGAGAAAGTCACCGCCGCGCAGGTACGCGACGCCGCGAAGAAATATTTGGTCGCGAGTAATCGCACGGTGATTGACCGGACGCCGGAAGCAAAACCGGCCCAGTAAAAGATGCAATCCTTCGGAGATACGATCATGAAAACCCTACTGTCATTGTTTCTACTGAGTCTCGCGATAACGTTCCCGGTTGCGGCCCAACAGAAGACGCCGCCTTCACCGGGCGCTGACCGGCCGCTCAACCTGCCGAAGATTACCGAGAAGAAATTAGCGAACGGTTTGACGATCATCATGGCGCCGCTGCCGAACGTGCCGAAGGTCACGGCGATCCTGACGTTTCGCTCGGCCACGACCGGCGCTGATCGCCAGAATCATCCGGGCATCGCGTCAATTGCGTCAGCCGTCGCGAACGAAGGAACCGAAACGCGGACCAGCAAACAGATCAAGGAAGAATTGCGATCAATCGGGGGCACATTGGGCTTGGGCGCCACCGCCGACGCCACCTCGATGACGGCGAGCGCGTTAAGTGAATTTTCGTCTCGGATGTTCGATCTAATGAATGATGTCGTGCAACATCCGGCCTTCCCGGAAACGGAGTTGAAGCTGGCGAAGGAAAATACGATTCAGCAGATTACTGCCGGTCGCGCCGACCCGAACTTTCTTGTCAGCGAGAGATTTCAGAAAGCAGTCTTCGGCGATCACCCATACAGCTTTTTCGTGCCCGATGAAAAATCGATCAATGCCTTGACGCGCGATGACCTGCGCGGCTTCGCCTTGCATTATTACCTGCCGAACACGTCGCACTTGATCGTGGTCGGCGATATCGACGTTGACAAGACTTTCGCGGAAGTCGAGAAAGCCTTCGGCGGTTGGAAGAGCGGCACGGCTCCAGCGGAAGATAATCCGCCGGTACCGAAGCGCGATAAACGGCAAATCTATTTCGTGAATCGGCCCGGGTCGGTGCAGTCGGCGATTTACATCGGCAACGCCACGATTCCGCGGAAAGACAAAGACTACTTTGCGCTGCGCACCGCCGACACGATCTTCGGCAGCTCGTTCTATTCGCGGTTGACGAAGAACATTCGGGAATCAAAGGGCTACACTTATTCGCCCTTCAGCTCTTCGAACACGCAGGCCCGAGCGGGCTCGTTCACGGCGGGCGCATTCGTACGCAACGAGGTGACCGGGCCGACGTTGCTCGAAATGTTCTATGAACTCGATCGCATGCGCGTCGCGCCAGTCACCGACGAGGAACTCAGCGCCGCAAAGGAGTACAGCACCGGGAACTTTTCGATCGAGCTGGCGAGCCAGCTAGGACTGGCAGGTCGAATCAATACGGTTTACACGTACGATCTCGATCGGAACTTCATCAATGATTTTCGGCCGAAGATCACCGCATTGACCAAGGAAGACATTCAACGGGCGGCGGCAAAGTACTTCGATACCTATCATGCGGCCGTTGTGATCGTCGGTGACTGGAATGTGGTGAAGGAACAAGTCAAACCGTTTGGTGATGTGACAATCTATGACGCCAACGGAAAGGTCATTCCGCAATGATACGCGAGCGCTAACGCGCAGTCGTCTGTAACTCAATTACCGCAATTCCACCGGCGGGAATCGTTACGCGGACTGAATCCGCTGACCCTTCCCGCCGATTCACTGTCAGCGGCTGGTCGGCAGTCCACTCAGTCGCATTGGTAATCGAGCTTCCACGTAAGGAGACTTGCACGCTGGCGATGGTACTGCGATCGACTTGCGCCAGCCCTTGCTGGGTCTTGAACACGCCGTTGTCGTTGAAGAGCGTCACGACCCAGCCGCGCGAGTTTCGATTGATGAGATATTCAACGTCGCCTTCAACTTTCACCGGCGTCGCTTCACTCGCCAGGTGCACCAGTAGGTGAGCGATGAACGCCGGCATTCGTTCATCCTCCCCAAGGAGATCCGGCACCGCAACGAAGATCAGCTTACCGCGGCCAATCTTGTTTATGGTGACCAGCGGCTCCGGTTGATCTGATATCGTTGTCATCACCGATTGGGCAGCTGTGAGATCGACGCGGTCGTAATGGAAACTGCCGCTGTGCAAATCGGCAATCGGATCACCCGGCATCAGACACTTCGCGTTGTTCGCTTCACTGGTTTGGCCTTTGGCCCGCACGCCTAACAGCGACATCGGCAGTCCCTTCATCTGCGATGAATTCAGGACGACGACTCCGCCGCTGCGCACATAGTCCTCCAGCTTCTTTACCCATGCCGGCGTCCAGTTGATTTCCCCACCCGCGATCACCGCCCGATAAGAATCGATGGCATCTTTGCGAGAATCACTGGCGACCAGCACGTCAAATATATTGCCGAAAACTCCCGGCACGAACGCTTGTCGCTCGCCGCTCGCAGGCTCGCCTTCGCGCACAGTTCCCGGATAATACGCGGCCCCGAACAGTTCACGCAGTGCTCGATCGCTTCGATTAATTTGCGAAACACCAAAAGACCACTGCGGATAGTCCGTCATCTCCCAACCGTGAGCCGGATCTAGCAGGAACGCTACTGGTGTATAAGGCACGCCGCGGTCGGGATGCTTTTCCGCGAAGCGCATGAAGTCCTCGGTGATGCGACCCAACGGATTGAGCTGAAAAGGATGTTCACCCGGACCCGGCTTGAAGAATTGATCGAAGCCTTGCTCGAGATAAATCGCTGACGCGCCGGACATGTAATAGAGGTAGTAACTCTTTCGATACCACGAGAGCGACGGTCCCATCGACGGCCCGTACCGCGAATGAAAGAAATAATCCGGGCCGCTGAAAGCTTGCTGCTTCGTGAAGGTGGTCGCGCTGTCGCCGAAATTCGGCGCATGATAATAGTAGAAGTCGCCGCCGTATTGGCGCGCGGCGCCGCGCGTGAACGCAATGCGCATGGCCGTCATCGGCTGCACCGCGGCCGTCTCCATTCCCAGGTCCCGCACGCCCCACTCCATCAGGGCATGAGCGAACGAAGTGCTCGAAGTTGATTGCGCCGGCATGAGGCGATCCCACATTGCGCCGGCGTGAGTCTTGAAGAGCGTGTCCCACTTGCGAGTGAGCGCGTCGGTATAGAAGACGTGAAGCGCTTCGCGGAGTTGCGCGCGCGTCATGTCAGACGAAACCTTTAGATGTTGTGCCGCTTCGTGCCAGACATAGCCCACACTCTCACCCGAGATCCATCCCAAAAACTGGTCGCGCAGTTCGCCATTCAAAAGAGCCAAGGCGGCCTGGCCGTCTGCATCGGATAAACTCGCTTCGCCATAATTGATAAGGATCGCAAACGGTGATTTTGTCTCGGTAAGATATCGTCGAAACGCGCTCCCATCTTTCAGCAACGCGGGCATGTCGTTGATGTAGATGACCGGCACTACCAGCTTTGAATCGAAGATGGGAACCTCTCGTTTGCCGGCGTACATCTTGACGAATTCATCAACCGGTTCTGCGTTGAATGGATATAACGGACGCTCGGCCGGTGGCTTGTCGTAGAGTTGCCAGAATTCCCGAGCGATGTTCCAGGGCATCATGAAATCGCGGCCAGCGACTTTGGTTCGTGCCCATGCTGACGGCGTGGTCTTCGGCCATGGCGATTCGATCAGTGACGCCAGTGGGACGCGCGTCGCCGACCATTCGCGCAAGTAACGCATCGCCCCAAACTCAGGCTTGCGCCGTCCGGAAGGAACGAATGAGAGATCACTGGTTAACAGAAAGCAATCGACCTGACGCCGCGCTTGTGCTGCTTTCGTGATGTCAATCGAAACACGCGCTGTTCCTTTAGCAAGGTTCGCCGTCGCTGAGTCCCAAGCGAAGGCCCAGCCCCAGTACATGCTCGTCTCGTCATGCGGATCGATCACGTCCTTCGCGCCGAATTCGTGACTGAACACCTCGCGGCCCTGTTGCGTCACGCGCATGACAAAGTTCTCGGTCTTGTTTGCGAAGTCCGCATAGCGAACCCAAACCTTGTAATCGCCGGCGCGGGGAACCTCGACGTCCTGCCACATCGTGGCGTGCGTCTCGTCAAAGCTGGCCGCTACCGAATTCCATTCGCTCTCACCGCCCTGTGACCATTCGGCGGACACGCCCGGGCCGCTGATACACCAGCCGGGAGTTTTGCTTGCTGGAAAATCGAGATACGAGGGATTTAGAAGTGGCTCATTCAACGGAGCACTCGCCGTCAGGCCACGCATGTTCTCGGCTTCATACCAGAGGTACTCAACCTCGGACGCGGCGACAAGGGGAGATAGGGAGACGGGGGGACGAGGCGACGCGAAGATGGACGGGAATCGACTACACGTATCGCCAGAGCAAAGTAAGGACAGAAACGCCAGCAATAATACGCGCAGCAAAGGAACTAGAGCTTTCGCTTTGTAATAGTCCATTGATCGGGGCGGTCGATCATTCGAACCAACTGCCCTAAAATCCCGTCATACGTTTTGTCAATCTCGTCAGCTTCCGACTCTGACAAATATCCGCATCGTAAGGCAAGGTCGGCCCAGACTCTTGTTTCTTCAGCCTCACCCTCAGAATCGCTTAACTTACTCTTGAAGTGCGCAGGATAACGCCGCTTACGCCAAGCTTCCTCGATGTTCGAACAAACCGAACGCGACGATCGTCGCATTTGATCAACCATCGAGAACCTCTCTTCGATCGGGAATCTCTTTGTAAGTTCAAATACGCGCATTGCTCCGTCGATTGCGGCCTGATAAACGCGCAAGTCCTTGTGGCTTTGTATGTGCTGCATGTGAGAGCTCCTACCTCTGGATTTACACTACGATTTCCCTCTCCCCGTCTCCGCGTCTCCGCGTCTCCCTATCTGCCCTTCCTTCAATGCCCTAACTGCCATCTCTTAATGATCTCGAACGGATGAATCAGCATGATTATCTCCAAAACCAGACTGTCGCGAATCCAGAATGTCAGCACAACTTCGGTCGCAATAAAAATCGGCAGCGAGCGCAACCAACCGAGCTTTCGCGCAATCAACAGGCCCACGCCGCAACAGACTATATCGCCCATGGAATTAATCACGGTGTCTCCGCGATAACCAAGCGAAGCGGTCGTGACGCGATACCGTTCAATCACGACGTTACTATTTTCGACAATCTCCCACAGTCCTTCGAACGCCAACGCCATGACCAGTCGCCAACTTGTAGGCAGGTTTCGCTTGATGACGAAACGAACGAGCAGCAATAGGATTCCGGCAAACATGAAACCGTGCAGGAGGTGTGTGAAGCTGTACGGATCGAGAAAGGTTTGCGACGTCAGCGAGCCCCAGGCGTTCGAGGTCCAAAGAAAATTGCGACAGTCACACCACCAGCCTCTTCCCTGGCGATGGAGTTGGAAAGCAGTGCCTGCCAGGATCAAAACAATTAGCAGTACGGGAACTATTTTTTTCTTTGGATTAGACACGCGGCGTTGCAATTAGCCGAGAGCGTCCAGACATTCGGCCAGCGTGCGTTTGCGGCAAGTGAACATCGGCGTGTCGCGTAAGGTGAAGCAACTCGCTTTCGTCTCGCGCAACTCCTGGAATAGATCGAGGAAGTCGGCGGGCTTGTCCGTCTCGAACGCGACGACAAACTCTTGATCATCCAGACCAAACGAATAGGTGGTGTGAAGACGCACCGACCGATACTTCGACCCGATGCGCAAATTCTCTTCCATCATCTCGAGGCGCTGCTCGTGCGGTCGCGTGTACCATTCGCGGGTACGCTGCAACGGACACAAGAAGAGATAGTCGGCGCATCCGGGCACAACGTGCACTCGATCTTCTTCGTGGTCGGCGCAGCCGTCCTCAATGAACATAGAGCGCTTGGTCATCGAAAGAAATGAGTGCGTGGGTTCGACGTACTTGGCCATCGCAGTTTGATTCAAACGCGTGGCCATCTCTTGCATCGGATCCAGTTCGCTGCCGATTCGCCACAACATGAAATCCGCGGTGGTGCGCAGCCCCACGGTGGAATAGGTGTGAATCATCAGGCGCCGGCGAAAATCATCGACCGTGCCGAGAAACGTTCGTTTGCAATCCTGCTTTTGACTGTCGTCCAGCGTCCGCCAGGCGGGCAGCGCGCGATAGAAAGTAAAGTTAACGAACTGGCGGGGAAGCTTGCGCTTATGCTCTTCGAGTTCTTCGACGTTGGGCGCGAGGCGCAGCGAACCACGAGTAGGGTGGTTATTCTGGTCGTGCTCGCTGCTCATAAATTTCCGATCCGAAAAAGCGTTTCGTTCGTCTAATCCGTGCGCGAGAAAAAACCTTGATTGGCGCGCACCTATTCTGCCTGCTGCCTTAGCTAATTAGCAACCGAGCAGAAGCGATCTGACGCGCGTGCTATACTTGCGCAATACAATAACGTTTTCGAGGAGAAAAGATGACCAAGAGTCTGGCGATTACCATCATCAGCATCAGTTTTGTTTTCGCGACCGCGTGCAAGCAAGGGAGTACAACAACGCCATCAAACACGAGTGCGAAGGCCGGCGCGTCATCAACACCCGATCCATTCGCAAACGCGCGCGGATACTACGCAAAGGACTGCCAGACTTGTCATGGAGCAAATGGCGAAGGCGGACCGGTGAAGCTGGAAGATGGAACGCGTTTGAAGGTGCCGTCTTTGCGCGAAGGTCACGCGCTGCGTCATCCTGATTCGGATTTTGTAAAGCAGATCACCAAGGGCGGCGATGGCATGCCGGCTTTTGAGAATAAGCTGACGCCGGATCAGATCAATGAGTTGATTCGCTTTATCAGGCATGAGTATCAAGGCGGGATGACGCCCCCGGCCGAAAAGAGTCCGGCAAGAAACATGAAGATGTAGACGCGCGACTTGAAACTTGAAACCCAAAACCTGAAACTACTCACATGCACCCATAGCTCAGTTGGATAGAGCGTTTGACTTCGAATCAAAAGGCCGGAGGTTCGAGTCCTCCTGGGTGCACCAGAAAAAAGGCCGGCAGATGATGCCGGCCTTGCTCTTATGCGCGGTTTGTTTCCGCGTAAATCAATTTCAGCTTTCCTTAGTTGGTGGTTTTAGCAGCACTAGCCTTATCCGCCGCTTTCGTTTCCGCTGACGAAGCCGAGGAATCACCTCTCGTCAACCGCACATTCCCGTTGATGCCGCTGATTTCGATTAGCGGTCCGCCTTTGCCGATTTGCGATGAATAGT
>JACXTT010004800.1_pt1 | contig 19937 bp, 18 predicted proteins | sample 9270951 | NCBI WGS metagenome assembly JACXTT01 (sample SAMN15532306, study PRJNA645909) | rock metagenome | isolation source: weathered quartz diorite | place: Puerto Rico | collected 2017-06-21 | reverse complement strand
AAATCTAAAATCTATTAGAACCTTGATAACATTTTTTGCGGGATGGCAGCAAGCTGATATCCCTTGGTTTTTTTGGCAGCAACAAATATGTAAACTGTGCATTTTGCCCGCTTTACCTATAATAGCTATTGCAACAGCGCATTTGATTTGTATTTTTATGGCAGATTAAAGGTAGCATATTTTGAATAAAAAAGTACTTAAATTTGAGATCGACCTTGATTTTGTGCTCATCGCCATCACATCGCCGCTTAAGGATTACCGTCTGTGCTATCTTATTAACCGCAACCTGCATTTAAATTTCGGCAAAACCGACGACCTGTGTGTCGATCTCATGCAGGGTAACCGTCCGTCATATTTTTCGATATACCATTTTTGCCCCGATAATACCGATACCGACCTGTTTTTTATCGCCAATAAAGGCACCGAAGGCTACCTGCTGCCTGAAATGAACAAGACGGATTATTTGCTGATGATAAAAAATTATTTTGAGCCCGATGAGCTTGAAAAGCTGGTTATAGGCCTTAATCATATACCCGAAATTGTGGCCGCTGTAAAGGTTGATCCAAAAAAAATAAAATCACGAGAAAATCTGCTATTTTAGCAGCAGATTTTACATGGTGTAATTTGTACACTATAGTGCAGCTAAGCCATATAACCTAAAAACAATTAGATGAAAGTTTCAAACAACCGAACCAAGATAGTGGCCACCATGGGCCCTGCATCGGCAAAAAAGGATGTCCTGCTATCCATGATCAAAGCAGGTGTTAACGTTTGCCGGCTCAATTTTTCGCACGGCAGGCCGCAGGACCACCAAAAGACTATTGACCTTATCCGCGAGATAAACGAGAAATATAAAATCAACGTGGGTATTTTAGCCGACTTGCAAGGACCTAAAATACGCATAGGCCTGGTTAAAGATGGCGGGATACATCTGATAAACGGCACCCGAATTAACATGACCACGCACGAGTGTATTGGTGACGATAACCAGATATACATTACTTACGACACTTTCCCCCAGGATGTGCACGCCAACGAAATTATTTTGCTTGACGATGGTAAGATACAGATGAAGGTTATATCGACCAACCGCAAGGACACAGTAGTTTGTGAAGTGGTGCACGGTGGTATATTGACATCGCGCAAGGGCGTTAACCTGCCAAATACCAAGGTGTCTATACCAAGCTTAACCGAAGAAGACCTGGTGAACCTTGACTTTGCTTTGGAGAACGATGTAGAGTGGATAGGCCTGAGCTTTGTACGTACGGCCGAAGATATTGTGGAGCTAAAACGCATCATCAGCCGTAGTGGAAAATCATCAAGGGTTATTGCTAAAGTTGAAAAGCCCGAGGCTATTGCTAATATTGATGCCATTATTGCCGCTACCGACGGGGTAATGGTTGCCCGTGGCGACCTGGGCGTGGAGATGCCTTTAGAAGAAGTGCCTTTGCTGCAAAAAATGATCGCAAAAAAATGCCGGAATGCTTCAAAGCCGGTTATTATAGCTACACAGATGCTGGAATCAATGATCACTACCCCGCGCCCTACACGTGCAGAGGTAAACGATGTTGCCAACTCTGTGCTGGATGGCGCCGATGCGGTGATGCTGAGCGGCGAAACATCGGTTGGTGAATTTCCACTGATCGTTATTGAGACCATGGCTAAAATTGTGCACAATGTTGAAGAATTGGGTTATCCGTTCAATACACCAAAAGATGTATCAAATGTGCCGGCCAATATCATTGGCGACGCGGTTTGCAGCTCGGCAGTATACTTATCCGAACAAACTAACGCGGTAGGTATCGTATCCATGACGGTATCGGGCTATACGGCTTTCGAAATATCCAGCCACAGGCCAAAAGCTGCAACCTATATCTTTACCTCAAACCGCAACCTGCTAAACGCCCTCAGTTTAGTTTGGGGTGTTAAGGCTTTTTATTATGATAAAGCGGAGAGTACGGATAAAACCATCAGCGATGTGAACCGCATCCTGAAAACAGAAAACCTGATAGAGGCAGGCGATACGGTGATCAACACCGCAGCTATCCCGATCGAAAAAAGAGGGAAAACCAATATGTTAAAAGTGACGGTGATCGAGTAATGGCACCGCATCATAAAAAGAAAACCCCTGATAGTTAACTATCGGGGGTTTTTGTTTTAAAATTAAGTGTTCAAATTATCCCCTTGCGGGATTTGAGGCAGAAATTAATATATCCGCGCTACGCAAGCCTGAGCAAATAATGCATCAAGGCTCCCAAAATAATAGTTCCAATAGATCACAATCGTTCGCATCATGGCTGTCTGTTTTATTATAGGTTTCGACATTAGATAAACGCCATAGTTTAATGTTACGTATCGGTTTAACAGAGTTTAACATTTCGATTTCGAACTTCGCATTTTCGATTTCGGATTTTCAATGTTGAATACCGATTTCTTTTATTGATCAATTAGTTTTTAACATTCTCAAAATTGTGATGCCCGTCATGTTTCTGCCCCGGCGAGTTATATAGTTTCGCTACCCCGGTTAAATTTGCTGATGGTTTCAATTATCAACACATTAAGCTATTATAAATTAAATGTTTATCTAAAAACACCCGCTGAAAAGGGCTTAGTTAACAGGGTGTGGAAAACTATGAATAGTATGGGTTTAATGAGAAAGATAAATTTGAGTAAAAACCCCCTGACTTTTTTTTAACCGCAATTAATAGTTATACGATATGAGCAAAAAAGTTTCGAAAAAAGTAGCCGTTCCAGCCAGTACAACCAGTAAAGGATTAAAGGTGGACAGGTACTTTAGCAAGGAGGGCATGAACGTATTTGACCTGTTTAAATACGAAACACGTTCGTCGGTTATCCGCAACCCATCGGGCGACGCGGTTTTTGAAATGAACGATGTTGAGGTACCGGCGGCATGGTCGCAGGTAGCAACCGATATATTAGCTCAAAAGTATTTCCGCAAAGCGGGAGTGCCACTGCCAAACGGAACTACAGGGTCGGAGAACAGCATTAAGCAGGTGGCGCATCGTATGGCCAATTGCTGGAAAGACTGGGGGCGCCGTTACGGTTATTTCGCGTCGGCACATGATGCCTGTGTTTTTTATGACGAGCTGGTTTATACCCTGGTTGGGCAACTGGCGGCGCCAAACTCGCCGCAATGGTTCAATACCGGCTTATATTCATCATACGGTATATCGGGCAAACCACAGGGGCATTATTTTGTAAACCCGCTTACCGAAAAGTTAGAAAAATCAACCTCGGCATACGAGCGCCCGCAACCCCATGCCTGCTTTATCCTTTCGGTTGATGATGACCTGGTGAACGAGGGCGGCGTGATGGACCTGTGGGTACGCGAAGCGCGTATTTTTAAATATGGAAGCGGCGTGGGCACCAACTTTAGCAAGATACGCGGGGCGAGCGAAAAATTAAGCGGCGGCGGCTACTCGTCGGGCTTAATGTCGTTCCTCAAAATAGGCGACCGCGCGGCGGGCGCTATCAAATCGGGCGGAACAACACGCAGGGCAGCCAAAATGGTTTGCCTTGACCTTGACCACCCCGAAATAGAACAATTTGTGAATTGGAAGGTTGAGGAAGAGAAAAAGGTAGCAGCATTAATAGCAGCAGGTTACTCCTCGGATTACGAAGGCGAGGCTTACCAAACCGTATCGGGGCAAAACTCCAATAACTCGGTACGTATACCCAACAGCTTTTTTACGGCTTTAAAAACAGGCAGGGAGTGGAACCTCACCAGCCGGATGAACGGACGGATTATTAAATCGGTACCGGCCGAAAAACTTTGGAACGACATTACTTTTGCCGCCTGGGCTTGTGCAGACCCCGGTGTACAGTATGATACCACCATCAACGAGTGGCATACCTGCCCCGAGGGTGGCCGCATTAATGCCTCGAACCCATGTTCGGAATATATGTTTTTGGATAATACCGCCTGTAACCTGGCGTCCATTAACCTGGCACACTTTTTTGATAAAGAAACCCGGGCCTTTGATGTAAAAGGCTTTGAGCATACCTGCCGGGTGTGGACGATAGTTTTAGAGATATCGGTGCTGATGGCACAGTTCCCGTCGAAAGATGTGGCGCAGCTATCGTACGATTATCGAACCCTGGGTTTGGGCTTTGCCAATTTAGGCTCGGCGCTGATGGTGAACGGCATTCCTTACGACAGTGATAAAGCCCGCGCGATTGGCGGCGCCATTACCGCGATCATGACGGGAACGGCATACGCTACCTCGGCCGAAATGGCACGGGAGCTGGGTCCGTTCAGGATGTATGGCTTAAACAAGCACCATATGCTGCGCGTAATGCGCAACCACCGCTACGCGGCTTATAACTCGGTTGAGAACTTTGAGGGTTTAGAGATACACCCGCCGGGCATCGACCAAAAACATTGCCCCGATTATTTACTATCGGCCGCCTGTAACGCCTGGGACAAGGCCGTTGAAATGGGCGAAAAATATGGCTACCGCAATGCGCAAACCACCGTTATTGCCCCAACCGGCACCATTGGTTTGGTGATGGATTGCGATACCACCGGCATTGAGCCCGATTTTGCTTTGGTTAAATTTAAAAAACTAAGCGGCGGCGGTTATTTTAAAATTATTAACCAGGCCGTGCCCGAAGCTTTGACCAATTTAGGCTACGCCGAACACGAGGTTAAAGCGATAATAGATTATGCCAAAGGTACCGCTACGTTAAACGGCGCGCCGCATATCAACCTCAAATCGCTTAAAGCAAAAGGGCTAACTGATAACGAACTGGAAAAACTGGACAAAGCCATTATATCCGCATTCGAGATCAGTTTCGCCTTTAATGTTTGGACACTTGGTGAGGACTGTCTGAAGCGCCTGGGACTTGCAGCCGAGCAATATAACGCGCCTGACTTTAACCTGCTGCGAACGTTAGGTTATAGCCGCGCCGAGATCGCGGAAGCCAACGAATACATTTGCGGCACCATGACCGTTGAGGGTGCGCCGTATTTAAAACAAGAGCATTACCCCATATTTGATTGCGCCAATAAATGCGGTGCCAAAGGCGAGCGTTATATACACGCGCATGGCCATATTAAAATGATGGCGGCATCGCAGCCCTTCCTTTCGGGTGCGATATCAAAAACCATTAACCTGCCCAACGAGGCTACGGTTGAAGAGATCAAGGATTGCTACGAACTATCGTGGACGCTTGGACTTAAAGCCAACGCGCTTTACCGCGATGGGTGTAAACTGTCGCAGCCGCTATCGACCAAATCGGACAAAAAAGAAGAGGTAAGCGACGAGAAGCTGGAAACCGTTGAAGAAGTTTTAGGCGAGGCCGCCAATTTAAAATTAAGCGACCTTACCCCCGAGCAGGTATTAGAAGCAGCCATAGCCATTATGGAGCAAAGCAAGGATACCCGCTTTATGCGCCAGCTGAGCCGCGTGGTGCAGAAAAAGAGCCTGCCCTTTAAACGCCGCGGCTTTACCCAAAAAGCCAGTATTGACGGGCAAACGGTATTTGTGCGCACCGGCGAATACGAAGACGGTACCCTGGGCGAGATATTTGTGGATATGCACAAAGAGGGTGCTACCTTCCGCTCGCTGATGAACTGCTTTGCTATTGCCGTTTCGGTTGGTTTGCAGTACGGCGTACCGCTTGAGGAGTACGTAGAGAAATTTACCTTTACCCGTTTTGAACCTGCCGGTATGGTGGTTGGCCATGCCAATATTAAAAGCTCAACGTCCATCATCGATTATATCTTCCGGATGTTAGGTTACGAGTACCAGAACCGTACCGACCTGGTGCATGTGCTTACCAACCAAAACGGTATTGCCGGCAACCCACAAATGGGTGATGAAGACATAAACCCGGATATGGATAACGTTTACGAACCGGTTTTGAAACCAGTGGCAGTTGAGAGTGGCAGTAGCAGTCAGAAACAATATACCGTTGACCTGAGTATGGGTGCACAAAGCGATGCCCCGGCCTGTAATGTTTGCGGGCATACCACGCTACGGAGCGGCACGTGCTATAAGTGTTTAAATTGTGGTAATAGTATGGGGTGTTCTTAAGGTGAAAGCTTAAAGCGGAAAGCATAAAGCAAAAAAATAGGATCGTCGCTAAATGGCTTTAAGCTTTGTGCTTTCGGCTTTTAGCTCTGTTTTATAAATTGTTAATAATGTGAGACCCTTTTGCCTGTTGGCGGAAGGGTTTTTTGTTGACACACACTGTCATCCCGAATTTATTTCGGGATCTCTCAGGACGGTATGCTGTTGCAAGGTTGACACTTAGCAGATGAGGTGCCGAAATAAATTCGGCATGACTTGTTTAGATAAATGCCAAACTATTATTTTTGATCAACCAATAACCTCATCATGAAGCAAACCCTAACCCGCCGCCTATTCCTAACCCTCTGTTTTGGCCTGTTTGTCATCATTACCTTCGCGCAAAGCAAAATAAAAGTAGCCTGCGTGGGCAACAGCATTACCTTTGGTTACGGTTTAAAGCCGGGCCAGGCATATCCCACCATTTTGCAGCAATTGTTAGGCGATGGCTACGAGGTAAGCAATTACGGCCTGAGCGCGCGTACCCTGCTGCGCAAAGGCGATGCCCCCTACTGGCGCGAGGCTAAGTACAAAGAGGTGCTGGCGCTTAACCCGGATATTGTGATCATCAAATTAGGTACCAACGATACCAAGCCGCATAACTGGGTGTACAAGGCAGACTTTGTGCAGGACTACGAAGATTTTATAGCATCGTTCCAGGCCTTGCCATCACACCCAAAAATTTATGTTTGCACGCCTTTCCCAATATTTACCAACGGCTATGGTATACGCGACAGCATTGTGGTTACCGATATGCTGCCCGACCTCAAGCTCATTACCGCCAAAATGAAGGTCAATACCATCGACCTTTACCACACCTTCGCGGGGCAAAGCAATTTGGTTTACGATGGTGTGCATCCCACCAAAGAGGGCGCGGCGTTGCTGGCCAAAAAGGTTTACGAGGCTATTAAGTAACTAAGCCACGGCGTTCGGTTTTACGATCTTTGATGCTATCCAGGCAAAAAGGCCAATGACGCACCCCGATAGCAAACCGGCAATAGGGCCGGTAACTACGGTCATGATCCGTGGATGAGGGTATATCAACTCTAACCGATGGTTGGCCGCATAAGTTGTAAAAAATATAAAATGGGCCGATGTTACCCAGATGCAGTTAAACAGGCCTGCCCACAATCCCTGCACGAAATGTTTTTTGGAACAAGCTTTAGCAATAACAAATGCACTGATAATGAATATCGCTATCCAAAAAAAAGGTTCCATCATAAATGGGATAAGCGAAACGGTACCACAGGCCATAATAAAGCCGAAAGCCGATAGTTGAAAGCTAAGTTTCCAGTTCATGGGGTTTAAGGTTTAGGTTAAATAGTTGATCAGGTTGTTTTATTTATAAGCTGTATATGCCGAAACATTGGTCTTGGCGCTGTTTGCTTGTGCTAAGGTAATAGTAATGAGCAATTTAAACAATTTAACATGCAAATTGATAACGCACGAACGAATTTACATTTTTGATGGACAGGTTTGAGCTTAGGCAAAAAAATAATGCGGCAACAAAAACAATTTGCCCTACGTAAAAGTTATTGTAGCTGACTAAAAATGCAATAACAGGTAAAAACAAGCCCGATTTTTTTTATAAAACGGACTTTTTTTACAATAATCAATCATTTTGACTATTGTTATTGTGCAACTAAGTTTATTTAATATACTTTTGCCAAAACATTAAAATTTTAATTAATAGCAAGCATGAACATTTTTGTAGGTAGTCTTCCTTTTAAAGTTGAAGAAAGTGAATTAAAGGAAGTATTTGAAGAATTTGGTGAAGTTACTTCGGTAAAGATCATCACCGACAGGGAAACCGGTAGAAGTAAAGGTTTTGGTTTTATTGAGATGCCTGATGATGAGGCAGCCCGTAAAGCAATTGCTGAAGCTAACGGTGCCGAACTTTACGGCCGTACTATTGTAGTAAACGAAGCTGAAGAGAAAAAAGAACGTAGCAGCGGTGGTTTCCGTAGCGGCAACCGTCCATCTGGTGGTGGCGGCGGTGGTTACAACCGTGGCGGTAGCGGCGGTGGTTACAACAAAAGATAATTGCCCTTTAGTTTGAGTTTATAAAGGGAACATGTTAATGCTTGCCTTTTTTAAATCATTACAGTAAACCCGGCTTTGCCGGTTAATATATTTAAACCCTGTATGCGTATAGTATATATGTGTACAGGGTTATTTGTGTCTTTTACTTTAGCATACCCAGCCGGGTAATTGCGCCATCTGCGCCCCGCATTACGCGTAACCTACAAACCTTATTTTGCCGCCCTAAACAGCAATGCCACCTGTTTTAATTGCTCATCTGTTATCCCTTCGGGGTGCTCAAACTGCTGCCTGATAAGGGGTTTGCTAAAACTGATATTGCCATGCGTGGTTTTTACAATAACGCCGTCGGTGTGTACGGCGTGGTCTTTATAATCGCCAATAAAGGGGTCTATATGCGCCAGGCGCATTAGTAACTCAACAATTGCGTAGGTAGGTAAGGTGTCTTTGGTCACGCGGTAAAGATATGTTAATACTTGTGTAACTATAAATTAACATTTTGTTAACTTTAAAAACGCGACTTAACATTGAGTTTATTGCAGATATGATAGGGGTGGACCGCTTATGCAAGGATTGCTATGGGTGTCAAAACGATTGATATGGAGGAACCTGATTACACCTTCTCTTTGATAGCCAGTTGTCCGCAGGCGGCATCAATATCTTTACCACGGCTGCGGCGAACGTTGGTTATAATATCGTTTTTGCGCAGGTAATCGGCAAAAGCTTCGATCTTATCCACATCGGCGTTGGTATAGCTGGCAAACGAAATAGGGTTGTACTCAATAATGTTTACCTTGCAGGGTACGTGTTTGCAAAACTTGGCCAGCTCAATGGCATCCTGCAATTCATCGTTAAAATCATTAAAAACAATGTACTCGTAGGTAACCGGGTTTTTTGTTTTGGCGTAGTAATATTTTAAGGCCTCGGCTAAAGCCTTAAGACTGTTTTGCTCGTTAATGGGCATTATCTCGTTCCGCTTTTCGTCGTTAGCGGCATGGAGCGATAGGGCAAGGTTAAACTTAACACCATCGTCGCCCAGTTTTTTTATCATTTTGGCTATGCCGGCGGTTGATACCGTAATGCGTTTGGCGGCCATGTTCAAACCGTCTTCGGCAGTAATGCGCTCAACCGATTTTAACACATTGGCGTAGTTAAGCAAGGGCTCGCCCATGCCCATATACACAATATTGGTAAGCTGGTGATCGTAATTCTGGCGGGCCTGGCGGTCTATCAATACAACCTGGTCGTAAATTTCGTCGGGGTTTAGGTTGCGTTTGCGCTCCATATATCCTGTAGCGCAAAACTTACAGGTAAGGCTGCAACCCACCTGCGATGATACGCAGGCCGTCATCCGGTCGTCGGCAGGTATTAAAACTCCTTCAATTAGATGATTATCATGTAAAATAAAAGAATTTTTAATAGTTTTATCTGCGCTATATTGCGACGTGTGAATTTTGACATTGTTGATAACAAATAGTTCCTCAAGTTTTTGACGAAGCTCTTTAGAAAGGTTGCTCATTTCGCTAAAAGCGGAGCACGACTTTTTCCAGAGCCACTCGTAAACCTGGGCCGCCCTAAAGCTTTTTTCCCCTAATTGAGCGAAGTGTTGCTGCAATGCTTCGAGACTTAAACTACGGATATCAATTTTGTTGCCTTGCATGGTTTTGCAAAGTTACTAAAATTAACAGTTTACCCTTTTTTATAATGTTTGTTTTGTGTGATAAGTATCAAAAAATTACTATAAGTTAATAAACTTTATGGTAGTTGTTGATGTTTTGTACAAAACATCAATTTGCTATTAATGAGAAAATTTACAGCCGATTACGTTTTTCCTGTCCATGCCGATCCGATCAAAAATGGAATAGTAACAGTTGATGATGACGGTAAAATTTTAGCCCTTGAAGACGGGCCCGATCAAACCGCCTACCCTAACATAAAGACCGAGACCCTGAGTGGTATTATTTGTCCCGGTTTTATAAATACCCACTGCCATACCGAACTATCGCACCTTAAAGATAAAACAACGCCTGAAAAAGGGCTCATCAATTTTATTAAAGAGGTGCAAACTTTGCGGGATATTGACGAACAGGCCGTTGTTGCCGCTGCCGTTGCCGCCGATGAGGAAATGTATAATAACGGTATTGTAGCCGTTGGTGATATTGTGAATACCGAAGCCTCGCTTGCGGTAAAACAGAAAAGTAAACTATACTACCATACCTTTATTGAGGTGTTTGGTTTTACACCGGCCAACGCACAGGCCATTTTTGATAAGGCTCAGATGCTTCGGCAAAAATATAAAGGCATGGCTACGTCGGTTACGCCGCACGCGCCTTACTCCGTTAGTAAGGAGCTTTTTAAACTGATCAGTAAAATGGCCGACGACACCCCTAACCTCATCAGCATACATAACCAGGAAACCGAGGAGGAGAACAAGTTTTACCGCTACAAAACGGGCGCGTTTATTGACCTGTATAACTTTTTTAAGATAGATATCAACTTTTTTAAACCCCAGGCACGCAACTCTATACAAACCGTTGTGCCGCTTTTAACCAGCAGGCATAACATATTGCTGGTTCACAATACCTTTACCAACCTAAAGGATATTTACTTTGTAAAGCGGTTCGACCGTAAAATAAACTGGTGCTTTTGCCCCAACGCCAACTTGTATATTGAGGGCCGCCTGCCTAAGATAGACCTGTTTATGGATAAAGGTTTTAACATTACCCTTGGTACCGATAGCCTGGCCTCAAATAGCAAGCTGTGCTTGCTAAGCGAAATGCACACCATACAAAAAACCTTTACGGATATTACCCTTACCCAGCTTTTACAATGGGGCACACTTAACGGCGCTAAGTTTTTAGGTATCAATGATGAGAAGGGCTCAATAGAAGTTGGCAAAACACCGGGATTAAACTTGCTGACCGGTTTGGACGGGTTTACTATTACGGGGGAGACTAAGGTTGGGCGGTTGATTTAAGAGTTCCGACTCAACCCTCCAGGGAAGGAGAGGGCCTATTATTTTTAACCTTGGCACAGATTGTACTCAATACTGTATTTACTTAAGTTCATAATCATTTAGCTTCTGATTCGAGCCCCGGTGGGCGCCCGGACAAAGAGATTTTGTGCCCTCAACAATAGTCGATAATTTTGTGAAGATAGATTGAATTTGGAAGGCATGAGTAGCTTTAAGCTATTTATTTTTCATTATTTTTTGCCATTCGTCTTGGGTTAAAATTTCTAAAAACTCATCGCGAAAGTGCCATGCAGATACATACCCAGTTGAAACAACGAAACTGATTACCCAAGTTGTCTTTGACTTCCATAATTTAAATGCACAAATATCTGTCGCAGTTATATAGGGACTTGTTTCACCTAAATGTTGGTGTGAAGATGCTTTTATCGCCTCTTTACCACCGGTTCCCAGGGGAATAAGATTGTTATGAAGTTTTGCTTTTTTAATTATATTATTGTCTTTGTCGAAATTGACCAAGTAATCGTTCCCTAATAATACCTCATCCGGTGCAGTTTGCGCAGTAATGACATATACTCGTTTTGCCCCATCTTTTATAATAGGAACAAGATTTAAGCTGGTATGTTGATAAAATTTAAAAAGCGTATCGTTTAAGACAGCCTGTGCAGCTTTTGACCGGATGGTATAGAACTCTTTTTCGTTTTGGGTAAATTTTCTTGTAGTGGTGTCTATACTGTATTTTGATGAGTCTAAACCATGTTCAAACCTAACGGTTGCTAATACTACAGGAGCTTCATTTTTAGAAAAAAAGATGGTGGTTATTTCTTGTTTAGTTTCGTAAGAAAAATATCCACCGGATAGAAGCTTCTTCTCGCCGAAATTAGAGGCGAAAATATGTGTACTATGGCCTGATGCCCATTCAGAACGATAAAGCATTTCTCCCTCTGCGTTAATGCTATCGACGAGATGTGTCAGTACATTTTTTTGTGCTGTTGCGTTTTGCGCCAGTATAAATAGGGTAATCAATGTAAACAGCTTTTTCATATATGGTGAAATGGTTGGTGAATATTTTGTGAATATAAATAACCTTGCTGATTTTGTATAACGCGGTGGCATATACGGTACCTTACGTATATTTGCATCCATGCAAAAAAAGCATTTAAACATTACGGTACTCGGCAAAGTGCAAGGCGTTTCGTTCCGTTATGCCACCAAGGCCGTTGCCGACCAGTTGGGTGTACGCGGGTATATATTGAACCAAGCCGATGGCAGCGTGTACATAGAAGCCGAGGCCGACGACTGGAATATGCAGCTGTTTTTGGACTGGTGCAACGAGGGGCCAACCGGTGCCGTGGTGAGTACTGTTAAAACCAATGAAGCAGAACTCAAAAACTATCGTAATTTTGAAATAGTTAAACGGAACTTATAACATTGTCAACCGCTAAAAAATTCGCCGGGCAAACCGCCATCTATGGGCTAAGTACCATTGCCTCGCGGATGCTGAATTTTTTTCTCACATCGGCCTATACCCGCATCTACAGCAAAAGCATCTACGGTATTTTTTCCAATATGTTTTCGTACGCCTCCATGCTGCAGGCACTGCTGGCTTTTGGCATGGAGACCACCTTTTTCAGGTACCTTAACAAGCACGAAGACAAAAAGCCGCAGGTGTATAACAATGCCTTTGCCGCTATAATCTGTATTACCGTATTGTTTTTATTGACGGTACTACCTTTTTTGAACACGATAGCCGGTTGGGTAGCCATTGAAAACACTACCCCTTTTCGGGACTACCGCTTATATGTAATTTATTTTGCCTGCTTTTTAGTGATAGATGCCTGGTGCGTGGTGCCTTTTGCAAAAGTTAGGGCAGCCGGCCGGCCGGGGCGTTACGGGTTTATCAAACTGGCCAATGTGGTGGTTTTTATAAGCCTCAACCTTATATTTATGTATGTGCTGCCGTTCATCATCAGCCATCATTACCCCGGTGCAGCGTGGCTGGCAACCTGGTTTAAAAAAGGCTGGCTCGGGTATATATTTATGTCAAACCTTGCGGCAAGCGCAATTACGTTTGTTTTACTGCTACCCGAAGTATTGAAACTTCGTTTTGAGCTCGACCCTGCTATGGGCCGGAGCATGGTTATTTATAGCCTGCCTGTTTTGGTGGCTAATTTTTCGTTCATCATTAACGAAAACCTGGATAAAATGCTGCTGGCCAAATTATTGCCAAAAAAGATCAGCAGCGAGCAGTTGGGTATTTACGCGGCCTGCGCCAAAATATCTGTTTTTTTAAATTTGTTTGTACAGGCGTTCAGGCTTGGTGCCGAACCTTTCTTTTTTAGCCATGCCAAAAACAAAAATTCGGGTAACACCTACGCCCGCATTATGGACTACTTTGTTATTGCCGTAAGCATTGGCTTTGTAGCTATAACAGCCAACATACAATTGCTTAAATATTTTATCGGCGCAAGCTTTTGGGTAGGCCTGTCATGCGTTCCGCCACTGTTGTTCGGGTATGTAAGTTTGGGTATTTACATGAACCTGTCAATATGGTACAAACTGTCCGACCAAACCAAATACGGTTTATATATATCAGGCGTAGGTGCAGTACTTACCGTCGCATTAAACCTTATATTTATCCCTAAATTCAGTTACATGGCATCGGCCTGGGCTTCATTTGCGTCGTATTTTGTGATGATGGTGCTTTCGTACGTTTGGGGACAAAAAAACTACCCTATCCCTTATAACCTTAAAAAAAACCTGGCGTATATTGCCGCGTCAATTGTATTGGTATTCCTGTCGTTCTATGTTTTTAAACGTAATATTTTTGTTGGCAATGCGCTTTTGCTCATTTTTGCGTTAATTTCATTTTATGCCGAGCGCAAACAATTGATGCAGCTATTTAACAAACAATGAACATACGGATCATAAATAAATCAAAAAACGCTTTACCGGCATATGAGACCGCCCACGCCGCAGGTATGGACCTGCGTGCCGACCTGGAAACTACCGTTATGCTCAGCCCTATGGAGCGCAAACTGATACCAACCGGCTTGCATATTGAACTGCCGGTAGGGTACGAGGCACAGATACGCCCGCGCAGCGGTTTGGCCTTTAAACATGGTATAGGCATAGTAAATTCGCCGGGTACTATTGATGCCGATTACCGTGGCGAGATAAAAGTGTTGCTGGTCAATTTATCGGACCAGCCTTTTGAAATAAATACAGGCGAACGCATTGCACAAATGATAGTAGCCAAACACGAAACCGTAGTTTGGAGCCAGGTTGACGATCTAAGTGAAACATTGCGCGGACATGGCGGTTATGGCCATACAGGAGTTTAATTATGAAAAAGAGCGCCCTTATATTGGTTTTGTTATTGCCAGCACTGGTAGTGCCCGCGCTTGCGCAAACCAATAAAAAGGACGGCGGTAATAAGTTAGCGGCTATTTCGGCAAAACCGATGACGCCTGCCGACAGTGATATGGTACGGCGCATGTTTTTCTCCGCCTTGTGCGATAAAACCAGTCAGAACTATAAATCTGCTGCCGAACTGTTTACCAGGATATTATCGGTCGACCCATCGAATGATGCTTCGTTGTATGAACTGGGCAAGATCAAAAAGATACAGAACGACGATGTAGCCGCGCAAGACCTGCTCGAAAAAGCAACTACGGTAGCGCCAGGCAACGCTTATTACTGGTTAGCCCTGGCCGAGTGTTACGAAAAAAACAACGATACCCAAAAGCTTGAAAATGTGTTTGATGAGCTATTGCGTATTGATCCGGAGAACCCTGAGTATGCTTTTAATAAAGCCAATACGCTGGTTGCCGAAAAAAAATACGACCAGGCACTTGATGTTTATAAAACACTGGAACAAACTACCGGCCCCAATGACGGAATTTTAATAAACCGCCAAAAGATATATTTAAAACAAGGCAAAGTAAACCAGGCCGCCGCCGAGCTGGAGGATATGATCAAGGCTAAGCCTGCCGAAATGAAGTACTATCTGTTGTTAGGGGAGTTGTATAACTCCAACAACATGAACGATAAGGCCCAGAACGTTTTACAGCGGGCCGAAAAAATAAACCCCAATAATGAGTTGGTGCATTTGGCTTTGGCCGATATACATAGCGATAAAAAAGATTATAAGGCAAGTTATGATCAGCTTAAACAGGCTTTTTCAATTCCAGACGGTGATATCGATCAAAAGATACACATCATTATGGGGTACCTGCCCAAGTTCCCCGACCCGAACGCCAAGGGCAGCGCTTTGGAGCTTAGCCGGATATTAACCACCACCTATCCAACTGATGCTAAAGCATTTGCAGTTTATGGTGAAATGCTACAGCAAAACGAATTTTACAAAGAAGCCGAACCGGTTTATAAAAAAGCAGTGCAACTGGATAACCAGGTTTATGTGGTTTGGGAGCAACTGGTGCGTATTGAGCTGAGTAATGGCGACACTGATGAAGCAGTTAAAGATTCGCAGGATGCTTTGTCCTTCTTCCCCAACCAGGCCTGGATGAACTATTTAGCCGGGGTAGCGCTGGTGCAAAAAAAGCAGTATAACAAAGCACTTAATTATATCAACAATGTGCCCTCGTTAGAGACACAGGACAATAACCTGTTGTCGCAAAGTTACTCAGCAGCCGGCGATTGCTACCACAGTATTAAAGATTTTAAAAAATCGGACGAAGCCTATGATAAGTCGTTGGAGTACAATGCCGATAATGTTTATACGCTCAACAACTTTGCCTACTATTTAAGCTTGCGCGGGGATCAGTTGGATAAAGCAAACAAAATGGCCAAACATGCCAATGATCTGCAACCCAATAATGGCGCGTTTGAGGATACCTATGCCTGGATATTGTTCAAACAAAAAAACTATGCCGAGGCTAAGCAGTGGATAGAGAAAGCTATAGCCAATGACAAGGGTAAAGATGCCACCCAGATAGAGCATTATGGCGACATTTTATTTTACCTGAACGACACCGACGGCGCCCTGCTAAACTGGAAAAAAGCAAAAGAACTTGGCGCAGATAGTCCCGCTTTAGACAAAAAAATTAATGAAAAGAAATATATTGAGTAAGCTGCTTGTTTTGGGCTTGTTAACATTTGCGGGCTGTGCGGCAAAAAAAAAGCAGGTAACTTTTCATAAACCGGATACGATTGCCAAAGCAACAGATACGGTAGCTAAACAGGCGGTACCACATTTAAGTGCGGAGCAGCTTGCGGCTATCCAGTCTAAACAAATAACTTTTAATACTTTTTCGGGCAAAGCCAAGGCTAAAATGAATATTGATGGTACTAATAATGATGTTACCCTCAATATCCGTATCCAAAAAGGGAAAGAGATATGGGTATCGGTTACCGCACTGTTAGGCCTTGAAGGTGCCCGTGCCATTATTACGCCCGACAGCATCAAAATAATTAACCGGCTTGAGAGCACCTATACCAAAAAACCATTCAGCTACCTTTACCAGTACGCGGGCGAGCAGGTTAGTTTTGAAACGCTCGAAAACCTGGTATTAGGCAATGCCTGGCCCGGTGCGGTTAGCCCGGATGCAGCGCTGCAAAGTGCCGACAACGGCTTTGTTTTGAACGGAACTTTGCAGCAGTTAATATATCAACTGGTTATTGGCACCGATATGCGCGTAAGCAAAACCATTATGGCCAGCCAGGCCCCCGAACGCTCGTTACAGATAGATTATAGCGGCAGTTTGCCTGCCGGCGACCGTGCCATCCCTGCGCAGGTTAATATTAGTTCGGCAGGGCCGGAAGCTAAGATACAGATCAACCTGACTTACACCAAAGCCGAGTTTGATAAACCGGTTGACGTTCCTTTTTCAGTTCCGGCACGATTTACGGTTGTAAACTAATATATTTGTTGCAATGAAGTTTTTTAAAGCGTTTATAATTATATTTATTTTACTGGGAACAGCTAAAACTTTTGCCCAGAGCAGCGAAGAACTTAAAAAGCAACGCGAGCAGCTTAACCAGCAGATAGATAAACTAAATCACGACCTTGAAGAAACTGCTAACAATAAAAAATCGACCTTAAGGCAACTCAACTTGATCCGTGCACAGATAGAGCTGCTGCAAGCAAAGATCAAAAATATCAACTCCGACATCCGCCTGTTAGATAACCAGATATCCGACAATACCAATACGGTACATAACCTGCAAACCCAGCTTAACCAGTTAAAAAAGCAATACGCAGCTATGGTGCTGTTTGCCTTTCGCAATAAAAGCGCCTATAATAAACTGATGTATGTTTTTGTTGCCAAAGATTTTAACCAGGCGTATAAACGCCTTACGTACATGAAGCAAATTGGGGCTTACCGCGAGCGGCAGGCACATTACATAACCGGCACACAAAAGGAGCTGAACAACAAAATTGTTGAACTGGACCAGAATAAGCAAGCAAAGAACGCCTTGCTGAAAGACCAGGAAAACGTGCAGAAAAACCTGGGCAAACAAAAGCAGGACCAGGATGCCGTAGTTAAAGATCTATCGAAACACCAAAAACAAGTAGCGCAGCAAATAGCAGAAACACAGCGTAAACGGCGCGCGTTGGATAAATTGATTATAGCCGCTATACGCCGGGATAAAGAGGAGGCCGACCGTAAACGTGCCGCCCAGGAGGCTGCCGCCGATAAAGCGGCCGCTGATAAAGCCCGCGCCGAAAACAGGCCGGTTGTTGCACCGGTAAAACGCCCCGCCCGGACAACGTCAGAATCGTTAGATGCGACTCCGGAAGCAGCCAAAGCATCGAACGATTTTTTAGGTAACAAAGGCCGCCTGCCATGGCCGGTTGCAGCAGGTGTAATTACCCAAAACTTTGGAACGTTTTACACCGATGGTATCAGGGATGAAAATACCGGCATCAACATCAAGACTAATAAAGACGCTGCTGTGCGTGCTGTTTTTGATGGCGAGGTTAGCCTGACCGCCGATGTAAGCGGGACCTATATTGTAGTGATACGGCATGGCAGTTATTATACGGCTTATTCCAATTTGCGTACCAAATCGGTATCCAAAGGCGATAAAGTAAGCTTTAAACAAAACATAGGCACAGCAGCAACCGACCCGGTAAGCGGCGACACCGAAATTGTATTCTCGGTTTTAAAAGGCGAAGCTTACCAAAACCCCGCGCAATGGATAGCGCCTAAATAAAGAGCTTCCATTAAATCATCGTTAATAACCTTGCGGGTAAATGTTTTTTTGGTTTCAAAGCGTGTTCTTAAACCTTTGGGCCCCAGGTTTGCAAGGCATGAAAACGACAACACAGCATGATGTTAAAGGTAAAGCTGTGCCATCTTTTTCCAACTGCGGGGTGTATGCGCATAGCCACTCCAGGTATAAAACTGGTGGCGCATACCTTTCCATCCCAGTAATTCACTAAACTCATAATTATCGTCCTTAAATGGGTCGGCTTCGCCTATAACCAAAAGCATATCCAACCGGCGAATGTTTTCGAGCAACCACTCGTTCTGCATGTTGGCCATAAACTGCCGGGGCATGTTAAAATAAATGTTTTCGTTTCGGTAGCCGTCAAACAGGTCGCGGAAATATTGCACCGGGCGGGTAAGGTCGAACCTGCCGCTCATGCAAACAAGTTTGTTAAAAAGATGCGGGTGTTTCAACGCGATGTTGGCAGCATGATAAGCACCCAGGCTGCAGCCCGCTGCCTCGAAATCGTTATCAGGTTTTTTGTTGCGCATTAGCGGCAGTACTTCGCAAAGTATATATTGTTCGTACTGTAAATGCCGGTCAATCCGGGCATGGGGATGTGCCCATCCGCTGTAAAAACTTTCCTCATCAACACTGTCCACACAAAAAAGCTGTAGCTCACCATTGTTTATCCTGTCGGCCAGCGCAGCAATTACTCCCCAGTTTTCATAATCATAAAACCGGCCCATACGCGGCGGAAAAAACAATACGGCCCTGCCCGCGTGGCCGAAAACCAATAACTCCATGTCCCGGCCTAAGCGCCCGCTATACCAACGGTGGTATTCTCTATTCATCAATACCGCTAATTTTCTCTAAAAATCAGCTTTTTATGTTAATAAACAGTCAATAAACGGTTAATTAACTATTGCTTAATGCGTTTGTGATAATGGTTTTCCAAACCAGGTAACCTTGTTTGCTTAGGTGCAGGCCATCATCCAGGTAATATTGGAGATTAGGGTTCCCGTCGGTATTTAGCATGGCGCTGTAAATATCTATCCAGTGCCAATTGGGGCGGTTATTTTTTATTTCGGCGGATATGATCTGATTGGTAAAATTAAACTGACCGGCCATGTGCCAGCGGTTGATACTTGGCTTTAACGAGATAAAATAGCAGGGTAACGCGCCAAACCGCCCGGCCACCCTTTCGGCGAGCTCCTGGAAAAAGATAAATACCTCTTCGGGGTGACGGCCATCGCCCAGGTCGTTATCGCCGGCATAAAGCACTAACCGTTCAGGTTTGTAACCATCCATAACCCGGTCAAAAAACCAGGTACATGCGGCAAGGGTAGATCCGCCAAAGCCCAAATTAACCGGTTTGAAGGCAATAAAGTCGGCAAGAAGCCCATCCCATAACCGAATAGATGAACTGCCGTAAAACAACGTTTCGGGCTGGTATGTTAATTCAGCACGCTGCTTTTCTAAACGTTTTATTTCATCTTCGTACCAAAACATGGCTGGGGTAATTAAGTATTTATTAATACCGCAATAAAAAACCCCGCTTGTATAAGCGGGGTTAGATCATTTATTTTTTGCTCCTGAGGCTGGGCTCGAACCAGCGACCCTCTGATTAACAGTCAGATGCTCTAACCGGCTGAGCT
>JACXTT010004799.1_pt1 | contig 19938 bp, 18 predicted proteins | sample 9270951 | NCBI WGS metagenome assembly JACXTT01 (sample SAMN15532306, study PRJNA645909) | rock metagenome | isolation source: weathered quartz diorite | place: Puerto Rico | collected 2017-06-21 | reverse complement strand
CTCGACGACGAGCAGGTGGCGCGGCTCGCCCGCATCCTGAACGACGTGAAGACCGAACGCGCGCAGGCCGAGGTCGACGGACGCCGAACGCTGACGGCGTTCGCCGATGCCGTGATCAGTGCGGCGTTCGACGAGCAGCGCGCCGCCGACGGCGCGGCCTTGCGCGTCCGGAGCGCGGAGCAGCTGCGGGACGTGGTAGTGAAGGCGCTGCGCGAGATTCACGCGATGCTCCGCCCGGAGCAGCGTGAGCGGCTCGCCTACCTGATCCGGACGGGAAGCTTGATGCTCTGACGGCCGACGTTCGCGCGGTCGTCGCGGCCTCCGAGAGACGTGGTGACGGCCACCGGTCCTACGGGGCCGGTGGCTCGCCGCGGGCCGACGTCGCTCAGTACGGAACGTCGCGATCGCCGGACCAGTCCGAGCTGTCGTCGTCGAGCGGCTCGTCGGAGCGATATGGTTCCGGCGACTCCTCGCCGAGACCGGCCTCGCTCCACAGGTGATCGGTGTTGGCACGCGCGTGCTCGCGGACGCGGTCGACGCTGCGGTCCCAGGTGTCCGCCGCCGCGTCGCGGCCGTGCGCGACGAAGTCCTTCGTCGTGTCGCCGGGCGCGTGGAGGCCGTCGCGCACGCCGTCGGCGATCGTCCGTGCCGTGCCGATCACGACGCCGGGGAGCCCCGCATGCGCGGGCGGCGGCGGCATGACGACGAGCGCACCTCCGACGAGCGTCGCGAGCAGCAGCGGCGGAGCGCGTCGAGCCATGCCGACATTCTGCGCCAGCAGGACGTCCCCACAAGTCTGCGCGGGGGCGCGCGGTGCGTGACGAGGATCGGGGCCGAACGGAGCCCCGTCGCTCGGCACGATGCCGACCGGACGGCCGACACCACGCGTCGTTCACTGCACGGCCGTCGACACACGCTGGCGCGGTTGTTGCTGTCGGTAGCGGCATGCTCACCTTGCGCGACATCAATCGTGCCATCGATCGTCTCGGCGCGCGGGCTTTTGTCCCGAGGACGGGGCGGGACCGCGCGGCGGTCGCGCCCCGGGCCGTCCCTCCGCGCGAGACCGGCGGGTATGGGTTCCAGCCCGTGATCATCGTCGTCGCGACGGCGCCGCGACGGCGTTCGTGCGGACGCGCGGCTCCGTGCCGTTCGCCTCGCGCGTGACACCGGCCGCCCACGATCGGGGTCTTGCCAGTCTGCGCGTCCGCGATACGAGTCGAGCATGCGACGCCGGACGTTTCTCGTGCGCGCGATCGAAGCTGTAGCCGCCGCGTGTCTCGCGCGCGTCACCTTCGCGGCCGAGCCGGCCGCCGGCCACGCCGGCGAGCGTCGCGGCGAGATGCTCTACCGGCCGCTCGGCTCGACGGGCGTCACCGTGTCCGCGATCGGTCTCGGCGGCTTCCACATCGGACAGCAGCGCGACGAGCAGGAGAGCATCCGTATCATCCGCGCCGCGGTGGATCGCGGCATCACGTTCCTCGACAACTGCTGGGACTACAACGGCGGCGCGAGCGAGGAGCGGATGGGCAAGGCCTTGCAGGACGGCTATCGCGACAAGGTCTTCCTCATGACGAAGATCGACGGCCGCACGCGCGACGCGGCCGCGAAGCAGATCGACGAATCGTTGCGGCGGCTCCGTACCGACCACGTCGACCTGCTGCAGGTGCACGAGACGATTCGGCTGGAAGATCCCGACCGCGTGTTCGCCGACGGTGGCGCGATCGAGGCGCTCTCCGCCGCGCGGAAGGCAGGGAAGACGCGCTTCATCGGCTTCACCGGGCACAAGGACCCCACGGTGCACAACCGCATGCTCGATACCGCTCAGGCCCACGGGTTTCGGTTCGACGCCGTCCAGATGCCGCTCAACGTGATGGACGCGCACTTCCGGAGCTTCGAGCACGACGTGCTGCCGCGCCTCGTGCGCGAGCGCATCGGCGTGCTCGGCATGAAGGCGATGGGAGGCCAGGTCGTGCTCGAGAGCAAGACGGCGACGCCCGTCGACTGCCTGCACTACGCGCTCAACCTTCCGACCTCGACCGTCATCACGGGCATCGACCGCATGGAGATCCTCGATCAGGCATGCGAGGCGGTGCGCACGTTTCGTCCCATGGATCGGGCGCAGGTGCAGGCGCTGCTCGCGAAGACCGCGACCGCGGCGGCGTCGGGACGCTATGAGCTCTTCAAGACGAGCGATCGCTTCGACGGGACGGCGCGCCACCCCGAATGGCTCGCCTGAACGACGCCCCGGTGCACCGCGTCGGGACCGAGTGCGGCGTCACGCGTCGGCGAGGTGCAGCTCGCGCACGATCGTCTCGACGATCGCCGGCACCGGCGGGTGGACGTCGACGGCGAGCGCTTCCGTCGCGTCGGGCTCCTCGAGCGCCTGGAGCTGGCTCCGCAACAGCGACTCGGGCATGAAGTGCCCGACGCGGGCGCGCAGGCGGCGATCGATCTCGTCGGACGCACCTTTCAAGTACACGAAGCGGATGTCCGCGCCCGCGGGCATGCCGGCGCGCAGCACGTCGCGTTGCCATTGGGCGAGCGCCGAGCAGGCGAGCACGCTCGCGCCGCTCGCCGCGCGATCGTGGACGGCGCGGCTCACCGCCTGCATCCACGGCTTGCGGTCCTCCTCGGTGAGGGGAATCCCGTGACGCATCTTCTCGACGTTGACGGCCGGGTGCAGGTCGTCCGCATCCAGAAACGTCCACTCGAGCCGCGCCGCGAGCGCGCTTCCAACGGCGCTCTTGCCGGAGCCGGAGACGCCCATCACGACGATCACCAGCGGACGGGACGTGCCATTACCCATGACCGCCGAGATATTCGGATTCGAGCACCAGGTCCTTCAAGAGCGACTGGTATTCGAGATGCGTCTCGTGCTCGGTCGTCCGCCACGTGCGCCCCTGCTGCGCGGTCATGTAGGCACGGTACGCCGGCGCTCCCGGGATCTTCACGTTGTCGGCGACGACGCCGGAGCCCGCGTGGAGCCATCCGCGATCGAGGATGCGCTCGAGGTCCGGCAGGTAGGCGGCCTTGTCGTGATCGACGAACACGAAGTCGACCGAGCCGGGCGCGAAGCCGTGCTCGGACTCCATGCTCTGCTCGTAGCAGAACGTGTCGATCGTCCGGATGACGTCGTCGAGGTCGTTGCGGCGCGCGTGCGCGGCGACGTAGGCGGCAAGCGCCTCCTCGCGCCCGTCGCCCACCTGCCAGTCGCGAGTGAGCTGCCGCAGACCGAGCGCCATCCGGATGACCGACCAGCGCAGGAACGGCAGCCGCTTCCCGCCGATCTCGGAGAGTCGCTTCATGGCGACACCCTCTGCGTCAGCGCATCGTCCGTCGTGCGAAGCTCTTCGGCTTCCGCCGGCGCCGGCGCGTCGCGCTCTTGCTGCGTTTCTCCGCGAGCTCGCCGAGGATCTGCTGGCTGCTCTTCGCGTCGGACCCACCCTGGCGACGGCGGTAGCTCCCGTCCGGCTGCATGTCCCATGCACCGACGATCGCCTCGAGCTGTGCGTCGAGCACCTCGCGAAGGTTCTTTCGCAGCGCAGCATCCTCGACGGGCACGACGACTTCGATGCGGCTCTCGAGGTTTCGCTTCATGCAGTCGGCCGAGCCGATCAGGTACTCCTCGTCGCCGCCGTTCCGGAAGTAGAAGATCCGCCCATGCTCCAGGAAGCGGCCGACGATGCTCACGACGCGGACGCGCTCCGAGGTGCCCGCCACGCCCGGTCGCAGTCGACAGGTGTCGCGCACGATGAGGTCGACGCGGACCCCGGCTCGCGATGCCCGATTGAGGGCGGCGGTGACGTCGGCGTCCTCGAGCGCGTTCATTTTCATCTGGATCAAACCGGGAGACGCGTCGGAATGGCCGGCGATCTCGCGCTCGATCTTCGCCAGGAGCGCCTTCTTCAAGGTCGTCGGCGCCGGCAGCAGCTTCCCGTACGCGCGCTTCGGCCGATAGCCCGTCGTCAGGTAGTTGAAGAGCTCGGTCAGGCTCTGGCCGATCGCCTGGTCGCACGTGACGAGGGCGAAGTCGCTGTAGATGCGCGCCGTCTGCGGATGGTAGTTGCCGGTGCTGATGTGCGCGTAGCGGCGGAGCCCGTCGAAATCGCGTCGCACGACCAGAATGACCTTGCAGTGCGTCTTCAGGCCGAGCACGCCGTAGGTGACGTGGATGCCGACGTCCTCCAGGCGACTGGCGAACTCGATGTTCGCGGCCTCGTCGAACCGTGCCTTCAGCTCGACCACGACGGCGACTTGCTTGCCGTTGCGTGCGGCGTCGCAGAGGTAGTCGAGCATCTTGGAGTCGCTCGACGTGCGGTAGAGCGTCATCTTGATCGCGCGAACCTTCGGGTCCTGGCTCGCTTCGCGCAGGATGCGCTCGACCGACGTCGCGAACGATTCATAGGGATGCTGGAGCAGGATCGCCCCGCAGTCGCGCAGGATGTGAAAGACGTTCCGGCGCGTGTCGGACAGCTTCGGGTGATCCACCGGATGGTGCGTCGGATCCCGCAGTGCCGGTCGATCCAGGGAGGCGAGCTCCATGAGGTCGCGCAGCGCCAGCATGCCGTCGACCTCGAACACGTCCGCCTGCTCGTCGAGGCCGAGCTCGGACGCGAGCATGCCGCGGTGGGTTGCGCCCATCGACGCGGCGACCTCGAGACGGACCGTCGGGGCCACCCGGCGGTCACGGAGCTCCGACTCGATCAGCGCCAGGAGGTCGTCGGCTTCCTCCTCGTCGCGCTCGGTGTTCGCGTTCCGCGTCACGCGGAAGAGCTCGCACGACGTCACCTCCATCGCCGGAAACAGCAGGTCGAGGTTGTGGGCGATGACCGCTTCGAGCGGTACGAAGCAGCCGTCCTGCCCGACGTGGAGGAAGCGGGGAATCCCCGTGCCGACGGGCACCTTCACGCGGGCGAGCAGCGGCTCGTTGTCGTTCGGATAGTGCAGCGTGACGAGGAGGTTGAGCGAGAGGTTCGAGATGAACGGGAAGGGGTGCGCCGGATCGATCGCCAGGGGTGTCACCAGCGGAAAGACGTTGGCGCAGTAGTCGTCGCGCAGCCCCTGCTGCTCCGCCGGCGTCAGGTCGTCGTACGAGCGCATGTGGACGTCGTTGGCATCGAGCTCCTGGAGGAGCTGGCCCAACACCTCGCGCTGCAGGCGCTCCTGCTCGTGGATCTCGGCGTAGCACTCCGCGATCTGCTGCGCCGGAGTGCGACCGTCGACGGTCAGCTGCTGCATGCTGGCCGCGACCTGCTGCTTCAAGCCGCCGATGCGCTTCATGACGAACTCGTCGAGGTTCGACGCGGTGATCGCGAGGAACTTGACGCGTTCGAGCAACGGGGTGGCGCGCGACTGCGCCTCGAACAGCACGCGTCGATTGAACGAGAGCCACGTGAGCTCGCGGTTCAAGAACATGCCGGGCGGCAGCTCACCGGCATCGGAGGTGCTCGAGCGTCCGACGGCACTCGCCACGTGCGCGTCGTCGAGCGGCGGGATGACCGGCTCGGGCGCGGTGCCGTTGGTGGAATCGAAGCTCGAGCCCGTGAGCGGCGCGTCCTGCGTGTGACTCATCGGTGTTCCCGTGGAGGGACCACGTCGTCTACTACTCCACGGCACGTGCGGACAAGGCGTGCTTCGCTACTGCAATTCGAAGCTGATCCAGGGCGACGTCAACCAGCTCGCCTTCGTCGGATCGAACGCGCCGACGTAGCCGGTGGCGTCGAAGAACGGATCGATGGCCTTGCAGTTTCCCGCGAGGCTCGTGATCAGCGGATAGCCCGCGGCGGCGGCGTCGCTCGGGACGAATTGCGCGAGGTCCGTCTGCGAGTCGGGCATTGCGAGCCCGTATTTCAACGGGATGCCCGGGTCGGGACCCACCCCGGGATCGACCGCGCTTCCGGTCGAATTGATGGCGGTCGGCGCGACGGTGCCGCTCGCCGTGATGAGCGCCCAGTACTGCGGACCCGTGCAGTTCGCGAGCGCGCCGCCGGGCGGCGGCGCCGTCGTGCTCCAGTTCGCGACGACGTTGCCGAAGTGCGGGCCGCCCGCCGTGTCGGTGCCGTCGTCGAAGAGCAACGTGTGGTCGACGAGCAATCCGTTCGGCTTGAGCGACGGACCGGGGTCGCACGCTTGCTTGGCCGTCGCATTGTCGGCGAGGTTCAAGCCGGCGGACCGGAAGTGCATCGCGATCCAGTTGGTGACGTGCCCGGACGTGCCGCGGCGGAGCGTCGCGGCGCGCTCGGTTCGCCCCAGTCCCGTCGACGGCTGGAGGTTCGTGCCGACCGTCGTCACGTTGCACAGGATCGGCGCAGTGCGCGGCAGCAGATCGAACCCGTTCTCGTTGTCGTCCCACTCGATGCTCTCGTTGCCGAGGTTCTGCATGAACGGCTCGTAGTACGCTCCGACGGCGTACTGGATGCGGCTCTGGGTCGCGAGCTGCATGTCGAAGAGGTCATTGCCGCAACCCGTCGACACGAGGAACTTGCCGTTCACCGTCCCGCCGAACCACGTCTGGCACGAATCGAAGCCGACGTTCGCCTGGACGTGATCGTAGATCGTTCCACGGCCGACCCCGTTCAGCGTGATGAGCCGGGCTTCGTCGTCCGGCGCGATCTCCTTCCCGGCGAATTCGACGCGGACGTACTCGAGCACGCCGCTCGAGTCGTTGGCGTCCGGACCGCCGAACGGTACCCCGACGAGGCCCTCGGCGAGGCATTCGCCGCCGGGGCAGTTGACGGGCGCATTGCCGTTGATCGTGAGGCCGCCCCAGTCGCCGATCCCGCCGTGGCCGGTGTCGAGATGGTCGCTGCTCGTCATGACGATGGGTGCGCTCGGGGTCCCGTGGGCGTTGATCTTCGCGCCGCGGAGGACGACGAGCCCGGACACGTTGCTCTCGCCGGTCGTCGGCGGATCGAGGCCGGCGACGATGGCGCCCGGCTCGATCGTGAGCGTGGTTCCCGGCATGACGAAGACCCACCCGTCGAGGTCGTAGCGGCAGCCGCTCATCCAGACCTCGTTCGTCGTGATCCGTCCCGTGACGTGCCGCCGGCCGGTCCAGTGGAGGCCGCCGTCGGTCGCGGCGCTGGCCGAGGTCCCGGGGTTCGCGTCGCACGGCCGCGGGTCGGGGTGGGCGCAGAGCGGGAACAGCGTCGGGCTTCCGGTGAGCGAGTTCAGCAGCAGCACGACGTCCGCGATGCTGATGCTGCCGTCTTCGTTCAGGTCCCCGCACTGGAGCGCGCCGCCGCCGTTGCAGAGCGCCGGCGAGCCCGGCGGCGAGGCGTCGGCGACCAGGAGCGCCACGGCATCCGCGATGTTCACCCGGCCGTCGCCGTTGAGGTCGGCGCAGGTGGCGTTCGCCTCGGCCACCCGACCGCCCGTCGTGACCGCAATGGCCAGACAGAGTGCTGCGCGTCGCAGAAGCCGAGTCATCCACGCCTCCGTCGCCAGCGAGTGGCGTGCGGGCGAGCGTACACGGGGTCGGCGACGCCCGGATGAACGTCCGGTTACGTGGCGCGGAAGTTCGGCCGGAACATCCTGCATCGACGGCGGCGCACGCCGCGGCTCTTGACGCCCAACTATCCGTTAGCTATTGCTTACCGTTAGCAATGGCTAACCGAGTTGGCATCGAGGTCCACGGCTTCGCGGCGCTGGCCGATCCGACCCGGCGCCGCGTGTTCGAGCGGCTGGCGAAGAAGTCGCTCTCCGTCGGCGATCTCGCCGCCGGGCTGCCGATCTCGCGGCCGGCCGTGTCGCAGCATCTGAAGGTGCTGAAGGCGGCCGGCCTTGTCGTCGACGAGGCCGACGGCACCCGCCGGGTCTACCGCGTCGATCCACGGGGGATCGAAGCCATGAAGAGCTACCTCGATCGCTTCTGGGATCGCGCGCTGGCGGCGTTCAAAGCGGCCGCAGAAAGGGAGACCGACGCATGATGAGCATCCGCAAGCAGCTGACCGTCGAGGCGCCGCAGGAGCGCGCCTTTCGTGTGTTCACGTCGAGCATGGGTGGGTGGTGGCCGAAGGAGCATCACATCGGCACGTCGCCGCTCAAGGAATGCGTGATCGAGCCGAAGGTGAACGGGCGCTGGTACGAGATCGGCGAGGACGGCACGACGTGCGAGTGGGGCAAGGTGCTGACGTGGGACCCGCCGCGACGACTCGTGCTCGCGTGGCAGCTCGGGCCGGACTTCAAGTACGACCCGGCGCTCGTGACCGAGGTCGAGGTGACGTTCACGCTGCTCGCCCCCAAGCGCACGCGCGTCGACTTCGAGCATCGGAACCTCGAGCGCTTCGGCGACGCGGCCGAGCGGCTGCGCGGTCTCATGGGAGACGGCTGGGGACAGATCCTCGAGAGCTACGTGCGCACCGCCGCCGAGCAGGCGGCCTGAAGGAGACTCACATGAGACTGCATCTGACCCCACCGTCGCCGCGTGCCGTCAAGGTCCTGGCCGTGCTCCACCAGACGGGGCTCGACGCCGAGATCGTGCCCGTCGATCTCCTCGGCGGCGAGCAGTTCACCGCCGCGTTCGCGGCTCTGAACCCGAATCGCAAGATGCCGGTCCTGGAGGACGACGGCTTCGTCCTGTGGGAGTCGAACGCGATCATCCAATATCTGGCGGCGAAGGCGGGGAACGACCGGCTCTGGCCCTCGGACCCGAGACGGCAGGCCGACGTGAGCCGCTGGCAGTGCTGGGAGCTCGCGCACTGGGGGCCGGCCTGCGGCACGCTCGTCTTCGAGCGGTTCGTGAAGCAGCTCTTCGGCCACGGCGACCCGAATCCCGTGGAAGTGGCGCGCGGCGAGGACGAGTTTCGTCGCTGCGCCGAGGTCTTGAACGGCCACCTCCGCACGCACGACTGGCTCGCCGGCGACGGCGCGACGCTCGCCGACGTGAGCGTCGGCGCGTGGCTCGCGTATGTCGAGCACTACCCGGCGGCGCCGTATGGCGCGGTCCTCGACTGGTACGCGCGACTCGCGAGCATTCCCGCGTGGCGACGCGCGCTGCCGCCGCCTCGACCCGTGAGTGAGAACGTCGTTCGCTCGAGCGCGGCGGTCTGATCGTCGACGTCGGCGTCCGCGTGCCGACGTGTCGCCGCGGACGCCGACGGGCGAGTTCCTCGAGTCCTGGCGCCGGTCACTGCTGCACCGTGATGACGGCCTTCGTGCCGAGCGTGTCGGCCGGCGAACGCACGTCACGCGCCACGGGGCGCATGACGAACGCGTAGCGTCCCGGCGCGAACGAGCACGAGCTGGCGGATCGGCCCGGCGGGACGATCGTCGCGAGCTGCGGGGCGGGGGCGGTGCCGTCGAACTGCCAGGCGGCGACGCCGCCCGGCGTCTGGGCGTGGGCGACACGGCACCGGATCTTGTCGGCCGGGTCGTGCGGCTCCGTGAAGACGAGACGCATCGATTGCGCCGAGTAGTTGTCGAACTCGAGCACGTCACCCGCGCGCATCGACAGCGCCGACGGATGGATCGAATCGCCATCGAGGATCGTGATCGTGTGCGCGACGGTTGCGGGTGGCGTCGCATCGTCGGCCCCTGCGGTGCCGGCAGCGATCGTCAGCAGAAGCGCCGTGAGCGAGGCGAGCTTGTACATCGTTCGTTGACCTCCTTCGGACGACGTCGCGTCGTCCGTGTTCCTCGCTCCGCAACCGGCGTGCCACGCGGCCCCGCATCCGACCGCACGACGGATGCGGTGATCGAGGCGCGTCGGCGTGCCGCCTTGCCGAGGCGTCGGCATCGGTGCCGCGTGATCGGCAGCGCGTCGGCACGGCTCGAGGTGTGGCGTGGGGTCGACGCGCGGGCTACAGAGACTCGGGTGTCGCTCGACGTACTTCGAAGCCACGACGCCACGCCCTCGGTGGAGCGCTTCCAGGCGCTGCTCGACGTCACTGAGGCCATCACCTCGTGCTGCGCGCCGGACGAGCTGGTCGGTCGCGTGGCGACCGAGCTCCGGCGGCTCGTGCAGTTCGACTTCTTCGGTCTTGCAGTGCTGAAACTCGAGCAGTCGTCGCCGACGCTCCAGCTCTTCGAGACGGCGAACGGCGCGCTCGTGCCCCGCGCGGAATGGCCGATCGACGTCGACGATCCGTTGCGGCGGGTGATCGAGACGCAAGAGTCGCTGGTGGTTCCGGACACGGGCGCCGAGACGCGCTGGCCGCGGGCGATGACGCAGCTCCGTGCGCTCGGCGTCGCGAGCCTGTGTGTCGTACCGCTCTCCACGGGTTGCCGCCGGCTGGGGACGCTCGCCGTCGCGCGGCGGGGCCAGAGCCGGTACGCGGGCGGGGAGCCGGCGCTGTTGCGCGACGTCGCGAAGCTCGTCGCCGTCGCGTTCGACAACGCGCTCAACTTCGAAGAGACCAAGCGGCTCCAGGCGCGGTTCGCGAGCGAGCGCGATCGCCTGCGGCTCCTGCTCGACGTGACGAACGCGATGGTGTCGAACCTCGAGCTGCGCGCGCTCTTCAGCGTCATCGCGAAGTCCGTGCGCCGCGTCGTCGCGCACGACTACACGAGCCTCGGCGTGTACGACGCCGGCCGGAACGCGTTCGAGATGACGGCGCTCGAGTTCGTGGGCAAGGGGCTTGTGAAGGAGCACATGCTCGTGCCGGTCGAGGGATCACCGGCGGGCCGTGCGTTCACGACGGGCGCGCCGGCGCGCTTCGACCGCGCGGGCCTGACGGCGCTCGACAGCGACATCGCGCGCCTGCTCCTGGCCGAGGGCGTCCAGTCGATCTGCAGCGTGCCGCTGATCGTGCACGACCGCCGGCTCGGGACGCTCACGGCCGGGCGGCTCGACGGCCGGCCCTTCACCGACGACGAGGCGGAGCTGCTGTCCGCGGTCGCGAGCCAGGTCGCGATCGCGGTCGAGAACGCACTCGCCTTCCGGCAGATCGCCGAGCTGAAGGACAAGCTCGCCGAGGAATGCCTCTACCTCGAGCACGAGCTTCGCACCGAGCGCGCCTTCGAAGAGATCGTCGGCGACAGCCGCGCGCTTCGCGAGACGCTGCAGCAGGCGGAGGTCGTCGCGCCGACCGAGGCGACGGTCCTCGTGCTCGGCGAGACCGGGACGGGCAAGGAGCTCATCGCGCGCGCCATTCACGATCGGAGCGCCCGGCGCGGGCGGACGTTCGTCAAGCTCAACTGCGCGGCGATCCCGTCGGGCTTGCTCGAGAGCGAGCTCTTCGGACACGAGCGCGGCGCGTTCACCGGCGCCATCGCGCAGAAGATCGGGCGCTTCGAGGTCGCCAACGGCGGCACGCTCTTCCTGGACGAGGTGGGCGAGATCCCGCTCGAGCTCCAGCCGAAGCTCCTGCGCGTGCTCCAGGAGCAGGAGTTCGAGCGGCTCGGCGGCACGCGCACGATCAAGGTCGACGTGCGCCTCGTCGCGGCGACGAACCGCGACCTCGCCCGCATGGTCGAGGAGCAGCGCTTCCGGGACGACCTCTACTACCGGCTGAACGTCTTCCCCATCCACGTCCCGCCGCTTCGCGAGCGCCCGGACGACATTCCGTCGCTCGTGCGGTTCTTCGTGCAGCGGCTCGCCCGCCCGATGAACCGCCACGTCGAGGCGATCCCGAACGAGACGATGGAGGCGCTCAAGCGCTATCCGTGGCCGGGGAACGTGCGCGAGCTCGCGAACCTCGTCGAGCGGGCGATGATCCTGTCGCACGGCCGCACGCTCGAGGTCCCGCTCACCGAGCTGCAACGGCGTCCCGCCCGCACGACCAACGGCGGCGGCGCGGTGACGCTCGAGGGCGTCGAACGGGCGCACATCCTGCGCATGCTCGAAGAGACGAACTGGATGCTGAGCGGCCCGCGCGGCGCCGCGGCGAAGCTCGGCATGAAGCGGACGACGCTCCAGTCGTTGATGAAGCGCCTCGGGATCGCGCGGCCGACCGTCAGGACGTGACGAGCGCGGGATCGAGCGTGAAGAGCTCCTGCGCACGGCCGACGCCGCGCAGCGCATAGCGGCCGACGCACACGAGCCGGCTCCGCTCGGGCTCGGGCGTCGCCGCGACGAAGCTCGACGACAGCAGCACGCTGCGGTCCACGGACCGGCAGAGCGACGCGATCCGGCTCACCTCGTTCACGGCGGGACCGACGACCGTGAAGTCGAGCCGGTCCTCGCTGCCGATGTTGCCGTAGAACACGTGGCCGACGTGGAGACCGAGATAGACCGACGTGACGGGCCGTCCCTGCGCCGTCCGCCGTGCGTTCAAGGCGGCGACGCTCGCACGGAGCGCGACCTCGGCACGCATCGCGGCGCGGCACGCCGACGCCGGCTCGTCGGCGCGGAAGATCGCGAGCGTGCCGTCGCCGATCAGCTTCAAGACCTCGCCGCCCTCGCCGTGGATCGCGGCGATGACCGCGTCGGCGTAGTCGTTCAGGAGCGGGATGATCTCGTCGGGCGCGGCCGTGTCGGTGATGGTCGTGTACCCGCGGAGGTCCGAGAACCAGAGCACGGCGTCGATCCGGTCGGCGACGCCGCGCGCGATCCGTCCGCTGAGCACGCGCCGTCCCGCGTCCCGGCCGAGGTAGACCTCGACCAGCGTGCCGGCGATCCGCACCAGCGACGCGCACTTGACCGCCAGCGCGAACGACGGCAGCAGCCGCCGGAGCGCGACGAGGTCGGCGTCGCGGAAGCCGTCCGCACGTCGTGTCGCCCAGTGGGAGTAGACGCAGTCCATCTCGCCGATCACGCCCTCTCGGGCGAACTGCTGCGCGAACGCGACGAAGTCGGTGTGACCCTCGGCCTTGATCTCGTCGAGCCCGAAGAAGTCCGCCGGATCGCCGGCGTCGAATCGACGCCGCACCTCGGCGCTCCCCGTCGTCAGGAGGTGGTGGAAGACGCTGTGGTGCCACCGCGTGGCGCCCTCGCCCTCGCTGCTCGAGCCGTACTCCAGGACCGGCGGCTCGTCGACGGTGTCGCGCCGCCAGCGGAACACCCGGCCCTCGTAGATCGGATGCAGTGTGTCGACGAGCACCAGCGCGCGCGACAGGTCGATCCCGATCTCACGGCAGCGCGCGCAGAAGCCGTGCAGCAGCTCGACCTCGGAGGCGCCGCCGAGCCCGCGCTCGACGAGCCAGGCCGTCACCCGTCCCAGGTCGTCGGACGTCATGAACGCACGTCTACAGCGTGGCCGGATGCAGCGAAACGTCGCGCGCTCCGCCCGGCGGCCGATGACGCCACGCTGGCGGCGGCCCGCATGCGACGGAATGCGCACGGTGCCCGGCGCGGCATGCCGACATGTCGGCATGCGCCGAGATGTCCGCGCGTCACGCAGGGCACGCGGTTGGCCCGCTCGTTGCTCGGCATCCCCGTCATGTCGCTCGACATCGAGACTTCCTTCGACGGGCCGAGTGCGTGGTCGCGGGGCGGGTGGGCGTCCGATTCACCGGCGGTGGCGATCGAGCCGGAGGTCGTGCTGCCCGTCCAGTTCGCGGAGCTGCGCCGGAACGGCGAGGCCCGGCCTCCCGAGCATCGGCTGATGCTCGCCGTGCTCGAGGACGCGGTGCACACCTATCAGCTCGGATGCCGCGCCGACGGCGCCGCACGCCGACCATTCCAGGAGACGGAACGATGGTTCACCTCGGACGACACGGCCTGGCCGTTCTCCTTCGTGACCATCTGTCAGGTGTGGGGCCTGGATCCCGACTACGTTCGCGCGGGGCTCGCCCGCTGGCGGACCGGTCGCGACTCACGCGCGACGCCGATCCGCCTCCGCCGCGTGTCGGGCTCGCGTCATCAGGTGACGACGAGGCGCATGCGCCGCCGCGCGTGAGACAGGACGCAGCTCAGTAGCAGTAGCCCTCGTTGCCGATGCGCCGGCAGAGGCTCGCATCGACGCCGACGTCCTGGAGCTCGATCCGCAACGGTGTCGTCGCGAGGCGCCCGGCCAGGAGCCGGCCGTTCCCGTGGAACCCCTGGGGCCGGAACGACGGCGTGCCGTGCGTGGGCTCGTTGGCGGCCTGCGTGCCGATCACGACCTGCCGGCCGCCGATCGCGCAGTCGAGCTGGGTCCCGAACCGTTCGCACGCGGCGCCGGCCGGAGCCGCGCCAACCAGCATGCCGAGCAGAGCGAGCGTCGTGAGCCGTGGAATCATCATTTTCTCCTCCTCGTCCCCGGTCCGTGCATCATCCGCGCCAACCCCCCGTCGGTGAGGACGTCTGACGACGAGCCGTCCGGTGTGCCGAATTGTCGGCACGGCGCCGAACGGCCGGCACGATCGGCGCTGGCCGGTTCGCAACCGAGACGATCGCTGCGCCCGCGCCGTAGCGGGACGCCGGGCACGCCGGTTGCGACAGGGCCCCGCGGGCGCGGTGGGGTTCACGGGAACCGCGCCGCGTGCGATTTGGACGGCCATGGCGATCGTGCATCGAGACACCCCCGCGTTCGGCGGGCCCGGCATCCCGCCGCGATGGACGCAGAGCAGGAAGGACGCGATCTGCACGGCGTACTCGGCGGGCAGCACCGTCTGGTTCACGGTGTCGGCCGGCGTTCTGAACGAGGCGTACCATCCGACGATCGACCGGCCGCAGATCCGCGACCTGCAGTATCTCGTCACCGACGGTGAAACCTTCTTCCACGAGGAGCGCCGTCACATGACGTCGACGTTGGAAGAGATCGACGACGGCGCGCTCGGCGTGCGGATCACCAACACCGCCCCCGACGGCCGCTATCGCATCGTGAAGGAGGTGATCGCCGATCCGCACCAGCCGTGCATCCTGGTGCGCACGCTACTCGACGGCGATCCGCGGGTGCTCGAGCGGCTCCGCCTCTTCGCGCTCCTGGCGCCGCACCTCGACGTCGGCGGATGGGACAACAGCGGCTGGGTCGGCGAGGCCGCAGGGCACACGGTCCTCACCGCCGAGCGCCACGGCGTCTGGCTCGCGCTCGGCGCGAGCATTCCGTTCGTCCACCGCTCGTGCGGCTACGTCGGCACGACGGACGGCTGGACCGATCTCGCGAGCGACCTGCACATGGACTGGCAGTTCGACGCCGCCGAGCACGGCAACATCGCGCTCACGGGCGAGCTCGACCTGGCACACGGGCACGAGTTCACGCTCGGCCTCGCCTTTGGCAACAGCCTCCACCACGCGACGACGACGCTCGTCCAGTCCCTCGCGTTCCCGTTCGCCGGCCACCGCACGCGCTTCGTCGAGCAGTGGACGCGCGCCGGTCACCAGCTCGAGCCGCTCGGGACGGCGAGCGGCGACGGCGGACGTCTGTACCGCGCGAGCCACCGACTCCTCCTGGCGCACGAGGACAAGAAGTACCCGGGCGCGATGATCGCGTCGCTCAGCATCCCGTGGGGCGAGGTCAAGGGCGACGACGACGGGATGGGCGGCTACCACCTGGTCTGGACCCGCGACATGGTGAACAGCGCCACCGGGCTACTGGCGGCCGGCAACACCGAGACGCCGCTGCGCGCACTCGTCTACCTCGCGTGCTCGCAGCAGCCCGACGGCGGCTTCTATCAGAACTTCTGGATCGACGGCGAGCCGTACTGGCGCGGCACCCAGCTCGACGAGGTCGCGTTCCCGATCCTGCTCGCGTGGAAGCTCCACGAGGCGAATTCGCTCCGCGACTTCGATCCCCGTCCCATGGTCATGCGCGCGGCCGCCTACCTGATCGAGCACGGCCCCGCGACGCCGCAGGAGCGCTGGGAGGAGAACGCCGGCTACTCGCCGTCGACCCTCGCGGCGATGATCGCCGCGCTCACGTGCGCCGCGTCGCTGGCCCGCGCGCAGGGCGACGAGGCGTCGGCGGCGTTCCTGCAGCGGCACGCCGATTTCCTCGAGTCGCACGTCGAGGCGTGGACCGTGACCACCCAGGGCACGCTCGTGCCCGGTATCCCGCGTCACTTCATTCGCATCCGGCCCGTCGATCCGAACGATCCCGAGCCGGACGAGGACCCCGATCGCGGCGTGATCGAGATCCGAAACCGCCGTCCCGGCGAGCCGGCCCTGTTCCCGGCGAAGGACGTCGTCGACGGGGGATTCCTCGAGCTCGTACGCTACGGCGTCCGTCGGCCGGGCGACGCGCTCGTCGAGGACTCGCTGCGCGTCGTCGACGCGGTGTTGAGCGTCGACCTGCCGGCCGGTCGCTGTTGGCGCCGCTACAACCACGACGGATACGGACAGCGCGACGACGGCGCCGCCTACGAGGGCTGGGGTACCGGACGTGCCTGGCCGCTGCTCACCGGCGAACGCGGCCACTACGAGCTCGCCGCCGGACGCGACGTGCGAGCGTACGTGCGCGCGATGGAAGGCTTCGCCTCCGCCGCGGGTCTGCTTCCCGAGCAGGTATGGGACGGGCCCGATCTGCCACGAGCCCGCCTGCGCCCCGGCTCCCCGACCGGCGCGGCGATGCCGCTCATGTGGGCGCACGCCGAGTACATCAAGCTCCTGCGGTCCTCGCGCGACGGCGCGACGTTCGATCGCATTCCGGCCGTCGTGGAGCGGTATGCAAGCGGGCGCCGCGCCGATACGTTGGAGGTGTGGAGCTTCCGACGTCGCATCCGCTCCATGCGTGCCGGCACGACGGTGCGCATCCAGGCGAGCGCCGTCTTCCGTCTGCACTGGACGGCCGGCGGCTGGGCCGATGCGGTCGATACGGCGTCCACGCCCACGCCGTTCGGCATCTCGTTCGTAGACGTGTCGGTTCCCCGCGATCAGGTTGCGCCGATCCGCTTCACGTTCCTCTGGCTGCCCGAAGGGCGCTGGGAAGAACGTGATTTCGCCATCGAGGTGGAGCAGCCATGACGGCCGATCTCGAGGAGGGCGCGACCGTGCTGGTGGCGGGATCGGCGATCTTCGGTGATGCTGCGGGCATCGACCGCGCGCTCGCGCGGCGGCGCGCGAGCGTCGATGGCGTCGCGTGGAGGCACGAAGGGAGGTCCGGATGCAGGTCGGCATGATCGGTCTCGGGCGCATGGGCGCGAACATGGTGCGACGGCTCATGCGCGGCGGCCACGAGTGCGTCGTGCACGACGTCTCGGCCGACGCCGTGGCCGCCATCGGCCGCGAAGGCGCGATCGGCGCCCGCTCGCTCGACGACTTCGTGGCGCGCCTGAAGACCCCGCGGGTCGTGTGGCTCATGGTGCCGGCCGCCGTGGTCGACGCGACGCTCGACGACGTGGCCCCGCGCCTGGCCGCCGGCGACGTCGTCGTCGACGGCGGCAACTCGTACTACCGCGACGACGTCGACCGCGCGAAGCGCCTCGCGCCGCGCGGGCTCCACTACGTGGACTGCGGCACCAGCGGCGGCGTCTTCGGCCTCGAGCGCGGCTACTGCCTCATGATCGGCGGCGAGACGGACATCGTCCGTCGCCTCGATTCGCTGTTCGCGACGCTGGCGCCCGGCGTCGGCTCGATTCCCCGCACGCCGGGACGCGAGCGGCGCGCCGGCGGCACGGCGGAGCAGGGCTACCTGCACTGCGGTCCGCACGGCGCCGGGCACTTCGTGAAGATGGTGCACAACGGCATCGAGTACGGGCTCATGGCGTCGTACGCCGAGGGTCTCAACATCCTGCGGCACGCCAACGTGGGCGCGCAGGCACGCGCCGCGGATGCCGAGACGACGCCGCTCCGTGATCCCGAGTACTACCGCTACGACATCGACCTCGCCGACGTCGCCGAGCTGTGGCGGCGCGGCAGCGTCGTCGCCTCGTGGCTCCTCGACCTGACGGCGGACGCGCTCGCCGGCGATCCGTCGCTGTCGGGATTCACGGGCCGCGTATCGGACTCGGGGGAAGGGCGCTGGACGCTCGACGCCGCGATCGACGAAGGCGTGCCGGCGCACGTGCTCGCGGCCGCGCTCTTCGAGCGCTTCAGCTCGCGCGGCGAGGCCGACTTCCAGGACCGCGTCCTCTCCGCGATGCGCTACGAGTTCGGCGGCCACGTCGAGAAAGGACCGGGAAGATGAGCACGCCGCGATCGGACGCGCTGGTATTCTTCGGCGCCACCGGCGACCTCGCCTACAAGAAGATCTTCCCGGCGCTGCACGCGATGGCCCGCCGCGGCATGCTCGACTTCCCGGTGATCGGCGTCGCGCGCTCGCGCTGGACGCTCGACGAGCTGCGGAAGCGCGCGCGCCAGAGCGTGCAGGAGCACGGCGGCGTCGACGAGAAGGCGCTCGCGACCCTGCTCGACCGCCTGCGCCTGGTGAACGGCGACTACCAGGCGCCCGAGACGTTCACCGCGCTCCGCCGCGAGCTCGGCGGCGCGAAGCACCCCGCGTTCTACCTCGCGATCCCACCGAGCATCTTCGAGACGGTCGTCGAGGGGCTCGCGAAGTCCGAGTGCGCCGCCGGCGCGCGCGTCATCCTCGAGAAGCCGTTCGGACGCGACCTGCCGTCGGCACGCGAGCTCAACGAGTGCCTCCACCGCTTCTTCCCCGAGTCGGCGATCTTCCGCATCGACCACTACCTCGGGAAGGAGCCGGTGCAGAATCTGCTCGTGTTCCGCTTCGCGAACACGTTCCTCGAGCCGATCTGGAATCGTCGCTACGTGAAGTCGGTGCAGGTGACGATGGCGGAGAAGTTCGGCGTCGAGGGGCGCGGCAAGTTCTACGAGGAGGCGGGCGCCATCCGCGACGTGATCCAGAACCACCTGCTGCAGGTGGTCGGCTTCCTCGCGATGGAGCCGCCGGCGACGACGTACCACGAGTCGATCCGCGACGAGCAGGCGAAGATCTTCCGGACGATCCGCCCGCTGAGCCCCGAGGACCTCGTGCGCGGGCAGTTCCGCGGCTACCGGAAGGAGGCCGGCGTCGCGCCCGACTCGACCGTCGAGACGTTCGCCGCCGTCCGCCTGCACATCGACTCGTGGCGCTGGGACGGCGTGCCGTTCTTCATCCGCGCCGGCAAGTGCCTCGCCGCCACCACGACCGAGGTGCTGGTCAACCTCGATCGCCCGCCGCTCAGCAAGCTCTCCGCGACCGATGCGAACTACGTGCGCTTCCGGCTGAGCCCCGACGTCACGATCGCGATCGGGGCGCGCGTCAAGCGGCCGGGCGAGGAGATGACCTCCGAGCCGACCGAGCTGCGCATCGTGCACCAACCGAACGGCGAGGAGATGGACGCCTACGAGCGCCTGCTCGGCGACGCGATGGATGGCGACGCCACGCTCTTCGCCCGTCAGGACGAGGTCGAGGCGGCGTGGGCGATCGTGCAGCCGATCCTCGAGACGACGACGCCGATCTACGACTACGAGTGCGGCATGTGGGGGCCGCGCGAGGCCGAGGCGCTGACTGCCGAGATCGGCGGGTGGCACTCGCCGGAGCCGTGACGATGCACGCGCCCGAGCCGGGAAGCGATGCGGCGCGCGACGTCGCGGTGCAGGCCGCGGCCGGGCGCGCCGTCGCGCTGGTCGAGGACGGCATGCGCGTCGGCCTTGGCACCGGACGCGCGGCGCGCGCCTTCATCGACCAACTCGGGGTGCGCGTGCGGGACGGCCTTCGCGTCACCGGCGTCGCGACGTCGGAAGCGTCCGCGCGCCACGCGCGGGAGCTCGGCATTCCGCTCGTCGAGCTCGACGCGGCCGAGGAGCTCGACCTGACGGTCGACGGCGCCGACGAGGTCGCGCCCAGTCTCGATCTCGTGAAAGGCCTCGGCGGCGCGCTCGTGCGCGAGCGCATCGTCGCGGCGGCCTCGCGGCGGCAGGTCATCGTCGTCGATGCGGGGAAGCTCGTGCGCCGGCTCGGCGAGCACGTCCCGATCCCGCTGGAGGTAATCCCGTTCGCGACGGGCCTGGTGCTGCGGTGGGTGAAGTCGCTCGGGTTCCATCCGGAGCTCCGGCAGGATGCCGCGACCAGCGGACCCTTCGTCACGGAGAACGGCAACGTGACGGTCGACTGCACGCTCGTCGATCCGCTCGCCGACCGCGAGGCCGCGCGCGGCGTCGAGCACATGCTGCTCGCCGTCCCCGGCGTGATCGAC
>JACXTT010004798.1_pt1 | contig 19939 bp, 26 predicted proteins | sample 9270951 | NCBI WGS metagenome assembly JACXTT01 (sample SAMN15532306, study PRJNA645909) | rock metagenome | isolation source: weathered quartz diorite | place: Puerto Rico | collected 2017-06-21 | reverse complement strand
CGCCGGCGAAGTCGAGCGCGCCCCAGCGCCAGATGAGGCCCCCGGTGGCGCTCACCGCACCGGCATTGGCGGCCGGGGTGTAGGCGTCCGGCCCGGGCCAGTACCACACCATGTGCGCGATCGGGCAGTAGCTGCAGGTGAACCAGATGACGAGGAAGAGCAGCACCGCGGAGAACTTCATGCGCTCGACCACCGAGCCGAGGATCAGACAGCAGGTGATCGCGGCGAAGGTCGCCTGGAAGGCGACATAGACCAGTTCGTAGAGAGGGGTATTGCGGCTGAAGGTCCCGGCCATGGAGAAAGCCTGGGTGGCGGAGTCGAAGGTGCCGCGCAGGAACAGGCGGCTGAATCCCCCGAAGACCGAATTGCCCTCGGTGAAGGCGAGCGAGTAGCCGTAGATGCACCACAGCACCGTCACCATCGAGAAGCCGACGAACACCTGCATCAGCACCGACAGCATGTTCTTGGTGCGCACCAGGCCGCCGTAGAACAGCGCCAGCGCCGGCACCGACATGAGCAGCACGAGCGCTGTGGAGGTGAGCATCCAGGCGGTGTCGCCCTTGTTCGGCACCGGCGCGTCGGCCGCGCAGGCGAGCGCGGGCGCGAGCAGAGCGAAGAACCCCGCCAGGCGGCTCAGGGCCCGTGGATGTCTCGCAGCGCTGGGCATCGCTCTCTCCTTCAAATCAGGTCGATTGCACGACAAACGCCCGCTGCGCCGGCGGCAGGCGGCGCGTAAGCTTGGCGGCTAAGCTGGTGAAGCGCGCGCAGAAAGGGTGCAGATTCCGTGCCATTGCAGGTTTCGGTGCAATTTCCGCAGCTTGCAGGATCCACCGTGCTGCCCGCTGCACCGTTTTGGAACTGGCGCGGACTTGCCTGCCTCAAATCAGGGCACCGGCGATGAGGTCAGACCATGGATTCATTCCGCATCGATGAGCTCGCGCGCCGTCTGCTCGAGCGCGTGCCCCCGGCGCTGCGCAGCTTGCAGCAGGATCTCGAGAGCAACTTCCGCGCGGTGCTGCGCGAGGGGCTGAGCAAGCTCGACCTCGTGACCCGCGACGAGTTCGACGCACAGACGCGGGTGCTCGAGCGCACCCGGGCGCGACTGGAAGCGCTCGAGGCGCGGTTCGCGGTGCTCGAAGGTACGGGATCCGCCGCGCCGCCCGCGGGCACCGCGGCGGGCCCGGGCTCCCCGCCCGCCTAGCTCCGCTCCTCATCCACGAGCGCACAGCAATCGGATGACTGATGGCTGTCGCGCGGGTCGCCTGCCGTGCGCAGGTGGGACTGCAGGCGCCCCTGGTGCACGTGGAAGTGAGCCTGGCGAGCGGACTGCCGGCGTTCTGCATCGTGGGGCTGCCTGCCACGGTGGTGAAGGAGAGCAAGGAGCGGGTGCGCTCGGCGCTGCTCAATTCACGCTTCGAATTTCCCGCGGGCCGGATCACGGTGAATCTCGCGCCGGCCGACCTGCCCAAGGAGGGCGGGCGGTTCGATCTACCGATCGCACTCGGAATCCTGCTCGCCTCCGGGCAGATTCAGCCGGGGCGCGCGGCGGGCGGCGGCGGCTGCGAGGCGCGCGAGTTCTACGGTGAGCTGGGACTCACGGGGGAGTTGAAGCCGGTGCGGGGCCTCCTGCTCGCGGCGGCGCAGGCGCAGCGCAACGGTCACGAGCTGGTGGTGCCGCGTGCCAATGCCGCCGAGGTCTGCGCCGCGGCGCCCGTGCAGGTGCGCGCCGCGGGACATCTGCTCGAGGTGTGCGCGCATATCAGCGGTGAGGCGCCCCTGCCGGCCTGGGCGCCCCCGCACGGCGGTGCGGACGAGGAGGCGCCGCCCGCGCCCGGCGCGCCGCCGGATCTCGCCGATGTGCGTGGACAGCTGCTGGCCAAGCGCGCCCTCATCATCGCCGCCGCCGGCGGGCACAGCCTGCTCATACTGTATACTTCGAGACCCAACCAGCTCGAAGGGAAGAACGCGTGGCCAAAGCGTACAGCTATCTCAGGTTCTCGACCCCTGAGCAGCTCAAGGGCGATTCCGTGCGGCGTCAGACCAAGCTGGCTGAGGATTACGCCCGCTCGCATCGCCTAGACCTCGACAGGGACCTGAACCTCCGCGACCTGGGCGTGTCGGCCTTCAGGGGTGACAACTTAGCCACCGGGGCGTTAGGGGCCTTCCTCGACGCGGTGAAGCAGGGCGTAGTCGAGCGTGGCTCGTACCTCCTGGTCGAATCGCTGGACCGCGTGAGCCGCGCAACGGCCCGCAAGGCTGTCCGTGTGCTGGAGGACATCGTCGAGGCAGGTGTCACCGTGGTGACGCTGAACGACGGTAAGGCGTACACCGAGGAATCTCTGGACGGTTTCGACTTCTTGATGGCTGTCCTTGTACTCATACGGGCGCACGAGGAGTCGGCCACAAAGGCCCGGCGACTGAAGGCGGCCTGGCACGGGAAGCGACTCAAGGTCCGCGACGAGGCGCTCACCGCAATCACGCCCGGCTGGATCGAGCTGGACAGCGAGCGTCGCCCGCAGTTGATCGAGGCGCATGCCAAGGTTGTGCGACGGATCGTCACCGACTCCTTACGCGGAGTGGGGAAGCACAGCATAGCGAAGAAGCTCAACACGGAAGGCGTTCCGACATTCGGACGGGCGAAGCAGTGGCATCGCTCCTACATCGACAAGATTCTCACCGCGCCAGCACTCGTAGGGACCTTCGTTCCTCACGTTGAGGAGCACCGCGAGGGGAAACTCAGGCGTGTTCCTCAGAAGCCAGTCGAGAACTACTTCCCGGCCGTAGTCGACAACGACACGTTCGAGCGCCTTCAGTCTTTGAGCCGCACATCGCCGCTGCGCGGGCGTCACGCGGACACCAAGATGCGGAACCTGCTCTCGGGACTCGCACGGTGCCCGTTGTGCGGCTCGACCATGACGCGAGTCTCCAAAGGCCCCGCAGCGAAGGCCGGGCGGCCATTCTTTGTATGCACAAAGGCAAAGACAGGGGCCGGCTGCGAATACAGAGTGGTGCCTTACGACGCCGTGGAGGGGACGATAGTTGAGCGCTACGGGATCATCCTCAGCGAAATGCCTAACCCAGACTCGAAGGTTGAGCACGAGTTACAGACTGCGGAGACCACGGTGCACGCTCTGGAGAACAACATCGCCGAACTCCTGGAAATGCTAGAGCGTCATCCAAGTAATGCCCTGGCTGCACGTGTCGCGGAGCTGGAAGGCCACCTTCGGGATGCTCGGAAGGCGCACGACGAGGCAACTTCTCGCGCCGCCCTGGCGGAGCGGAAGGTCGTGGCGCTGAAGGCGAAGGCTCTCGGTGTCGCGATGCGGACGCGTCCCTTGGATCGCTCGCGAGCTAATGCGGCACTACGTGAGTTGCTCGACGGGGTGGTTATTGACTACACCACGGGGCACCTTGGGTTTCGCTGGCGGGCCGGTGGTGAGTCCTCCATGTTGTTCCAGTGGCCGAAGAGCCAAGCGACGCGGGCGCGAAGGGTGCCGGCGGCTGAACATGGCGAGAGTCCTTGGTTGGTGCCGCCGCTCGTGTGGCCGTGACGTTCCGTGCCATGTCGCGAGACGCTCAAACACCGGAACCTCTGGCTACGAACCACCTATCTCTTGGAGATCACAGCGCCGCGACTGTCACTGTGCCGTAAGCGTGCCAACGTCTCCTTGCGACCCGTCTGCGACATTCGAGCCACTCCAAAGCCGACGTTCACAATCACGGAAACGGACGTTGCACACGGTCCGCTTTCGTCTCGACTGAAAGGCCGCGAATGCAGTTGCTCCGGCCCCCTAAGCATTGCTTGGGTAGGTATAAGCCCCGCCCCCTTGTGGCGTGGCACGCCGCGGCCTGAAATGGCTTTCAGGGTGGCTACGACGCCATAAAACAACGGAGGGGAACCATGAACGCATCGCTTATCCGGCGCACCAGTATCGCGAGCGCGCTGACGCTCGGCTTCACAATCGGCTCGGCGGCGCACGCCGCCGGGTACTCCTGGACGGAGATCCTCATTCCAAGCATAGGCCCGTTCGGCGTCGCCTGGGGCATCAATGACAAGGGTCAGGTTGCGGTACAAAATGCCGCCCCTGCTCCCGGTGTCAAGACCGGCATCTATCACAGTGGAGTCTATACGCCACTGCCCGCGCTTCCGCCGGGCTATACGTTCTCCGGCGCGCTCGGCATCAACAACGGCGGCGCCATCGTGGGGGGCGCCTATCCTCCGACAGATCCTACACACGAGCAGGGATTCATTCTCATCGGCTCGAAGTACACATTCTTTTCGCGACCAGGCTGGAACAACACGGAGGCCCGCGCCATCGCAAACTCAGGGTTGATCACCGGATATAACGCCAACGACGACCGGAGCATGACTGCAGGGTTCATCTACGACCCCGCTACGGGCACCTTCACCGACGCGACACCGCCTGGTTCCGGCACGGGCTTTTCGGTAACGCAGGGAATGAACGCTGCAGGGCGCATCTCCGGCGATGGCCGGTCAACCGAGTTCGGGCGATACGCCTTCATCTGGCAGCAAGGAACGCTGGTTAACGGCACACGGCAGCTGCCACCCTTCCTTGCGAGGATACAGATCGCCAACAGCTACACGGCTGGGCGGGGCATCAACGACGCCGGAGTCGTTGTCGGCTTCACTCAAAACTCGAGCCTGGGGTTCGTAGGGAATGACTCTCACGGCTTCCAGCAGCTCATCCCCCCTGGCGGCGATGCTCCGGGAGCCGTCATCACGTGCGAGGGCATCAACAACCTTGGTCAGGTGACCTGCACGGTCGCAGACGCTTCAGGCAACAGTCGTGGATTCATAGGCATGCCGGACACGAATGATCAATAGGGCCTGTGTTGTCGGAAGCCGCAGCGCTTGGAAGCTGCCTGCCCTCGGGCATGCCAGGCAGTTTCGCCATGATCGAGCCGCTCCTATCGGGCCTCATGGCCTGTCGTCTGCTCCAGCGCGTCGCCCGGCGCGCCACTTGACGTGCGCGAACGACCGGTTCCGGGAATCCTAAGCGATGCGCGTGACTGGCCGGTAGTGGTCGAGGCTGTGTGAAAACTCATTTCGCTCGCCGCGTAGGATCGGTAACAGGCGAAATTGGAATGATGAGTCGCCTGAAATTGCCTCTACGTGGCTGAAATTAACGCCCGAAAATGGGGCGCGTACGTTTTCACACAGCCTCGACCCTGCCGCCAATCAGGAGCGTCTGCTTCCGGATGCCTTCCCAGGGCTACAGACCGCGCGGTAGGGCAAGACGCGGAACCTTTCCCCGAAATCTTATATGGGCCGGAACGGTGAATCAGCCGCCTGAATGTATCGCTGGGCCTCCGGAAGGAACGTCTCAAGGCCATCCCAAGTAAGCCGTCCTTCCCACGAAGGCAGACGAATTTCGATCCGTGGATCGCTAAGTCGCATCTCTTCAAGCGTAAATCTGTCGCGTCCAAAATTGCACGCGGCGCAAGCGACGACCATGTTGTTTAGATCAGTGAAGCCACCGCGGGAGTGCACCAAAACGTGATCATATTGCATCCACATCGCCTGCAGACCGCGATGCTGGTCGGTTTCTCTCGTCGATACCCATCGAGCGGCTTCCGGATAGAGTTTATTCAGCAACTTTCGAACTTCTGACCGCACCAGCGGCATGCCGCAGAATCGACAGTGATGACCGTCCCTTGCCACGAGCGCTTTGCAGAGCGATTGAGAAACAATCCGCGGCTTGTGTCTCTGGTCCTTGGGGAGGATGGGAGGAAGGTTATCTACTTGCTCTGGCCTGACGAGATCACTCTTGCGGAGCCATATCGGGTCCAGCCAATCGCCTATGGCACGAATGTCCGCAGCACGCAGGTAGTGGTCGACCGCACTGAAATCGCCTTGGAGATGTGCGGAAATGGCCCGATTGAGGAGATGCGCCGCCTCGAAAATCTCCGGGATGGGTGGAGAAAAGCATTTCCGCAGTTCTGCCATCTGAACGCTCACGCCCAAAAATGGATCCTCCTATCATACAGTCAGAGAGTGCCGATCTGCGGAGTCGCGCGTGCAGATGAATCCGGCTTCGTTACCAGTGCAAATCGCTGGGTTTAGCCTTTCATTCATCGTCAGGGTCCACTTCGCCAGCGCACAGAGCGCGCCAAAGCGCCCGTCTGTTTCTTGAATCGATATCCCATCCCTTTTGTTCGCTGATCCGGATAACCGCCGCCATGAGTTGCTCCCCGAAAGCAGGGTCAACGTAGCGGGGCACGAGCACGGGCCACGGCCATCCGCTTAAGGCAGCAATCGCCGCCTCCCAAGTGTCCAGCCAACCGCTGTCCTTACGGATTGCAGGTCCAGCCTCATCTTCATTCAAAAAGGTCAGCGAATGATCAACCATTACCACCCTGAATCGACCCTGACCTCCCGTCTCCTGAAATAGCGTGATTCCACCTCCTTCCCCAGCCACACTTACAATCGGCTTGACCTCGGGCATGCTTGCACCTCTATGTATCTGGTCACTGCCTTTTCGGAAGCGAAAGCGGACCTATCGAACGACTGGTAGTGGCCTATGAACAATTGTCCCGTATGTGGCACTCCGGGTGCGTCGTCCCAAACTCCTGTGGCGAGCTTCGCCGATGCCGACGCGATCGAATGTCCCCGCTGCGGTCGCTTCCTCCTTAGCGGACCCTTTGGAGACATTCGTGCAGCACTGTCAATGAAACTTCTCCCCGCGCGCCAGCATGTCAATTATCTGTTTCATTCGCTTGTTCTTCGTTTCTGGGCGCCTGGCGGTCTGCAATCGATAGGCGATCGCGTACAAATTGGCCTTATTGAGTGATGAATAGAGCTGCTTGGCCTTATGGTTACGCTCCAGCTCCTTGACGAACTCCGGAGGCACCGATGCATTGGCAGGGGAGTCGTAGGCAGCGGCCCATCGTCCATCTGCCCTGGCGGCTTCCACTTCCTTGAGACCCGCAGGTGTCATGTAACCCGCACGAATCAGCCGACCCACGTGTTCGGTATTCTTCTTAGACCAGCCGCTCCTCGGTCGGCGAGGAGTGAATTTCTGCACCCAGGACTTAGCGTCGAGGGGTAGCTTCTGCCCGTCGATCCAACCAAAACACAGCGCCTGATCCAACGCTTCGGCATAGGTGATCGACACGACATCCGAATTCTTCTTGAAAATCTGCACGAGCACGCCGTTTGCCCGAGAGTGCTCTTTCGCCAGCCAATCCCGAAACTCCTGCGCTGACTGAAAGTGTCGATGTTGCGCCGCCCGTTTGGATGTCACGCGAGTCATGCTGCCTCTTTGCTTTTCGCCCTGTTATCAGCGTAACAGCAACCGACCGGTTTTGGGCCGGTAGCAGAATCGGGGTGCGTTGCGATTAACGCCTCCGTAGTGAGAATTGCGGTGCCATGTTCTGCCGTTTCCAGAAAAAAATCCGAGGGGGCAGCTCGCAAGTGGCGCCCGACGAGTCCCCCCATAGCCCCCCGCGCGTGCTGTGGGGGAATTCCTCCGTGGTCGCAAGGCGCCGGGGTCTAATCGCGCCAGAAGCTCCTGAACCTCGCCGGGCTCAGCTCCGTGTACCTCACCGTGTGCTGAATGTTCTTGTGCCCGAGCCATAGCTGCAGCGCCCGCGTGTCGTGCCCGTCGTTCGCCAGCTTGAACCCACACGCATGGCGAAGCATGTGCGGATGCACGGGGAACGGGAGCCCTGCCTCCTCGCCGGTACGGGTGACCATCTTGCGGATACCGTCTGGGCTCATCGGCCCCTTCCGCTCCGACAGAAACACAAAGCCCGCGTGATCGGGCCACTCTCGCGCCACGTGGCGCAGCGCGCGTAGCTCATCGCCCTGCAACGGGTGCGTGGACGGCGTGCCGTTCTTTGCGCGCCGGACGTGCAGGTGTCCGGCCTTAAGGTCCACCTGGTCCCACCTTAGGTTCACCATCTCGGACACTCTCAGGCCGTGCCGGTATGCCAGCAAGATCATGCAGGCATCGCGCTGACCGTAGCGTCCGCGCCGTTGGGCGGCCTGGATAAGAGCGCGCACCTCGGCGGGCGTCAGGTACTCCCGTGTGCGCAGGTCGGCGTTCGGCCGCCGGATCGGAGTGGAGCGGCGGGCATTGCGCGGCCTGAGGTGGACGATTTGGGCTGACATGCGGTGCCTTCTTGTGAACTGTCCGGTTATCGGTGGTGGGGGGCGGGGGCGCGAGCAAGTGTAAGTGGCTGATCGGCGCACTCTGGTCCGGAGAGACTGTCCGTACAATAGTCTAATATCGGACAGTGTCCCAGCCCCCGAGACGGGCCGCGTCCTATGGCCGGCCCTGCCCCGCCTGCCTTCCCCACGTAGCCGCAGCGCCGCTCACCGGGGCGGGTGGCCCGCGAGCAAGGGCTTGGTCCAGTGCCGCTCCGGTAGCGCCTGGCGGCCTCTAATGTGCTTTTGGCTAGAGTACAGGAAACCAGAACTCTAGCGACCAACCCGGTAGCCCCCTCACCGCCTGACGGAAACGAGCAGGCGCCTACCGAACACGACCAGGGCGAACTCAATGAAGGCGCCCTGGCGATACAGCCGGACGCGGTCAAAGCCCTCATCCGGCAGCAACCGTTCCACAGCCCAGTCGATCTTCTTGGCCTTTGGCATGTCGCTCTCCTTCGCGCGTACACCGCGCGCCTTCAGGGGAGCACGCTTGCCTGAAGGCCGCAACACTTGCTTTACAGCAACCATTCCAACAATGGAACGATTCATGACAACCAACACAGTGCACGCGCTCACGACAGTGATGCGCCAAGCGATCAGCGACGGCCATTCACACGCCGCCCTCGTCGCAATCCTCAACGACCAGGGCGTGCGCACCCAGCGCGGGAAATCCTGGCACAAGGGAAATCTGCAGCGATTCCTTCGCCGCCATCAGATCGCGTCAGCTCACCCAGCGCCCCGCCTTCGCGGTGCCGTGCCAAAGGTGAATCCGTGAGGGTCAGGAAGGCAAACGGCCGGACTCGCCAGGCGCGCTTAAGGGCCGAGCGGCTGCGGCCCGTTGTAGAACCATTTGTGCGCCGGGGAGCGACTCTGCGCTTCATTGCAGACCACCTGACACGTGCCGGCGTGCGGACCGGCAGCGGGGCGCGGCGCTGGCACCATCGCTGCGTAGACGTCGTGCTCCAGAGGCTCGGACTCAAGCGAGCGTCGGGCTCCCTCCGAACCTGCTCGCTCCATGAGGCGCTGACGGGTGCGCCGCCGGTCTCCGAGCGTCTCGCGGCCGCTATCGAAGCCGCGAAGCGGACGTCTGCTGACGCTATATCGCATCCCCTCGCGCGGTCCCGTTCTACCGCCGCATGAACTCTCCAGACATCAACGAGGCTTAACAACCCATGCCCCGCCAAACCAGCTGTGCCGTCGCAAACTGCGGCAGCCCGCGTACGGCACGAAGCCGTTACTGTTTCCGTCACTCGCAGCGGACCACCCGCTATGGGAGCCCTCACGCCATGCCGATCTCTGACCGCCAGCTCGCCCACAATCGCCCTTGGATCGAGGCGGGCCTTGTGAAGTACGCGGACCGCGCCGCTACGCACGCCGCGCTTCGCCTCGCCGATGAGCTGCTCCACTACAAGGCGACCCATCAGTTCACCTTCATGCTCGACATCCAAGCGCACGGGGAGCGCCTGCGAGGCGCGGGAGTGACGGCGAGAGACCTGCTCATCAGAGCCGTGGAGTTTGCCGCGTTCCTGGAGGTGCACCCCGACCAGTTCCGAAGACAGCGTGAGGAAGACTACGCGCTCGCCCGCACGCTACTCCGCTGCGCTCCGATTCGGCGGGGCGGCAAACGACCGGGCGGCAACGTCCTCCGCGTCTTCGGGGAGATCGCCCGGCTGAACCTATATCCGTTCGCGTTCGCTCTGCTTAAACGGCTTGGCGAGGATGCGGAGAAGCGCGATGAGCTGCGGCGCGCATGCATGGACTTCGAACAAGCGGTCGAACCGCCAAGGTGAACGCGTGGGCTACCGGGAAATTGCCTCATAGCACCACCCCACGGATAGCCATACCCGCGCGGCGCCCGGTGATTACACCACCCTCGGATAGCCCTGAAAGTCGCTGAGCGGGCGCAATTAGGGCGTGCCCTCGGATACCCCTAAGTCTCCCGAGCGGCCGCCAATTGGGGCCACCCCACGGATAGCCCTGAAGGCGCTGAGGGGCGCAATTAAGCCCCCCGTCGAATCCAGCCAGGATCGGCCGATGCTCGCTCACTGGGCGCCTCCCAATCAGTCCGCACCCTCGGATACGACTACGGTCGGCCGCCATCGGCGCACACCTAGGCCATGGAATGCTCCCCGCTCGCGCCATTGGTGCCCTCGCTCAACCACACCCGGTATACCGACTCTCGCGTCCCGTTCATTTTGGGTCAGCCTTCGGCCGGCCTTGCGTGCCTCCCAAGGGCCGCGGGTCGGCCAGCTTTTTTGGCAACCCTGCCCGGACACGGAGTGCCGCGTCGGCCTCGCTTTCCTACTGCTCCACCGAACTCACTTCCAACTATTGCCCGTGTCACGGGCGCCGCTGCGCGGACGGCTTCCGCGCGCATTGACTGACCCCAAAGAGAACGACACATGACAGATGATTCCGACAATACACTCGCGTCGCAGGCATTCCTGAGCGCCGACGAACGCACAGCCGAGATCGACAGGATCGTTGGCTCACGCCTGGCAACGACCCCGGTCCACGTGCGGCAACCTTCGCCGCCCCTCAAGCTCAGCACCGCTGACGGCGTCGTGCGCGACCAGTTCGGCGATCCCGTCCGCGAGATCGACGACGGCGAAGTGCCCGACGCGGGCCAGGACATCAAGGCCGAGGTAGCGCAGCTACAGGCCCGAATCGACGACTTCGCCGGGAGACTCGCCGAGGTGACCTATGACCCCGTGACCGGCGCAGCGTCGTACAAGGTGCAAGGTGCTGACCGAGACGCACTGCGACTGCAATACGAGCAGTTCAAGACCTCTGCCCTGTACCAGTTGGATCGCCTCAACCGACTCGAAGTGCAGCGCGAACAGCGTGAGCGGGCGAGAATCGACCAACTCACTGAAGCCGCTGCCATCAACGTAGCAGCCGGGGGCGATCCGGCCCGAGCGAAGGCCATCCGCGAGGCCATTGAAGCCGAGGAGACCAAGCAGCTCGCCGCGGTGCTGGTCGCGCAGCGAAAGCGCTAGCACCTCCCACCTGATTCCCCTTCAACGGGCAGCGCGCGGCTGCCCTCAGTCCACCTCAGGGCCCTTAAGGCGGTCACCGTGGTGCCCGTCAGGACAACCCTGCGACCCGGACTGTCAACACACGCCGGCTCGTCGAGCATGCAACAAGCCGACGCTGTGACCGCGCGACCTCTCTCCAAACCACTCAACCAGGAAAGAAACTCGATGACCTCTCTTGCAGTCGGCACGGTCCGACAAATTCACGTCGACCTCGACGCGATCCAAGAAAACACCCAGCGACGCATTGCGACGACGACTTACACGCCGGTGCCGTCGATCCACGTTTACGATGCGACAACCGGCGCCTTCCTTGCGTCTGGCACGTCCCTAGTAATCACCGGTGCAGTCGGCCGCGACGTCACTTTCGCCGAGATCCTCGGGGGCGTCCGGTTCGGCCAAGTCGGCCATGGCGGGCAGCAGCGAGACCAGTACAAAGGCGGTAGCCGAGCCACGTTCAAGATCACTACCGATGCGGCCCTTACGGTTACCTGAGGTTGACGCCGGTTTCCCCCGATCAGGCCCCACCGTAAGTATCTGACCGGCCGATAGATTCTCGGACTGCAATACCTTCTAGAGAACTTCTTCTTAGAACCCATTGCAGTCTGACCGCTGATTGCTCTCCCTGGTGGTGAGCACTGGTCGACGGCCGGGAGGGTCGCTCCTTCCCGGCCCTCGGCTACCCCAGCTCCACCTCTCCTGTTCCCCTCACCACTAATTCGGGCGCGCCTGAAGTGCGCCTTCAGGAGTCCCAATGTCTTCCCCTTCTGCGCCCCGAGGGCCAACCCTCGGGGTCTCCAAGCTCGTCTTCCTGAGTGCCTTGGAGCGCCGCTGGCTCGCCCACGGCAACACCCTAACGCCTGCCCTTCTGTCGACCTGGGCCCAGATAGTCGACACCTTCAACCGGAAGCTCCAGGAAGTCGGGCGCTCGTCGTCCCGCGACTGGCACGTACTGAGCGCCGGTACAGGCACCGGAAAGACAGAGTCGACAATCGTCTATGCGTCGCTGCTACCGAACGCCGTCCCTGCGGTCGGGATGCTGATTGTCACTCGGATGAAGGCTGCCGCCGACGACCTTGCCAGGGACATCAACGCGGAAGCCGGTCGCGAGGTCGCCGTCGCTCGCCACAGTGACGCCAAGGTCGACGCCGCGGTCATGCGGCGGTTTCCTGTGCTGGTCATCACACATGCTGCCTTCGAGCGTGCCGTCGAGCGCGTGGACGGTGGCCGCGTATGGGACACCCTCGCGGCGTTCGGGGATCAGGGTCGGAGGGATCTCATCGTGATCGATGAAGCCGTCGACCTGCTGGAGGTCACCAAGCTCACCGAGGATGACCTGTCCCGGATGGTCGGGAGCATCCCGCGCGAAGCGCGTGATCGCTGGCCGGCTCAAGTTCGCTACCTGGAGGACCTGCTTGCCGAGCTGCGCCGTTGGGTCGATGCCGTACGCGACCACGCTCCAGACTCGCAGAGGGTCATGCGCGATTCCGACCGAGCGCTCTTCGATCAGCTGTTCGGTGAGCTACCGGACTTCGCAGAGCTGCGGGCGTTCATGCGGTCGCACTGGCACCTCGGCAGCGCTAAGCGCGGCACTAAGGCGATGACCAATGCCGACCTGCGCCAGAGCTTCGACAAGGTGTTCGAGCAGGTCGAGTCGCTGGTGCGGTCGTTCGTGCTCTTCGCCCGTCGAGGTAAGCGTACGAGCTTCAACAGCGCCCGCATGATCCTCCCGGAGGAAGCACAGGGTTGCGTGATCCTCGACGCCACCGCGTCGGTCAATCGCTTCTACGACGTGGCGTCCCGTGAAGACGGTTCCTTAGTGATTCACCGTCACGTGCCACCGGCCGGTGCCCGCAGTTACCGCAACGTGTCCTTGAGGGTTGCGCGCGTGGAAACCACCGGGAAGGGCGGGCTGGCCAAGGAGACCGCCGACGGCTCAACCGTCGGTGCCCGTGAGGCTGGCCGCGTAGTGAGTTGGCTGGCCACCAACATCGACCCCCGTCTTCACCGGCGGGTATTCCTTGCGTGCCACAAGGACAACGGAATGCACTTCACAGCGGCGCGGGGGCTTCCGTTCTCGCTCAGCGTTGGGACGTACGGCAGCACGGACGGAAACAACGCGTACCGGGACTGCACAGCCGCTGTTGTGTTCGGGCTGCCCTGGCGCGACCGAGTCGACGCCTCGCTCACGTTCTTCGCGACTCAAGGCGTGCAGCCCGACCGATGGCTGAGGGACGAGACAGCACGCGCCTTCCGCGGTTACGCAGACATCCGCGAGGAGTTGTACCTCGGCTGGGTAGCTACGGACCTTGTGCAGGTCGTCAATCGCACCGCCATGCGGCGCGTGGTTGACGAGCACGGGAACTGCCCGCCGTGTGAGCTGTTTGTGATGCTCCCGCGCGGTGACCGTGGGGATCGCATTCTCGAAGCCCTCCTCGCGCAGCTGCCTGGACTAACGGACGTCGCTCCGTGGGACTTCGACTTGACTTCGAAGACGTCGCGAGCGGTCCGCACGGACTACAGTGAGAAGCTCAAGGCTTGGGCTCGCGATCTCGAACGGGGTGCGCGTGTACCCGCGAGGAATGTGCGTGAGCAGCTGGGATGCAGCGAGCGCCAGTGGTTCAATCTCGCGGACACGCTCAAGACACCGGCGTCCGACCTCGCGATCTCGCTCGCCTCCCTCGGTGTGTGCTACGCGGTGGAGCGTTCCGGGTCGCGAAACTCTTCCTGGATTGTTCGCCTTTGATGCTTGGGACGGGTGAGGGCGCGGCGAACGCGGCGGCACGCGTGAAGCTGCGGTAGCCTTGGGCGATGCTCAAGCGCCGCCCCATGTCGCCTGAGGAGCGTCACGCAAGAATGGCGGCAATCCGACGCGAGAACACAAAGCCCGAGGTCGTCGTTCGTCGCGTTCTGTGGCGCCTCGGCGCGCGCTCCGCGTGCGATCCTCGGCGGCATGGACGCCGAGTCATTCGCGGCCTTGCACGTAACAATTTGCAGGCTGTTTCCGCGGGGACCCAAGCGCACGCGGTGGTTCGCGTGGCTCGTACAGCTAGACGAGACGCCCATCACTGGTTGGACGCATCGCGGGAGCTGGCGTGAGAATCGCCGCCATGCCGCTCGACCTCAGCGACGCTGAACTCGCAACCGCCGCGACTGCATGCAGGGCGATGGCGTACCAGGAAGGTGAGCGCGCGAAGAAGACGGAGAACCCGACGATGCGCGGGCCGGTAGAGAGTGCAGCCCGACGCTATGCGGATCTGGCAGAGACGTTAGAGGCGGCGCGGAAGGAAGCGAGATTGAGAGCGCCGCGCTAAGCGCGTAGATTGCTCGACGGTTGCGGGGGAGCACTCAATGCACGTAAGAACGCTGTGCGTTATCGCGGCCATCGAGGTGTTGGTGGCGGTGCGTGCACATCCTCAGACAAAAACGGATGTGGACAAGCAGTGGGAAGAAACCAAGCAAAAATGGACCGACTCGGCGCGCCAACAGGAGGAGCAACGCCAGGCCGAAATTGCTGCAAAGAGTCCGCCAGGAGACCCCTTCAAGTGGGCTCAGGGTATTACGAACCTCAACGCCGGCAGATGGGAGCCGCTTGGCGCATATGACGACGGTAAACTAGTGTTATACGTGACACGAAAAGACGCCATGCGACAAGGCAACGTCGCTACAGTTTGGTTTCGTAACGAGTGGCGCGACCTTCAGGCGAATGGCCCTATAGCGTATAGGAGCGGTGTAGAACGGGAGCAATTCGATTGTGTGGCCCGGACGACTCGCGTGATCGCGGAGGCGATCTACTCCGAGAACAGTCTTGGCGGGGAGACTCGTTCGTTCACACACCCGAACAATTCTTGGGAGCCAGTGGTGCCTGGCACGCGTGGCGAGGAATGGATTAATTGGGCGTGCAAGTTGACGCGGCCGAAGAAGTCGGACGCGACAACCAAGTGAACGTTTTTGCTAACCTGCCGCCCTCCGCCGCCTCATTTGTTGAGGGCGCGCGCGACTACATAGAAGCCGCATGCAAATTGATCGACGGTGCCAACGCCAGCTCCGCGGTTGAGCCAATCGGCTTGCTTGCCAGTCACGGGTTGGAATTGGCGCTTAAGGCATATCTGTTTGAGCGAGGGATGTCCCCTGAGGACGCCCGCCGAGAGTTCGGACACGACCTGCTCGCCCTGTGGGTTGAAGCGATAGCGCGCGGGCTACCTATTGAAGCCGAACCGCCTTACTGGCTTCGGGTGCTGAATTTCTCGTACGACTCTCCGTATCTTTTCAGATACCGGCCGGAAGGGATTGGCGTCGCGATTCCTGACGTGTCCATGCTCGGCGAGGAACTCCAGCGTGTTCTCGCAGCCGTCGAACTGCGCGTGGTAAAAACGACGCCCGCTTGAAAAGCGCGGTGCTCGCCCCAACTAGCCTCGAAGCCGGCAGCAACGTCACAACGCATGACGCCGAGGCGGCCAGCAGGCTGAACTGGCTGCACCGGACGCGGCAGTTGCTGGAGGCCGGAAGGCGGCCGCTGCGTGAATAAAGGGGCGGCGCCGGCGTGCGGTCGCCCGGCGTATGGGGTGGACTAAGTAATCTGTATTGCCTACAACCCCGCAAAGCTACGCCGTGTGTGCTGCCTGTCACACCGATGCCTTGCTGCTCGGTGAGCGAGCTTAAACGCTAGTACACTTTCTTGTGTATTATCATCTGGATGGCCGCGCTGCCCGTCTCGCTGGTAAACGACACAATCGTGGAGTGCGTTTTCGAAGTACGGCTATCGGATAGCCATCCGTCTGCAGCGAACTTACTACCGGGGTTGGTGTTCGGAAAATTGCAGCGACTGTTTAAGCGCTCACTGGCGCTGCCCATAGGGCAAATCCCACAGGCAATTCGCGACCAGAATCCGCAACTATTTTATTCAGCTACAGAGGCCCTAGAAGGCGACCACCTACGATTAATGTTTGGACCTCGTGTGCTTGCCGTGTCCTTTGCGAAGCCATATCCCGGGTGGAGCAATGTTTATCCTGTGATTCTGGAGTGCGTGCACACCGCGTTCAATACAGACCTTACGGGACGCCCGAACCGGTTTTCGCTGAAATACATTAATTTGCTGAAGCAAGGGCGCGATGACTTCGACCTGAGCCAGACGACCTTGCAGCTGAACTTGGGTAGTTTTCAATTACGCGACCAAGGCAGAGCGGTTAGAGCGGAAATCCTGCGAAACGACTGTCTCTCAACTGTGGAGATAGTGGGCGGCGCGCAGGTTAGCTTACCGGGTCACCCTGAGATGACGGGAGTGATGCTGACAGTAGATACGATGAAGGAATATCCACAAGGTGACTATCGCACGGACCTCCCTCAAGTCTTGGAAACGCTGCACACGACAGAGAAAGAGATATTCTTCGGGTTGTTAACGGCGGACACGCTTCAGAGGCTCGGTCCGCGCTATGCAAGCACACACTAACAAGAGCGAGACTTTATGGCCGCAGTTCTGGACCCATGGTTGATCTCGGGAACGTCAACGTACTCCGAGGCGTTCTCCTTTCCCCCGACCAGGATTTCTCGTGGCGAAGGTCCCGACCTCATTGGGGAAGCGTTAGCGTCAGTCGCGGATTCCGCCGCGATTAACGTTGCGGCCCGCACAAGAGAGGTGGCGAAAGAGCTAGTGCGACTTCTTACAGAAATACCCGATCCTGAGGTCACGGTAGAGCCGGCTGGGCAAATCTCTCTGGAGTGGTACAAGGATCGTCACCACGTCGCAGTCTTAACAGTGGACGGGCCGAACGTCCGATGGGCGGCGAAACTCGCGCCGGGCGCTCCCGCAATCAGCGGAGTTGAACCATTCAGCGGACAAGTGCCGACTGACGCTCTCCAAGCGATTCGCGCTGCGATCTGATACGCATGTGTGGGGAGATCGCAGACACGGAAAGTCTCGCGATCTTTGTTCTTGACTCAAAGAAGATAAAGGCCGACGGCGTGACTTGGCGCGCATTCATGCCGAGTGAAGAAGACGGCGAGCGCTCCGTCTTCCGGGTTGATGAGCTTTCGGGCGCCGACATTGCGGCCATTGGTCAGAGGGAAGTTGGCGACACACAGAAGCCTCTTCCTCGGCAGATTCGAGGTTGGGCACGAATCACAGCAGAGGAAGTGCGGAAACGACCTCCGTTGGTGGTGGTTCCTGCCGAGCCTCCGCCGAGGCACGCTGTGATAAGGGGATGGCCACCCGCACGCGAAGAAAAGCAGAGGCTCGCGATGGACCTAGCGGAGGTGGCTACGTCCCATCACTGGACGGCCCTGAGGCCAATTGCGCCGGCCCCAAGAGGGCCGGTCCCTATGTAGGCTTCAGGTCTTATCGTCCACAGCCTGCTCATGATCGGTCCGCCGGGCTCGGGCAAGAGCATGCTGGCGCAGCGCCTGCCGGGACTACTGCCGCCGCTGACGCGCAGCGAGGCGCTGGAGGTGGCCGCCATCGCCGCGGTGAGTGCCGCGGGCTTCACGCCCGATTGCCTCGGGCGGCGTCCGTTCCGCGCGCCGCACCACACTGCATCGGCCGCGGCCCTGGTGGGAGGCGGTGCGCGCGCGCGTCCCGGTGAGATCAGCCTCGCGCATCAGGGTGTGTTGTTTCTCGACGAGCTGCCGGAGTTCGAGCGCGCGGTGCTCGAGGCGCTGCGCGAGCCGCTCGAGACTGGAACGGTGGCCGTGTCGCGGGCGGCGCTGCAGTGCCAGTACCCGGCCGCGTTCCAGCTCATCGCCGCGATGAACCCCTGCCCGTGCGGGCGGCTCGGGGATCCGGCAGGCGGTTGTCGCTGCACACCCGCCGAAGTGCGACGCTATCGCGGGCGCATCTCAGGGCCCCTGCTCGACCGGCTGGACATGCACGTCGAGGTGCCGCGCCTGGCGGCGCGCGAATTAGAGGCGGTCGGGGACGTGCTCGAGACGACCGCGAGTGCTGCCGCCCGCATCGCCCGCGCGCGCGCTCTGCAGCTCGAGCGGCAGGGGCGCTGCAATGCCCGCCTCACAGACGCCGGGGTGCAGCGCTGGTGTGTCCTGGATCAGCCCGCACGGCGTCTGCTCGACGCAGCGATCGAGAAGCGCCGACTCTCGGGGCGCTCGCGCCAGCGGGTGCTCAAGATCACGCGCACCATTGCCGATCTCGAGGGCGTCGCGACCGTCGGTGCCGCGCACCTCGGCGAGGCGGTGGTGCTGCGCTGTATGGACGCCTCAATAGCGCCAGCGCGCGCCGCGGGCGCCGGATGATCCCTACAGCTCGGTGCTGTCTGGGGTCTCGCGTTTCTTGTCGGGTTTCGTGATCGCGTCCGGCGGATTCACGCCAACGCACTTGGCGGTCACCAGGTCACCGTCGCCAGCGTAGGGCACGGCAATCTGCAGGGCAGAGCCGATTGCATTCACGCAGGCCTCCTGGTCCTTGAACAGGTAGGAGTCGACGTAGGTGATTTCCAGCGTCTTCGGCGCGTAGTAGTAGATGTGCAGCACCGCTTTCTGGCCGAGAGTGCGCGGCTGCTTCTGTGCGTCCTGCGTCGGTGGCGGTTGCACATCCGCTAATGCTGTCCCGATCAGCCATGGCAGGAGAGCGAGGGCCAAATATCCTTTCATCTGATCTTCCATCACGATAAGGAACCCAAGGTTCACGGTACGGGCTGTCCGCCGCGGTAACGCTGCCGTGCGTCATATAAATCGAGGAGCGAGGCGTGATGGACTTCACTGCATCCGCCTCGTTTTCACCCGCGCGGTTTATCGTTAACAGCCTGCTCATGCTTCGCGGACGAAGCGGGGCAGTGTGGGCTCGGGGAGGCGATCCGGCAGCGGGGACTCCCGGGTGGATCGCGCGGAAGGTGCGCCCTCGGCATCCGCAAGGCGCGATGCGAAGCTATTGCGCCATCTGCACCATGTGATCGACGGCCTGCTTGACGAGATCGTCGGGCACATCCATGCGGCCGCCCTTCGGGGGCATCACGCCGGCCTTGCCCTGGAAGCCCTTGAGCGCGTGCTCGTAAAGCATGTTCTTGCCCTCGGCGATGCGCGCAGCCCAGGCGGCCTTGTCGCCCGCCCTCGGCGCCCCGCCGATCCCCTGTCCATGGCAGGCGCTGCAGGCCTGCTCGAAGAGTTGCGTACCGTTCTGTGGCATCGCGGAGGCAACTGCCGCGCCCGCTGCCCCGCCCTCGGCAGTCCCCTGCGCCGCCTTGATCGCGAGGGCTGAATTGTCGCGTCCGGCGATCGCCTCCTGCACAGGCTGCCGGATGCGCGCGTGGACGTTCTTGCTGTATTCGGCATCGGTGAGCACCTGCAGGTCCTGCGTGTGGCTCGCGACGATGCGGGCGAGCGCGAACAGTCCCACCGCCACCGCCACCAGCAGTCCGATCACCAGGCTGAAGACATTGAAGAAGTGGGTATCCTGCTTGCTCACGATCGCATCCGTTTTTTCGCGGGCCCGCGGACGCGGGCGCGCAGTATAGCCGCTCGGCCCACTGGTCGCCGCAAGCCTTCAGGGCTGATACTTTCACGGGGTTGGGATGTTTCCCGGGGACGTCACGATGCGCCACATGGCGATAAACGGAATTTCGGCCCTGCTGCTGCTCATCGGCTGCGCGCACGAGAGGACCTCTGCGCCGCGCCCGGCAGCACCTCCTGCGGCGACGCAGGGTGCCGGCAGCGCGCAGCAGCCGGAATCAACTGCTGCTGCGCCGGCGCAGGCCGCGCCACAGCAGCCGGCCGCGCCCCCGCCCCC
>JACXTT010004797.1_pt1 | contig 19942 bp, 15 predicted proteins | sample 9270951 | NCBI WGS metagenome assembly JACXTT01 (sample SAMN15532306, study PRJNA645909) | rock metagenome | isolation source: weathered quartz diorite | place: Puerto Rico | collected 2017-06-21 | reverse complement strand
ACCTTCGGTTACGTTGGCGCGCTTCGTATAGTCTTGATAAGCCGGGATCGCAACAGCGGCCAGAATGCCGATAATTGCCACCACGATCATCAATTCGATCAGGGTGAAACCTTGTTGAACCTTTTTCATGGGAACTCCTTAACTAGTTAGTAGGAAAACAAACACATCGCGATGTGTTCGGCGAGTCTATACGCAAGGGCCATGCCAACTTTTGCCGGCCCCCGCAGCAACGTCCCTTCGCGGCACAATCATTAACGTTTGTTTAAATTTCAATAAAAATCAATTATTTAAATTAGCCTTTGGCTGCCTACAGCGCAGTATTTGCGCGGGAGGAAGGTAATAGCTGCGCTGGAATGTCGAAAATCCTGTGGGCGGGGGCTGTGCGGAGTGCGAAAACGCACATTGGCCAAGGATTAGCGCGGATGTGTCATGCCAAAAACTGACGATTTACGGCAGATTTACCCGGCCTTGCCGTAGCCGGGGATGCTGGTGAGATCGACTTCGTCGATTTGCTCCCGGTCGAGATACAGGTTCGCGTACTTGAGATAGACCTTCTCGCGCACGAACATATCGAACAGGTCCGGGTCGATATGTCCGCCCAGCTTCATCTTGCCCAAGATCGACAGGGATTCGGACAGGGTCTTGCCGGGCTTGTAGGGGCGATCCTTGGCGGTCAGCGCCTCGAAGATATCGGCGATACCCATCATGCGCGCCTGCACGCTCATCTGCTCGCGCGTGAGGCCCCGTGGGTATCCCTTGCCGTCCATGCGCTCGTGGTGGCCGCCGGCGTACTCGGGCACGTTCTTGAGATGCATGGGCCAGGGCAGCGCCTCCAGCATCTTGATGGTGGCCTCGATATGGTGGTTGATGATTTCGCGCTCGGCCGCCGTCAGGGTGCCATAGGGAATATTGAGATTATCGCGCTCATCCTTGGACAGGAAGGTGACGCTCTCGCCGCGCTCGTTTTTCATGGCATAGGCGGCGATGCGGTTGACGCGCGCCTGGTCCTCGGCACTCATGCGCTCGCCGCCCACGTTCATGCGCTGCAGGAACTCACGGTCCTCGTCCAGCAACTTCACGCGCGCCTGGTAATCCATTTCGGCGCGCCGCGACGAATCCTCGTCGTCGGCCTCGCGAGCCGCCATCACCGCGCGCAGCATATCGATCTCGGCATCGCGCTTCAGCACCTCAAAGCGCTGCGAAACAAAATGGATACGGTCGAAAATGGTTTCCAGCTTGGTGGCCTTGTCGACCACGTGCACCGGGGTGGTGATCTTGCCGCAGTCGTGCAGCAGGCCGGCGATTTTCAGCTCGTAGCGGTCCTTGTCGGTCATGCTGAATTCCGCCAGCGGCCCGGTCTGCGTGGCACAGGCGGCGTCGGCGATCATCATGGTGAGCGTCGGCACGCGCTTGCAGTGGCCGCCGGTATAGGGCGATTTATCGTCGATGGCGGTGTTGATGAGGTCGATCAGCGACTCGAACAGTTCCTCAAGCTGATTGATCAGCATGCGATTGGTGAGCGCGATGGCGGCTTGCGAAGCCAGCGATTCGGCCAGGCGCTGATCCTCGACCGTAAACGGCACCACCACGCCGTTCTCGTCCTGCGCGTTCAGCAGCTGCAGCACCCCGATCACTTCGCTTTCGTGGTTTTGCATCGGGATGGTCAGGAACGACATGGAACGGTAGCCGGTCTTCTTGTCGAAGGCGCGGGTACCGGAAAAATCGAAGCCCTCGGCGGCGTAGGCGTCGGCGATATTGACCGTCTCGCCATGCAGGGCCGAGTAGGCCGCCACCATATTGTTGTTGTCGCTGCCGTCGCCCGCGTGCAGCGGAATCGGGTAAAACGGCACCGGCACGCCGGTGGTGCCGCCCATGGCGATGCCGAGGCTGTTATTGAGGACGATCTCGAACTTGAGCTTGCCGTCGATCAGGCGATAGAGCGTGCCGCCGTCGGAATTGGTGATTTTCTTGGCCGCGATGAGGATGGTTTCCAGCAGGCGGTTGATGTCTTTTTCCTGCGAAAGCGCGATGCCGATCTGGTTGAGGTACTCCAGCGACGTGAACAGGCGGTCGCGAATTGCGCCCTCCGGGAGGGCGGCAAATTCGCGGCTGATCGCCTGTGCTTCCGCGTGCGAGCTCATTTGATGGCGACCGCCCGAACCTGTTTCATATCGGTAAGGCCCATCATCACCTTGTCCATGCCATCCATTTTCAGGGTGGACATGCCCTCTTCCACGCACTTCACGAACAGGTCGGCCACGCGCGCGCGTTCCTGCACCAGTTTCTTGACGGCCTCACTGGCCACCATCAATTCGTGCAAGCCTACGCGGCCCTTGTAACCCGATCCGCCGCAGGCATCACAACCCTTGGCGCGCATAAACGTGAGCTTGCCGTCCTTGCCGTATTCCTTGAGCCAGTAGTCGTACATTTTCTTGGCTTCGCCGGCCGCGTCCTTTTTCCAGGGATCGGTATGACGCAAATCGCTGGTGTATTCGTTCATGAACGCCTTCAGTTCCTCGGCATCCGGCGAATACGGCTCCTTGCACTTGCAAAGGCGCTTGGCCAAACGCTGGGCCAGAATGCCCAGCAAGGCGTCGGCAAAGTTGAAGGGGTCCATACCCATGTCCAGCAAGCGGATCACGGCTTCCGGCGCCGAATTGGTATGCAGCGTGGCGAACACCAAGTGACCCGTCAGCGAGGCTTCGATGCCGATGTGCGTGGTTTCCGCATCGCGCATTTCGCCCACCATGATGATATCGGGGTCGGCACGCAGGAACGCTTTCATCACCACCGGAAAATCGATCACCTTCTTGTTCACCTGCACCTGGCGCAGGCCTTTTTGCGTAATTTCAACCGGGTCTTCGGCGGTCCAGATTTTCGTGTCGGGGGTATTCAGCGAACCCAGCACCGAGTGCAGCGTGGTGGTCTTGCCGGAACCGGTAGGGCCGCAAACAAAAAACAGGCCGTAGGGCTTGGAAATCGCCCCTTCAAGATTGGTCTTGTTCTTGGTGGTCAGGCCGAGCTTGTCCAGCGGAATCGGTTCGCCGGCCGCCAGGATACGCATCACCACGTCTTCGACACCGCCGGTGGTGGGGATGGTCGCCACCCGCAGTTCGATATCCAGCGGACCGAACTTCTTGAACTTGATCTTTCCGTCCTGCGGTTTGCGCTTCTCGGAAATATCCAGATCGCACATGATCTTCAGGCGCGCGGTCAGGGCGTTGCGATAGCTGGAAGGCACTTCGATATACGGGCCCAGGCTGCCGTCCTTGCGGAAACGCACGCCGGTCTTGCCCTTGCCCGGCATCGGCTCGATATGGATATCCGAGGCGCCCTGGTTATAGGCGTCGATGATGATCTTGTTGACCAGCTTCACCAATTCGTTGTCGGCGGCGGCAGAAAGATCGTCACCGGTCTCCTGCACTTCCGGATCGTCGTCCAGACTGGACAACAGGTCGCCAATGTCCTCGGTAGGCGCACCCTCCGCGCCGAAGAAATGCGCCAGCGTCTGCGAAAAGTCGCGCCCGGTGCAAACCTTGTAAACCGATTTTTGCTTGGGGAAAATATTTTCGACGATGCGCGAATTGCGCACGTGCTCCGGATCGGTCGTCATCACCACGATGCCGGCCTTGGAGTCTTCAATCGGCAGCCAGTTGGACTGCTCGGCGTATTCCTTTTTCAGATTCTTGAGCAGGTCGATGGGCTTGATACGGTCCGGCTTGAAGGGTTCGTATTCGACGCCGAAAAACTTGGCCAGGGCGGCGCCGATGGCCGGCGGCTTCACCTGGAATTCGTCGATGAGGATGTCCTCAACGTTCTTGTTTTTGCGGCGCGCAGTACGCGTCGCCAGTTCCAGTTCGCCTTCGGATATAACGTTATCGACCACCAGGAATTCGAATTTGGACTTGATCTGTCCGGGGATCTGCTGGCGCACCTTGAAGGCGATGGCGAGCGTCTTGGACAGTTCCAGCAGGCCTTCCTCGGACAACTGCGGGAACGGCACACCGGGCAGGTGGTTGATAACCTGGATGACGCCCAGCAAATCGCCACCACCGTCGCCGCCGACGATAGGCGCCACCATCATCTGCTTGGTGCGGTAGCCTGTGCGTTGATCCACCGCCTTCAGAAACGAGAGATTGGGCGAATAGGCCTTCAACTCGGCGTCGTCGTATACGTCCTTGATACTCATGAAGCGCCGGTTCAGCGCGCAGCAACCGGCAATCGAGTTCTCGGACAGGGGAAGTTTGATGTCCTTGAAGGAATTGAGGCCCGATTTGACCTTGGAAACGATGGACTGGGCGTCCTCGGACACGGTGTAAATGGTCAGACGGTCGGCATCGAATAACTGGCAGATGTCGCGGGTCACATCGAGCATGATTTCGTCGATGTTGGTGGTCGAGTGAATACGATTCGTGACCGCCTGCAGCTTCTTGGAAAAAGCCAGCTTCGACGACATATCGGCGACATTGCTCGCGCCGCCCGGTTTGGTTTCCAATACTGCGCTCATGAACTCCTTACCCCTTCCCGTGATTCCCGCGTTTTTCCCCACGCCAGGCCTGGGGAACCGCTGCGAGTGCCGCCCATATCCTTATAGTATAAATTCCTGCCCTCTTTCCAGCATCCGTGGCGACCAGCGCGCAGCGTCCACGGCAATCTCATTCATCGTCAGCTGCACCTCCCCCGGCTTCAGGTGGGTGATGTAGATTTCCGCCGGCCGCGTCAACTTCGCCAATTCCTCGGCCAGCAGATTGGGGCAGAGGTGCTTGGAAGCAATGGCGATGTCGCGCTCCTTGTTGGAAAAGGCGCACTCTATGATGAGGTATTTTAGACCAATTGTCCTATTGACCACCCCCCACATTGCGTCATTGACAAACGTGTCGCCGCTGAATACCAAAACGTCGCCGCCGCACTCCACCAGGTAGCCTACCGCCGGCACCACGTGGTTGGCCGGAAAAGCGGTAAATCCACGGCCGCCCAGGTCGGTGCGCTCCCCCACCCGGATCTCCCGGTAATTCATGAAGGCGTGCTCACCGTCCGGGATTTGCGAGAAATCGGGCCAGATTTTCCAGTTGAACAGGTGCTCGCGCAGGATGGCCAGGGTGGCCGCCGTCGAGTAGATGGTGACCGGCCGGTCGCGCATATAGCAGACCGTATCGAGCAGGAACGGCAGATGGGAGACGTGATCTAGGTGGGAATGGGTGACGAAGACGTGGTCAATTTTGGCCAGTTCTTCGATGGACAGGTCGCCGGTGCCGGTGCCGGCATCGATCAGGATGTCGTCGTCGACCAGGAACGAGGTGGTGCGCAGATCACCGCCGATTCCGCCGCTGCATCCCAACACTTTGATTCGCATCTCGGCCCCGTGCGTTCGCTGTTTCTGACGTTGCTGTCCACACCGTCTTGCCTGCGGGGCCGGTGCTGCGCCCCCCGTGCAGACGGTTCAGGGAACCGTCCGTCACGCGTAAGTGCGCCGCGATCCTGCGAAATCGCCTCCTGCCGGCTTCGCCGAAACCCTCCCAGGTCCGGCGCTACACGGTGGGAATTTGCCGGTCAGGGCTTGTAGAAAAACTCCATCTTGACGCCGGCGATTTCGATCAAATCGTGGTCCCCTAGCGCCTGCGCCTGGCCACCCAGCGGAACGCCGTTGATGGTCGGGAAGCTTGCGCCTTCCACATGGGTGATAAAGAAGCCGTTGGGCCGGCGCGTAATCACCGCCACCTGCATGCCAGGCTTGCCGATGGTGGTGAGGTTCTTGGTCAGGTCCAGGGTACGGCCGGCTGCCGCGCCGGACAGCACCTGGATGGCGGCTTCCTTGCCGCCGGGCGCCGGCGATTGCGGGGCAGCAGCCGGAGCTGCCGCCGGCGGAACCGCCCGCAGATTGGTCTGCGTGGTATCGGAGGAACTGGCCGTGGCTGCCGCCGGGGCGGGAGCGGGCGCCGGAGCGGCCGCAGCCGGCGCGGGGCTGGCCGTGGCGCTGGGCTTGCGGATGATCATGGTCTTTTCGAAATCCGCCGATGCCGGAGCCGCCGGGGCATCGTTGAAATACTTGAGCTTGTGCTTGCCGATTTCGATGACGTCGTTGTTTTGCAGGAAATGCTTCTTGATCGGCTTGCCGTTGACCAGGGTGCCATTGGTCGAATTCAGGTCCTCGACGAACGAATCGTTGAGGATGGTGATGATCGCGGCGTGCTCGCCCGAGACCGCCAGGTTATCCACCTGAATGTCGTTATGCGGCTTGCGGCCGAGAGTGGTTCGCTCCTTATTGAGCGAAATCTCTTTCAGCACGGTCCCATCGACGCTTAAGATCAGTTTTGCCATGGTCTTGATCCCAAAAAAATTCTTCGTTGCAATTTGACTCGCCCGCCAGTTGGCGCGGCGTAACTCTCAATGATTCAACCAAACCAGGATTTTATCTTGGCCATGAATCCACGTTCCACGCTGTAATCCCGCATCACCTTGATCAACATCACCGAAACATTATCCCGGCCGCCGGCATCGTTGGCGGCCTGGATCAGTTGCTGTGCGGTCAACTCCAGGTTGGACCGCAGAGCGATCAAGGTCATCTGAATTTCCTCGTCCTCGATCATGTCGTTCAGGCCGTCGGAGCAAAGCAGGAAAATATCCTCCGGCAGCACGTCATAGCTGTGAATCTCGGCTTCCACCTCCGGATCGATGCCCAGCGCACGGGTAACCAGATTCTTGTTGTGCGAGGTACGGGCGTCTTCCTTTGTGATCAAGCCTGCATCAATCTGTTCCTGCAACAACGAATGATCGCGCGTCACCTGCTCCAACGCGTCATTGCGCATCCGGTACAGGCGCGAATCTCCGATATGCCCGACCGTCAGAAAATTGTCGTAAAACATGCAGGTAACGAGCGTCGTGCCCATCCCCGCGCACTGCGGATCCTTTTGCGCGGCCCCGTAAATCGCCGCGTTTGCCTTCGCCACCTCTTCCTGCAACACCCTTTGCGACAGCGCCATTGCGCCCGCGCGGTCCAGCTTTTTCAAGGTGTCCTTGTTCCACACCGCCGCCAGACCTGAAGCAATCAGGGAAGTCGCCATGCCGCTGGCCACTTCACCGGCGTTATAACCGCCCATCCCGTCCGCCAGCACCACTACACCGATGTCCGGGCGCGATTCTACGCAGTCCTCGTTGTGGCCGCGCACCCTACCCGGGTCGGTACTGCTGATTATTTGCAGAGCGTCAGTTAGAGCCACATCGCCTCCCGAACCTCTCGTTCTTTTCTTTCCCCGCTTTGGCTTGGCACCGAAATCACGATGGGCTTACCCGAACACAAACACCGTGGACGGGAACCTCTCCGCGCATTATCGCGTATTCCGGTTTTTCCAGCCAAATACTCGCATTTATAATAACTTAAAAAATCTTTTTAAGAAACACTTCCGAAAATTGGCTGATGTCCCTGATTTTTCAGCATTAAAATCAATATTTTGTCTATACCCTAGTCGCGTACCCCCTCACAAAGTACGCCAAATCCCGGTCAAAACCGGCTAAACCCCGCGTCCCTACCCTTTTTGTGTCGCTGCCCACCGGCGGGCAGCCGCAACCCGCGCCCAAGCCCCCAGCCTGCTCATGCCGCGAACCAACCGCCCAACCGTGAAACTACGGCACAGGTTTCTTGCCCAAGCGGCGTTGGCGAACGGCCTGCGAATGGGTTCTAATGCTCATATAAAACATTACGCCGAATAAAGAGGAGAAGGAATCATGGACCGTCCGGCCTTTTTGCAAAACGATATCGATCCCCAGGAAACCCGAGAATGGCTGGATGCGCTCGACGGGGTGCTCGATGCCGAAGGCGCCGCCCGCGCCCACTATCTCCTGGAATCGCTGGTTGAAAAGGCACGCCGCTCAGGCGCCAACCTGCCCTTCTCGGCCAATACCGCCTATATCAACACCATCCCGCCGGCCGCCGAAGACCCGCTGCCGGGCGACCAGGAAATGGAGCACCGTATTCGTTCCCTGGTGCGCTGGAATGCCATTGCCATGGTGCTGCGGGCCAATAAGGACTCCTCCGAACTGGGCGGCCATATCGCCAGCTTCCAGTCGGCCGCCACGCTATACGACGTAGGTTTCGACCATTTCTGGCATGCACCCTCGGCCAGCCACGGCGGCGATCTCATTTTCATCCAGGGCCACTCGGCCCCGGGCGTTTACGCCCGCGCCTTCCTGGAAGGGCGGCTGACCGAAGAACAACTGGAGAATTTCCGCCGCGAGGTAGACGGTAACGGCATTTCCAGCTACCCGCACCCTTGGCTCATGCCCGATTTCTGGCAGTTCCCCACCGTCTCGATGGGTCTGGGGCCGATCCAGGCCATCTACCAGGCCCGCTTCATGAAGTACCTGCACAACCGCGGCATCCTCAACACCGAGGGCCGCAAGGTCTGGGCCTTCATGGGCGACGGCGAAATGGACGAGCCCGAGTCGCTGGGCGCCATCGCGCTGGCGGCGCGCGAAGGTCTGGATAACTTGGTGTTCGTGGTCAACTGCAATCTGCAGCGCCTGGACGGCCCGGTGCGCGGCAACGGCAAAATCATCCAGGAACTGGAAGCCGATTTCCGCGGCTCCGGCTGGAACGTATTGAAAGTGATCTGGGGCCGCTACTGGGACCCGTTGATCGCCCGAGACAGCGACGGCCTTTTGCAACAACGCATGATGGAAGCGCTGGACGGCGAGTACCAAAACTACAAGGCGCGCGATGGCGCCTATGTGCGCAAGAATTTCTTCGGCCACTACCCTGACCTGGAAAAAATGGTCGCCTCTATGTCCGACGAGGATATCTGGCGTCTGAATCGCGGCGGTCTCGACCCTTACAAGGTGTACGCAGCCTACTCCTCTGCGGTGAAGCACAAGGGCCAGCCGACCGTGATCCTCGCCAAGACCATCAAGGGCTACGGTATGGGCAAGGCAGGCGAAGGCCAGATGGCCACCCACCAGCAAAAGAAGATGGATATCGAGTCGTTGAAGCAATTCCGCGACCGCTTCAATATCCCGGTGGGCGACGATGTGATCGCCGATATTCCCTTTTACAGTCCTGGCGCCGAGTCGCCGGAAATCCAGTACCTCAAGGCCGCCCGCGAAAAACTGGGGGGCTCGCTGCCGGTACGCCGCCCGAATATCCCGCCGCTCCAGGTGCCGGATATCAAGATTTTCGATGCGCTGCTGAAATCCACCGAAGAGCGCGAAATTTCCACCACCATGGCCTTCGTGCGCGCCTTTACGGCACTCACCCGCGACAAGGAACTGGGCCCGCGCCTGGTACCCATCGTTGCCGACGAGTCACGCACCTTCGGCATGGAGGGACTGTTCCGCCAACTCGGCATTTATTCCTCGGTGGGCCAGTTGTACGAGCCGGTCGATGCCGGCGAACTCATGTTCTATAAGGAAGACAAGGCTGGGCAGATTTTGCAGGAAGGTATCAACGAGGCCGGCGCCTTCTGCTCCTGGATGGCAGCCGGCACCAGCTACGCCAACCACGGCCAGCATATGATCCCCTTCTTCATTTTCTACTCCATGTTCGGCTTCCAGCGCGTGGGCGACCTGGCCTGGGCGGCGGGTGATATGCAGGCGCGCGGCTTCCTGCTCGGCGGAACCTCTGGACGCACCACGCTGAATGGTGAAGGCCTGCAGCACGAAGACGGCCACTCGCACCTGATGGCGGCCACCATTCCCAATTGCATTTCCTACGACCCGACCTTCAGCTACGAACTGGCCGTGATCCTGCACGATGGCCTGAAGCGTATGTACGCCAATAGCGAAGCGGTGTTTTATTACATCACCGTAATGAACGAGAACTACACGCATCCGGCCATGCCAGCGGGCGAGAACACCGCCGCCGACATTCTGAAGGGCATGTATCTCTTCCGCGAATCCAAGGAAACCAAGAAGCCGCGCGTACAGCTGATGGGTTCGGGCACCATTTTCCGCGAGGTGATCGCTGCTGCGGAACTGCTGGAACTCGACTGGGGTGTAGTGGCCGACATCTGGAGCTGCCCCAGCTTCAACGAACTGCGCCGCGACGGTATGGCCGCCGACCGCTGGAACCTTTTGCATCCGGAAGACCAGCCGCGCGCCTCACACGTGGCCCAGTTGCTCAAGGGTCGCAAGGGTCCGGCCATCGCCTCCACCGATTACATGCGCTCCTTTGCCGAACAGATTCGCCCGTATGTGGATCGCCGCTTCGTCACCTTGGGCACCGATGGCTTCGGCCGCTCGGATACGCGCAAGCAGTTGCGCAAGTTCTTCGAGGTCAATCGCTACTACGTAGTGGTGGCGGCGCTGAAAGCGCTGGCTGATGAGGGCACCATACCCTTGAAGACAGTAAGCGAAGCAATCAAAAAATACTCAATCGATCCGGAAAAACCGGCGCCCTGGACGGTGTAGAACCTCGGCAAATCCAGAAATAAAAAAACCGGAAACAGGAGAATACGCGTGGCAAATCTGGTGGAAGTGAAAGTCCCCGATATCGGCGACTTCAAGGATGTGGCGGTGATCGAAATCCTGGTGAAGCCGGGCGATACCGTCAAAAAGGAAGATTCCCTGGCCTCGCTGGAGTCCGACAAGGCGACGATGGAAATTCCATCTTCGCACAGCGGTGTAGTCAAAGAAATCAAGATCAAGCTGGGCGACAAGGTCAGCGAAGGCAGCGTAGTGCTGACGCTGGAGGCCGCCGATGCTGCAGCGGCACCGGCTGCTGCACCCAAGGCAGCGCCCGCACCAGCGGCTGGACCGGCTCCGGCGCCCGCTCCTGCCGCAGCCCCGGCGCCCGCACCGGCTGCGCCCAAGCACGTCGCCGCCCCCGCCACCGACACCAACGCGGCCATTCCCTCCCATGTTCACGCCAGCCCCTCGATCCGCAAGCTGGCGCGCGAATTCGGCGTCGATCTCTCCAAGGTGAAAGGCACAGCCAACAAGGGCCGCATCACCGAAGAAGACGTCAAAGGCTTTGTCAAAGGCGAATTGTCCAAACCCAAATCATCCGGTGGCGGTTCGTTCGCCTTTCCCGATATGCCGCAGGTGGATTTCACCAAGTTCGGCGAAATCGAGACGCGCGCGCTGTCGCGCATCAAAAAACTTTCCGGCGCCAATCTGCACCGCAACTGGGTGGCCATTCCCCACGTCACGCAGCAGGATGAGGCTGACATCACCGAGGTCGAGGCCTTTCGCGTCAAGACCAACGAGGAAATCGCCAAGAGCGGCGTCAAGGTCACCATGCTGGCCTTCCTCATCAAGGCCAGTGTGGCCGCCCTCAAGAAATTCCCGGAATTCAATTCCTCCCTGGAACCGGGCGGCGAAAACCTGATCCTGAAAAAATACTTTCACATCGGCTTTGCTGCCGACACGCCCAACGGCCTGGTGGTGCCGGTGATCCGCAACGCCGACAGGAAATCGGTGATCGAAATCGCCAAGGAAATGACCGAGCTTTCGTTGAAGGCGCGCGAGGGCAAGCTCTCTCCTGCGGAAATGCAGGGCGGCTGCTTCTCGATCTCCTCGCTGGGCGGCATAGGCGGAACATTTTTCACGCCCATCATCAACGCGCCGGAAGTGGCCATTCTCGGTGTATCCAAATCGCAGATGAAACCGACCTGGAACGGCAAGGAGTTCGTGCCGCGCCTGATCCTGCCGCTGTCGCTGTCCTATGACCACCGGGTAGTCGATGGCGCAGCCGGAGCGCGCTTCACGACTTACCTGGCCGGCCTCATGTCCGACATCCGCAAACTCGTTCTGTAGGCGACACCATGGCCAATCTGATCGAAGTCAAAGTTCCCGATATCGGCGATTTCAAGGATGTCGCCGTTATCGAAATCCTGGTGCTGACGGGAGACAAGATTCGCAAGGACGATTCGCTGATTTCTCTGGAATCGGACAAGGCGACCATGGAAATTCCCTCGCCGGCCGAAGGTATCGTCAAGGAATTGAAAGTCAAACTGGGCGACAAGCTCTCCGAAGGTAGCCTGATCCTGATGCTGGAAACAGGTGGCGAGCAAGCTGTTGCTGCCCCTACACCGGCACCCGCTGCAAAGGCTGCACCTGCTGCTGCCGCAGCACCGACGCCCACCAAGGTGGCACCGTCGGCTGCGGCCCCCTCCCCTGCACCTGCGGCGGGCAGCTTCACCGGCCAAGCCGACATCCAGTGCGAAATGCTGGTGCTGGGCTCCGGCCCCGGCGGCTATTCCGCCGCTTTCCGGTCTGCCGACCTGGGCATGAAGACGGTATTGGTCGAGCGCTATGCACAACTCGGCGGAGTCTGCCTGAACGTGGGCTGCATTCCCTCCAAGGCGCTGCTGCATGTGGCTGCGGTAGCGGACGAGACCCGCGCCCTGGCGGAGCACGGCATCAGCTTTGGTGAAGCCAAGGTCGACCTGGACAAATTGCGCGCCTGGAAAGACAAGGTGGTCGGTAAACTGACGGGCGGCCTGGCCGGCATGGCGAAAATGCGCAAGGTGGAGACCGTGCGCGGCGTCGGCCAATTCCTCGATGCGCATCATCTGCAGGTGGAACTTACCGGCGGCTCCGGCAAGAATAAAACCGGCGAGAAAAAAGTCATCCGCTTCGAAAAGGCCATTATTGCGGCGGGCTCGGAAGTCGTACACCTGCCCTTTATTCCGGCCGACCCGCGCATCCTCGATTCCACCGGCGCGCTGGCGCTGACCGAGTTGCCGAAAAAGATGCTGGTGATCGGCGGCGGCATTATCGGCCTGGAAATGGGCACGGTTTATTCCACCCTGGGCACGCGCCTGGACGTAGTAGAAATGCTCGATGGCTTAATGCAGGGTGCCGACCGCGATCTGGTCAAGGTCTGGCAAAAGATGAACGAGAAGCGCTTCGACAACATCATGCTCAAGACCAAAACCGTTGCCGTGGAAGCGCGCGATGACGGCATTTACGCAACCTTCGAAGGTGAGAAAGCGCCTAAGGAACCGCAGCGTTACGATATGGTGCTGCAAAGCGTGGGCCGCTCCCCCAACGGCAAGAAAATTGCCGCCGACAAAGCCGGTGTTGCCGTCACCGATCGCGGCTTCATCAACACCGACAAGCAGATGCGCACCAATGTGCCGCATATCTACGCCATCGGCGATATCGTCGGTCAGCCGATGCTGGCGCACAAGGCGGTGCACGAGGCGCACGTTGCGGCCGAAGCCGCCGCCGGGCAGAAGAGCTTTTTCGATGCGCGCGTCATCCCCAGCGTGGCCTACACCGATCCGGAAGTGGCCTGGGTAGGCGAGACCGAGGATAGCTGCAAGGCCAACGGCATCGCCTACAGCAAGGCGGTATTCCCGTGGGCGGCGTCCGGACGGGCCATCGCCAATGGCCGCGACGAGGGTTTCACCAAGCTCATTTTCGACGCCACCACGCATCGCATCATCGGCGGCGCCATCGTTGGTACCAGCGCAGGCGATATGATCGGCGAACTGGCGCTGGCCATCGAAATGAACGCGGACGCAACCGATATCGGCAAGACCATCCACCCGCACCCCACCCTGGGTGAGTCGATCGGCATGGCGGCCGAGTTGTTTGAAGGTGTGTGCACCGACCTGCCGCCGCAGAAAAAGTGATGGTCCGTTATTAGTACCCTTTACGCCATCATGAGTCGCATCAGCCAGTTCCGTTGGCAGCTATATGGGGTGGTCGTCATCGTCGCCATTTGGGTGCTGTCGCTGATCCCGCACCCGGTTTCCTTCGGCGTGCAGAACGAGGACAAGGCCCAGCATTTCATCGCTTACGGTACGCTGATGTGGTGGTGGTGCGGCGCGGTGCCGGGCTTCGGCAAGCGTGCGCTGATCGCGCTGGCGGCCATCTCCATGGGCATCGCCGTCGAGTTCGTGCAGGGCTGGACCGGCTGGCGCACCTTCGATGTGAACGACATGATCGCCAACGGCATCGGCGTGCTCATCGGCTGGGCGGTGGCGCAAACGCCGCTGAGTGCCGCGCTGGTGCGCCGCATCAAGGAATAGACTAGCCTGTCAGCACCGGCAACGGCAACGCATCCCCAGGCGGCACCGGCGTACGCGCCACGTTCATGACCATGGCCAGCATCGCGTAATAACCGGCCAGGCAGGTAAGATCGATGACGCCCTGCTCGCCCCATAGCGCCACTACTCTTGCGTAGGTCGCGTCGCTGACCGATTTGTGTGCGTCGATTTCGCGCAGGTATTCGAACACGGCTTCCTCGGCCTCGTTCATGTTTGCGGGGCGGCAGCCCTCAGCCACCGCTTCGACCTTGTCACGCGCGACCCCCACCTCCAGCGCAATCTTGTGGTGAATATGCCATTCGAAGCCCTGGTTCCATTGGCGCGACACCAGCAGGATGACGAATTCGGAGACCGGTTTGGGCAGCACCGAGCCGAAACGCAGGTATTCGCCCATATGCTGCATACGCGAGAGAAACTCCGGGCTGCGCAGCAGCGGCACAAAGGGGCCGAACACGGCGCCGCGCGGCCCGCTGATCAATTGCTGCGCGGTCTTTTGTTGCGCAGCCGTCCATTCGGACTCGGGAATCGGCGGCATACGGTCTGCACCAGTGTTCATGCTTATTCCCCCGCCTTGATATGGTTATCGTTGATGACCTTGGCCCAGCGCGTGATTTCGGCATCGAGGAAAGTGCGCAGCACCTCGGGTTTGGAAGCGATGATTTCCATGCCCTGAGCGGTCAGGCGCTCGCGCACTATCGGATCGTTTAATACTTTGACCAGGGCCGCATTCATGGCAATGATGACGGCAGGCGGGGTTTTGGCCGGCGCAAACACGGCCCACCAGGCCACCGATTCGTAACCGGGAAAGCCCTGTTCGGCCACGGTCTTGACGTCCGGGTACTTGGGAAGGCGCTTGGCCGAGGTGACCGCCAGCGGCACCAGATTCTTGGCGTCGACCTGCGGGCTCACCAGGAAAACAGTGCCGGCGATCAGGGGAACGTGGCCGGCCACCGCGTCCTGTAAGGCCGGACCACCTCCCTTGTAGGGAACGTGAGTCAGTTGAAAACCGCCCTGGTTTTGCAACTGGGTCAGCGCCAGATGCGCGAGGCTGCCGGAGCCGATGCTGCCGAAGCCGTATTTGCCGGGTTCTTTTTTTGCGGCGGCCATCACATCGGAAAAGTCCTTGAAACCGGTGGAGGGATGCGCTGCAATCATCATCGCCGAGCGCGAAATCAGCATCACCGGCGCCAAGTCCTTGCGCGTGTCGTAAGCGATGTCGGGGATCAGGCTGGCGTTGACGCCATGGGTATCGAACACGACAGCGAAGGTATAGCCATCAGGCTCCGACCGGCTTACCGCCAGCGTGCCGATGGTGCCCGAGGCGCCACCCTTGTTCTCGACGACGACCGGCTGACCCAGCGCCGCCGCCAGGGGCTGTGAAAGTACGCGGGCCACCTGATCGACCGAACCACCGGCCGGAAACACGGCAACCAGTTTGATAGGCCGGTTGGGCCAGGCATCGGCCGCCGCGGCCGGCAGGGAAATAAGCGATAACGCCAACCAGGCAGCCAGTAAACGCAGGACGTATTTCATATTGTTCTCCTCCGCAATATCGACCGCTGTGGATCGCAGCCTGCCCCATGATAATGTGCTGTTGATGAATCGCCTTGATACAAAGCATTTCCGGCAGCCATGAGCACCGCCTTCGACCACCTGGTGCTGGGCACGGCCGACCTTGCGCGCGGGCGCCTCTGGCTGGAAAAAATGCTGGGCGTCAAAATGAGTGAGCGCGGTGTGCATGCCCGCATGGGCACGCATAACCATCTGCTGTCGCTGGGGCCATCGGCCTATCTTGAACTGATCGCCGTCGATCCCGAAGGGAGCGAACCTTTCATGCCGCGCTGGTTCGGGCTGGATACCGCCGATACACGCGAGCGCATCGCCCTGCGGCCGCGCGTGATCGGTTGGGTGGCGCGCACCGACGCCATTGACGCTCTCTCCGGCCAGACCGGTGGCCTGCTGGGCAGCGTGCAAAACATGGAGCGCGGCGATTTTCGCTGGCGCATCACCATCCCTCAGGACGGCTATCCGCTTGAAGGTGGCCTGGTGCCTTCATTGATCCAATGGGACACCCCCGTGCACCCCTGCGAGCGCCTGCCCGATCAGCAATGCCGCCTGGAATGGATGGAAGCCGCCCACCCCAATCCCGCCAAGGTGCAGTACCTACTGGGCGAAATCGGCATGGAAAAATCGCTGACCCTGACGCCCTCCCCGCCCTATTCCGGTATGACGCTATGCGCTTATATCCGCACGCCGGCCGGCGTCAAAACCCTCATGAGCTAGAAAGATTTATGCTGTGAAAACTCGCGTCAAGCAGGCCGGCATTGTTTTGACAGCCCTCGTTTCACTGGCTGTTATCCTGACCGCCATCGAATATTTTGGAGGCACTCCCATGGGACTATTTTCCGGTTCGCGCCCCGAAGGATTGGGTTATGTAAACGGCCAGTTCAAACCGCCGTCCTGGAAGCCAAACTGTGTGTCTTCGACCATCGAAAAGGCCGACCGGCACTACATCGAACCTCTCGCCTTTTCCGGCGACGCAGGCAAGGCCTGGGCCAAGCTGATGACAACGCTGAAGGCGCAGACACGGGCCGCCGTCATCACCGAAAAGGCCGATTACGCCTACGCCGAATTCACCAGCGCCGGCATGGGCTTTGTGGACGATGTGGAGTTTGCGCTGGACGCCAAAAACAGCGTCATTCAAGTGCGTTCGTCCTCGCGTCTGGGCATCAGTGACCGCGGTGTCAACCGTGCCCGAATTGAAAGGATTCGCAAAGATTTTTCGCAGTAGTTTGCAGGCCGGCGCGAAACCGTTTTTCTTGACTTGAAGCGCCTCTTCCAGCATAGTGCGCGCCAAGCGTATTGCATGTCTGGGGAGAGCGCGGCTTATGCCGCCGCCGAAGGCGCAACTCCCGGAATCGCTCAGGTTAAACGTACCTGGACTGCATAGCTTCTCTGGAGAGCGCAGGGTGTGGGTAGAACCGCATCCGCCACCGAAGGGGCACGCGGGCTAAGCCGTGATGGGCTAACCCGTAATCTCTCAGGTACAAGGACAGAGGGGATCAGGCGATTGTCGCCCGATCCCCTTTTTTGCTTGGGAGATCCAATGTTGCAACGCACTCCACTGTTCGACGCCCACGTAGCGGCCGGCGCGAAAATGGTCGATTTCGGCGGCTGGGAAATGCCGCTGCACTACGGCTCTCAACTGGAAGAACATCGCGTCGTGCGTACCGGCGCCGGCATGTTCGATGTTTCGCATATGCGTCCGGTCGAAATAGAAGGCGCCTCGGCGCGCGAATTCCTGCAACACCTGCTGGCCAACGACGTGGCCAAGCTGACCGTGCCCGGCCGCGCGCTCTATTCCTGCATGCTGAACGAGGCCGGCGGCGTCATCGACGACCTCATCGTCTATTTCCTCAGTCCCACTCACTACCGTCTGGTAGTCAACGCCGGCACCGCTGCCAAGGACATCGCCTGGCTGGAAACGCAAAACGCCCAGTGGAAAGAAAAACTCAAGATCACGCCGCAGTTCAGTGTGGGCATGATCGCCGTGCAAGGCCCCGAGGCGCGCGCCAAGGTGTGGGCAGCCATTCCCGGCAGCGAGGCCGTTACCAGCGAGCTGAAACCTTTTTACGCTGCTGCGCACCAGGATTACTTCATCGCCCGCACCGGCTACACCGGCGAGGATGGTTTCGAAATCATCGTCCCCGGCGACAAAGCCGCCCAGCTCTGGCAGGCGCTGCTGGCCGCCGGCGTGTCTCCGGCCGGCCTGGGCGCGCGCGACACCCTGCGCCTGGAAGCCGGCATGAATCTCTACGGCCAGGATATGAACGAGGAAACGCGGCCCACCGAATCCGGTCTCACCTGGACGGTGGACACCAAGAGCGAACGCAGCTTCATCGGCCGCGCTGTACTGGAAGCTACCCCGCCGCAGCAAAACCTGTACGGCCTGGTGCTGGCCGGCAGCGGCGTAATGCGCGCGCATCAGGCGGTACAAACGCCCTACGGCAATGGCGAAATCACCAGCGGCACTTTTTCGCCGACGTTGCAAAAATCGGTTTCCCTGGCCCGCCTGCCTGCACAAGTAAAGGTTGGCGATACCGTGCAAGCGCAAATCCGCAACCAGTGGCAGGACTGCCGCGTGGTGAAGTTCCCGTTCGTGCGTAACGGTAAATCTTTAATCGACTGATTCAGCTTCCTTCAGTTTTCATCCCATTCCCAACGAATTTCCCAGGAGCCGACCATGAGCAATATCCCCGTCAATCTCAAGTACACCGAAAGCCACGAATGGATTCGCCGCGAAGCCGACGGCACGCTCACCATCGGTATCACCGACCACGCGCAGGAAGCGCTGGGCGATCTGGTGTTTATCGAACTTCCGCAGCCGGGCAAGATCGTCGGCAAGGGCGACGCCTGTGTGGTGCTGGAATCGGTCAAGGCCGCATCGGACGCCTATGCGCCGGTATCTGGCGAAGTCATCGCCGCCAATCAGGCCGTGGCCGACAGCCCCGAGTCCCTGAACAAGGAGCCTTACGAGGCCTGGCTGTTCAAGATGCGTTCGAACGATTCCATCGACGGCTTTCTGGATGCCGCCGGGTATCAGGCCAGCATCGGCGCTTAAAAATTGCCGTCATCCCGGTGAAGGCCGGGATCCAGCGGCGTTTTGCAAGTGGAGAGACGACGCTGGATTCCGGCTTCCGCCGGAATGACAGTTTTCAGGTTTTACCTAGTAACGATCTATATAGCCCGTTAGGAATTCCGCAATGACCGCACCCCGCCAAAGCTTCGCCCAACTCGCCGCCCAAGACGATTTTCTTTCCCGCCACATCGGCCCTTCCGCCGCCGAACAAAATGAGATGCTTGCCGAACTAAGCTGCTCGTCGCTGGAGGACCTCACGGCGAAAATCGTCCCGGCCGCCATCCGCTCGGCTGCGCCCCTGAATCTGCCTGTACCCAAAAGTGAAGTGGAAGTGCTGCGCGAGTTGAAGGCCATGGCGGGTCGTAACAAGGTTTTCAAGAACTACTTGGGCATGGGTTATTACGGCACGCACACGCCCCACGTCATCCTGCGCAATATCCTGGAAAACCCGGCCTGGTACACGGCCTACACGCCCTATCAACCGGAAATCTCACAGGGCCGCCTGGAAGCGCTGATCAATTTCCAGACCATGGTGAGCGACTTGACCGGCCTCGCCATCGCCAATGCGTCCCTGCTGGATGAAGCCACCGCCGCCGCTGAAGCCATGACCCTGGCGCGCCGCTTCACCAAGGCCAAGAGCGACAAATTCTTTGTTTCAAAGGACTGTCATCCGCAGACCATCGCTGTCATCCAGACGCGCGCACCCGGCTTCGGTATCGAAGTCATCGTCGGCGATGAAGCCGATGCCGCCAAGGAAAATATTTTCGGGCTGCTGCTGCAATACCCCGCTTCCGCCGGCGCCTTGAAAGACCCGCGCAAGCTGATCAACGAAGTACAGGCCAATGGCGCGGTGGTCGTCATGGCGGCAGATTTGCTGGCGCTAGCGCTGATTACGCCGCCCGGCGAACTGGGCGCCGACATCGCCGTGGGCAGCACGCAGCGTTTCGGCGTGCCGTTGGGTTTCGGCGGCCCGCACGCGGGTTACCTTTCCTGCCGCGACGATTACAAGCGCCAATTGCCGGGTCGCCTGGTGGGTGTGTCCATAGACCGCTTCGGCAAGCCCGCATATCGCCTGACCCTGCAAACCCGCGAGCAACATATTCGCCGCGAAAAAGCCACCAGCAATATCTGTACCGCGCAGGTGCTGCTGGCAGTTATGGCCGGCATGTACGCGGCCTATCACGGTCCCGAGGGCGTTGCCCGCATCGCGCGCTATGTGCACCGCGTGGCCGGCACGTTTGCGGCGGGCCTGAAGCAAATGAAGGTGGCACTCTCGAACGAGGCTTTTTTCGACACCGTATGCGTCAACAGCGGC
>JACXTT010004796.1_pt1 | contig 19943 bp, 13 predicted proteins | sample 9270951 | NCBI WGS metagenome assembly JACXTT01 (sample SAMN15532306, study PRJNA645909) | rock metagenome | isolation source: weathered quartz diorite | place: Puerto Rico | collected 2017-06-21 | reverse complement strand
GGCGTTCGAGGGCAAGGAGATATCGCCCTGCATAGTAGTGGCGGATCTTCCGGATGACCCGGATGTTGGACTGCTGAGCGTCCTGAAGATTATTCATCACGGCCCCGGCCGAGACGGCGCCAAGGGTCATGTCTTCGATCCCGAACCCCTTCAGGGTATGCGTCCCGAAGTGCTTGATCAGGAGATCGCGGGCGTAATCGACGTTAAATATCCAATCATCCAATTTTGTGTACAGACCTCCATAGGCGCTTCGAAGCGTGTCGGCAACTGAGCCGGCGTCGCGTTTCTGGATGAGGATCTCCGATGGCTGCAAGGATGAGATAGTGTGCGCAAGCTGGCGGAGCGGAAATTCCCCCGCCCTGAACTCGGCCGTGGTCACGTCGATGAAGGCAATCCCCACATTCTCCTCGCCCGTCGGGCGAGAATGAGGGAGCGATACGGCGAGGAGAAAGTTATTCTGCTTCCTGTCGAGAACGGTGTCAGAAAACGCAACCCCCGGAGTCACCACTTCCGTGACATCACGCTTCACGAGGCCTTTGGCGAACTTCGGATCTTCCAGTTGCTCGCAGACCGCCACACGGTAGCCCGCGCGAAGCAGCTTCGGCATATAGGAGTCAAGGGCGTGGTAGGGGAATCCGGCCAGCGGGGTTTCGCGGGCCGTTCCATTCCCGCGCTTGGTGAGCGTGATGCCGAGGACTTTGGAGGTGACCTTGGCGTCCTCTTCAAAAGTCTCGTAAAAATCGCCGAGCCGGAAAAGGAGTATCGTGTCAGGATACTTCGCCTTCATCCTGGCATACTGCGTCATGAGAGGGGTAGACATCGCTGCGTGCAGAATGGGATGCCTCAATAAACGCAAAAGCCCCGTGAAAATCAATCAGACCGCATGGACGAGGGGTTTCCCCCCCCGGGATGAGTGCCCGGAGTTGAAGGGCGACGAGAATTCAGGACCGAGCCCGCCCGCGGGGGTGTGCGATCAGGCAGGCCGTTCGATCAGTAGAGGAACATAGGTTTTCCGAGGAGATGGGCAACTTTCGGGCGGTAATTCTGGATGTCGTAGAGTTCATCGACATCCACACGCTTCTTCCCCTCGGTGATGATAGTGGCTGAAACAGTCGTGTACTTTCCGTCCCTGAGCGCGACCATTCTTCCCAGCTGCTTCTTGAGGAGGGAATCAGTCGCCAGATACCCGTACGTCGACGAGACCATCAGATCGAGGGCGTCGGCTGCTCCGCTCCGCATCAGGTACGCGAGCTGCTGATAAACGGTCCGGACACCGGAACGCTTCTCAATCTCGTGGGCGACGTAATCCCCGACTCCTCCCAGCTTCTTGTGCCCGTACGCATCGGCCTCCCCGCTCATGTACATTTCCCCACCAAGGGGCTTGGCCCCCTCGGAGATTGTCATAATGGCGTACCTGCTCGGATTGTTACGGCGGTCATCCACCAGCATATCGACGAGCCTCTGGATATCGAAGTCGACCTCCGAAATGATGGCCCGGTCGACTCCGGCAAGATACGCCGAGATCAGTGAGGTTTCGCCGGAGTATCGGCCGAAGAGCTCCACAACGGCGATCCTTTCGTGCGACCCCGACGGAGTCCGCAGCGCATGGATGAATTCGACGCTCCGGGTGACGGCCGTCGAAAATCCGATGCAATAGTCGGTCCCGTAGACGTCGTTGTCCATGGTCTTCGGAATGCAGATGATGGGAAAGCCCTCCCTGTTCAGGCGAACAGCATAGCTGAGGGTGTCGTCCCCCCCGATCGCGATGAGGGCGTCGAGTTTCAGGTGTGTGAGCACCCGGAGAATGTGCGGCGTGCAGTCGACCGGCTTGGAATCCGCGCCTGCGTAGGAACTCAGCAGGAAATCAGGAAGATCATTGCGCGTAACTCTTCCAGGATTTGTCCGCGATGTGTGAAGGTAAGTCCCCCCCGTCCGGTCGATTGTCCGCGTGTTGACCCTCGTCAGGGGGAGGATGTGTTCCAGCATCGACGCCTCCTCGGCATCTGGGTTGAAATCGAGGAGCCCGCCCCAGCCCCTGCGGATCCCGATCATCTCGTGTCCCTCCTCCGTCGCCCGATAGACAGATGCTTTGATGCAGGGATTGAGGCCGGGGACATCACCTCCGCCAGTGAGTATTCCGATTCTCATTCAACGTCAGAATTTTCGGTGAAGAGCGTGACCTGTCGCACGTAATGTACTGAATATCGTTCTGTTATTCAATTTCCATCATAAAATACATGTTGCATTTCGCCCAAAGTCTCTGTAATTTCGGAACATGTTAAACCATTCCTCCCTCTTTTCCGTAGTATAGGTAAAGTCCGCTGTGTACGCACTCACCGCTCTGCTGATGTCGCTTGTCAATTTCTCGAAACGCGATGGGGAAGATGCCGCGCTTTTCCAGCGGATCGCGAGCGGGGAAGAAATGGCGCTCTCCGAGCTCTACGATCGCTACGCGGGCCTTCTGTACGGATTTGCAGTAAAAATGTTGAAATCAGTGGAAGATTCCCAGGATATCATACAAGAGGTTTTCCTTCAGGTCTGGAACAAGGCCGCCTCTTACCAGTCTTCGAAGGGCTCAGTCTATACGTGGCTCGTGACGATGACGCGCAACCGTGTGATCGATAGGATCCGATCCAAAGGTTTTAAGCGGCTCTCTATGAACTTCGATATCTCGTCGCTCAGCCTGGCTGCCGACCCCCGATCATCCGATCCGCACACGAAAACGGTTGCCGCCGAGTACCGGCAGCTCGTGGCGGGTGCCCTCGGCCGCCTTCAAGAATCGGAACAACAAGTGCTCGCGCTTGCCTATTATGAAGGCTATAGCCAGTCTGAAATCGCCGAAAAACTCAGCATTCCTCTTGGAACCGTTAAATCTCGTATGAGGAAGGGAATGATCTCGATGCGCTCCTGGCTCGAAGGGAAGATCTGATCATGGCCCCCCATGATGATAAATACCTGGATTTTTCCGCGGCCTACATGCTCGGCGCCCTGGATGGCCCGGAGCTCCGGGAGTTTGAAGCGCACCTGAAGACGGGCTGCGCCGTATGCGCCGGAGAGATCGCCGCTCTCTCCCCCGTAGCGGCGCTGCTGCCGGCGGCGCTTCCTGAAATACCGCCTCCCCCCGAATTGAAGGAACGCATACTTTTCGGAGCCCGCCTGTCCCAGGTCGCACGGCAACATTACGAGGAACAGCCCGCCGCTGAAGCACCCGCCCTCCCGCAGGCTCCCGAGGTGAAGATCCGGCGACGTTGGCTCGCCCCAAGCCTCGCTTTCGCTCTCGTCGTGCTGGTGGCCGCCTTTACCCTCTATGTGCGAACATTGTTCACGACGATCGAGGAACAGCGGGGTCTGATAGGGACGCAGGAAAACAACATCGTGGCGCTCAAGACGGAACTGGAACAAAAGGAGGCTATTCTCAAGGTGCTCGAATCCCGGCGAATTGATGTGTTCACAATGGATGGGCTGACGGTGAATCCTGTGGGGTATGGAAAAATCATCTGGGATCCCGACCGGAAGATGGCCATACTGCAGGTTTCACATCTTCCTCCCGTACCGGAAGGGAAGGATTATCAGCTGTGGGTGATCAGAGCGCAGAAGCCCGTCAGCGCCGGAGTGTTTGCCGTGACCGCAGGGACGGAGAGCTACTTCAAGGTCCAGAGCCTCGACGTCTCCAACAGGGCCGAGGTGAACGCATTCGCAGTCACCCTCGAACCCAAGGGAGGGATGCCCCAGCCGACCGGCGAGATGTACCTGATGGGAAAAACGGCGAAATGAACGAGGCCGCAGTTGCAGCTCATTTGAGGAGGATCATCTTCTTCACGGCCGTGAAATTCCTTCCCTCCTCGCCGTCGGAAGGTTCTGTAACCTCTAACCTGTAGAAGTACACGCCCGAAGGCAGAGTTCCCGCATCGAAATCGAGGGATTGCCCCCCCTCCCCCATCAGCTCACGGTCCGCGAGGATCGCAATTTCCTGGCCGAGGATGTTGTAGACCTTCAGCGTGACGAAGGCCTCCCCGGCAAGGTCGAATTCGATCGTCGTCCTGGGATTGAAAGGATTCGGATAATTCTGATAGAGTGTGTAGACTGAGGGGAAGGCCCCGGGCCCCGGCGCCGAGGGCTGGATTACGGCAGGAACCGCCGACGGGTTCGCCTTCAAAATGCCTACCGCGAGCAGTTGGCGCGTACCCCGCACCTGAAGCTGTGAGCCGAAAGAGAATGTGTCCAGATCTCCCTCAAATGCCGCGTTGATCCGGCGAATGACGGAGTCAAGCTGCCGGTAGAGCAGCGAGTCGGAAAAAACATGGCGGCCGAGACTGTATGAGCCCATCATAACCGAGTCCCCGAAGTCGGCAATCTCTTTCACCATCCTCCCGTTCCAGCCGTTCGCAACTGTATCGTCATAGATGAGTTCGCCCAAGCCGCGGGGCGTTATTCCGAAGGCGCTCGCCGCGATCCCCAACCGGAGCGCGATCATATCGGCCACGAGAACGTTATTCAGCTTGCCCGGAGGAAGGGATTTCTGCCTCTTGATGATCGCCCTGCCGTTTGACGTATAGGTGCTGAATCCGAACGCCGGGCCGGTGTCAAGGCCCGAGCGGTCCCGTAAAGTATTCATGATATCGGTGTATTTGGGCGCCAGCAGCCATCCGTAGAATTTCGAGCTGTCGCTCCCCACGCTTTTGTCCCTCCCGACCCTCATCCCGCCGGTCGATGTGAATCCACCGCGCCCGAAGAGGTCGGCAAGAACGTTGACGCGGTTCGGCATCGGATATCTCGGCTCGATGTGGACCGACGGTATACTACCCGCCGCGCCTGCCTGCGAACTCCCGCGGGTGAAATAATACTTCGAGATTTTCAGGAGCTTTGACAATTTTGCAAACCCTGAAAGTTTGACCGAATCCCCGCGATGAAGAAGGCCCGGGAAGGGGAAATTCCACGACTTAAGCCCTGCATCGAGCGCGGCAGGGACCGAGGCCGGCGTGGTCACAACGGGAAGCGTCGTGTCGATCCGGGAGGAAAACTCCACATGGAGACCGCCCGTATTGTCGGAATCGTTCCTCACCGCGAAGCTGAAGAAAATCTTGTCGGGCGAAGGTTTTACCGGTTTTCCGAGTTTTCCCTTTGAATCCCGCGACAGCGCCAGGTTCTCGGGACGGAACGTGCGGAAGTACTGCCCGTACACAGGCGGGGCGTTTGCAAAATCAACATTCATAGCCTGACCGTTGGCGAGATCGAGGATTACACGGTTGTCTCCGCCCGGGATTGAAGCACCCGGGTTGAGAGAATAACCGAGATGAATCCACCCCGAGCTGTCACTTTCCACGGCCACGAATCTCCCATCGGGCAGGTTTCCGGCGGGCAGCACGGGGCCGTCCGCGGATGTGACGAGGGGTCCATCAGCCGCATCCCGGTGAAGTTCGAGATGCCAGGACTTCGGAATCCTGTCTCCTGAGGTCGAGAATCTCCCGTCGCCATCCTCAAACGCTCCGACGCTGATAGTATTGGGGTGAAAGCTCATAAAATCGACGCCGATCCCCTGGCCGTCGTGAACGGAGACGCTGACCGAGGAAACGCCGGAGGGCGTCGGGCTCCCGCCGTTACTATATCCGATATGCTGCCACCCCGCGCTGTCCGCCTCAAGAATCACAAAGTTGCCGTCCGGGACTCTCGTCGCCAGCACAGTCGATCCCTTCCCTGCGGTAAACAGCGGACCGTTGACGGAATCTTTCCTTATTTCGAATCGCCACGGAGTCAAAGTCCGGTCCCCGGAAGTCCCGAAGAGTCCATCCGCGTCCCGATACTCCCGGATGGTGATGAAATTCGCGTGGAAATTGATGAAAGTGTCCGAGATTGAGGTGGCAAGTACTGTGAGAGTGTCGAACGTTCCCCCGTTCAAACGCGTCCAGGTGGAACCGCTGTCCGCTTCAGCCGCTATATATCTCCCCGCCTCCGTCACGGTCGCAACGAGCCTGCTCGTGTCGGCTGACGCGTAGAGCGACGCTGCCGCCACTGAATCTTTGTACAATAACAGTCTCCACGAGTTCAACGACCTGTCTCCCTTCGTGGCCGTATCTCCATCGGCATCGCGTAGTTTTAAGACGGTGATGGTACTCGACGCGCTCCCGCGGAGAGGTATCGTGTCCGGGGAGTTCGTTCCGTTATGCGCGAATATCGCCCTCCCGGCGAAGGAGCCGACCGTCACGGGATGAAAGGCCACGGCAAACCTGAAGCTGTCCCTCGGCGCTATGGCCGCGGTCTCCGGGCTGACATGAAAACCGACCGAGGTCACAACCGTCAGGTTGAGGCTTGCCGTCCCCTCGTTGGTGACCGTGAGCGTATCCCTCTCTGTGCTATCGACCGCGAGCGTCGTGAACTGAAGCGAATCGGGGTATGCATGCAAATAGGAGTATGTTCCCAACCCCGAGAGCGAGTCACCGTGCGGGCTTCCGGGGGCGTCGTCCGTCACGGTGAGCGAACCCCGTGATTCGAAACCGGGAGAGGTCGGGGTGAAGGTGACCGATATTGTGCCGCTGGATTCGGGCGGGAGAGTGATGGGAGATATCGGCAGCGTATGAGTTTCGCCGAAATCGCCCCACGTCCGGATCGAGAATATTCTCAGCGAATCATTACCTGTATTCTTGAGTGTAAATACCTTGGGAGGGCTTGCCGTGAAGGCCCGCTGTTCACCAAAATCCCACGCGGCCGGTAAAAGCTGGACGAGCGGCTGTACTCCGGTTCCCGAAAGGCCGACGACGTGCGGATTCCCCGTCGCGTCGTCGTGAAACGAGATTGATCCTGTCGTATCGCCCGATGCGGTCGGAGTGAAGCTCACCGAGAAGGTGCTGCTGTCTCCCGGGTTCAGAATGAACGGGGGGGAGGATCCCGCCAATGAGAAGTTTCCTCCGGAAACCGAGTCGGAGCTTACCGCAAGTGGTGCCGTCCCGGTGTTTTTCAAGGTAAGCGGGCGGGTGCCGCTGGTCGTCCCGACACGCTGTCGCCCGAACGAGATAGTCGCGGGATATAACGTCGCTACCGGCGCGATTCCCGTCCCCGACACGCTGATAGTGTGCGGGCTTCCGCCGGCGTTGTCATAAATTCTGATCTCTCCGCTCCGCAGCCCGACGGCCGACGGCGTAAAAGTAATGTGTACGACGCCGCTCGAATCCACAGCCAGCGTTGAGGGAGAAATGGGAAGCGTATTGGACTGCGAGTAATCGCCGGTGTTGACACGGACGCTGTCGATGCGGAGCGGCTGCCCCCCCGTATTGCGCAGGGTCGCAGCGTGCGAGCTACTCGATGTCCCCACGCGCTGGGTCCCGAAGGGAATCGACGTCGAGTCTATCGAGACGATCGGCGGAACGACAACCGTGTTGCGGAAGATGGATATGAAATTCGTCCCCATCGGCGTCCCTTCGTCGGCGGCGACGACGTCGGGCTTCCCGTCGCCATCGAGATCTCCCGCGACGATGTGCCGGGGCCTTGTCCCCGTCGTGAACGATACGCCTGCATTAAACCCCAGCGCCCCGCTTGACCCCGTATTCTTGAGGATCACAAAGTTATTCCCCGTGCGGTTGCACACCGCAACGTCAGGCTTGCCGTCACCGTCGATATCGGAGATCGCCGCGAATCGCGAGCCGAACCCGGTCGCATAGTCGACCTTCGTCTCGAAAGAGACGCTTCCCGAGGTGCTCGTATTCCGGAGCACCGACATTGACTGGCTCAGTTCGCTTTCATTGGGCGTCACGAGGTCGGGCTTTCCGTCTCCGTCGAGATCTCCAATAGAGATGCTGAAGGGATTGGTCCCCGTCCCGAAATCAAGTTTCGAATCGAAGGACGATGAACTGATCGATCCCCCCGTCCCCTTGTTGCGCAGGATGGAGACGGAATTGCTCCCCCAGTTGGCCGTGACGATGTCCGGCTGCCCGTCGCCGTCGATATCCGCCACCGCAACAAAGGGGTCGGCCGCCACCGTGAATTCCACTCTCGTCGAGAAGGAGCCTGTGGTGATGTCGCCCACCACACACGCATTCTGGAAAACCGACACGGTGCCCGCCACATCGTTGGCGACGGCTAGATCAGGCTTCCCGTCGCCGTTCAGGTCGGCGATCACGACATTGAACGGCCCCGACCCGAGGGGAGTGGCAAGATCCACATGCGTCGCGAACGAGATGCTCCCCGGAGTGCTCGTGTTCCGCAGGACGGAGACGGTCGAGCCGTTGTAATTCGTCGCGGCGAGATCAGGCTTCCCGTCGCCGTCAAGATCCCCGAACGCCATTCCTACCGGCCGGTCCCCGACGGTGAAGCTCACCGGCGAGGCGAACGACCCTGATGTCAGCGTCCCCGATGTGGCCGTATTCCTGTAGATGGAAACGGTGGAGCTGAACTGATTGGAAACAACGATATCCGCCTTTCCGTCGCCGTCGATATCCACCACCAGGAGGTTGTAAGGATCCGTTGCGCTCACATCCAGTTTCGGCGCCATCGACGTGTCGCTGATCTGATCGCTGCTTGTGAAGGTGGCAAGAAAGGGTTTCTGCGAGTACGCGGTGAGGCTCTCCGCTGTGACGCTGATGGGGGAGTACGTGGCCCCGACGGGGACGGTCACCGAGAGTTCATTCGAGGCGGCCGAATTCACCGCGGCCCGTGTGGCGCCGAAATAAACCTTGTTGTGAGAGGGGGTCACGCTGAAGTTCGACCCCGAAATGGTCACCGTAGTTCCGACCGGCCCCGAGGAGGGAGTGAAAGAACTGATCGAAGGAGCCTGCCCTTTGAGCGCAAGGGGGAGAAAAACGGCGAGGAGACACACGCTGACACAACGATTCATAAGCCTGTCATTCCGGGGGGAAACTGAGGCGAATTCCTTTCTGCTGACAAAGGAATGAGGGAGCTCCGGCTTCCGCGGGTCCCTCAAGGATCCGGTTTCAGCGATGTCTTCAAAATTCATTATACCTTCTGCCGGGAGAAAAGTCAAGGGAGGGCGTTGATTTCAGTCACACGGAGATGCGATTGATCACCCCTCAGGGGGTTTTGCAACAAAATAATTGAGCATTTTGGATACGAGCCGGGCCGCTGCCAGATCGGGATGAGTCACACCCTTGGCCGGGGCGAGCTCGACGACATCGCAGCCGACGACCGTCTTTCTCCGTCCCAGCTTTCGCAGAAGAACCATCGTCTCATGCCAGAAAAGCCCGTCCGGTTCCGGGGTTCCCGTGGACGGCATGATGGACGGATCCAGGCCATCCACGTCGAAGGTGACATAGACGTGCTCGGTGAGACGCTCGACGGCGTAGTCCTGCCAGGTTCTGAGGAATGTCTCGTACCTGTGCGACCGGATCTGGTGGGCATAGAGCGTCGTGATTCCGAGCTGCTGGATCATCCGCGCCTCCTCGACGCACTGGGCCCTGATCCCGACCTGCACGAGCCGCCGCGGATCGAGGAATTCGCACACGCGCGCCATGACAGACGCATGGCTGAATTTATTTCCCTCGTATTCCTGACGGAGATCGGAATGGGCGTCGATCTGAAGGACCGAAAGATCCCGATAAACCTCGGCGAACGCGGCCACCGGCGCCTGCGTGATGGTGTGCTCCCCGCCGATCGTTACCACAAATTTTTCCTGGCGGATCAATTCCCTCGTCTTTTCGTACAGAACCTCGAGGGCGTCCTCGTCCCGTTTCTTCGCCACAGCCAGGTGGGGGAGAGTCGCGATCCCGAGCTCGCTGTGGATTTCGCGGCCCGTTTCCTCATCGTAGAATTCAATGTAATGGGAGGCTTCGAGGAGGGCCCCGGGGCCCCGTTCCGTGCCCCCGCCGTAGCTCACCGTCCGCTCGTAGGGGACGGGATGGATGACGATACGCGACCGCTCAAAACCGCTGTACCGCGGTTCGATGCCGAGAAAATTTTCTGCGGACGGTAGTGCCCTGAACATATCGGTGATGGGGGGATCTTCCGGTTGATTGAGAGTGGAATGAATATACCAGAATCGGAAGCGAAATGCAAAGTCCCTTGCATGTCAAAGGAAAATCTTCTATTTTCGGTAACGCATGAATCGGTCGCTCGCCCACGCCCTTCTCGTCACAGGCGCATCGGTCTGGTGCGCACTGCTCGTCCTTGCTCCGCTCCTTGCCTCGGCCGGATATTCCGATGCGTCGAATTTTCTTTACCGGTTGTTTTCCGGGGTGTGCCACCAGTTTGATGACCGCTCGATCCATCTTTTCGGCTATAAGCTGGCTGTGTGCAGCAGATGCTCGGCGATTTACTTCGGTTTTCTCCTCGGGGCGATCGCGTGGCAGAAGCTCCGATTCCGGTCCCGCCCGATCCTGTGGGCTTTCGCCGCAGCGCCGATGTTCATTGACGTGGCGCTTGACGTGATCGGCGTGCATCCAAGCACGCTGTCAAGCCGCATCACGACCGGGAGCGCTTTCGGGGTGATTGCCGCACTCATCCTCGTCCCGCTGATTCACGAGGGACTCGCGGAATTCTTTACCATAATGAGAGGTTTTGTTCATGAACGCCAAACCCGATAAGCTTGTCCCGTCACTGTACGGAGGCATCATCATGGCGCTTCTGTCGACCGTGCCTTTTCTCAACCTGGTGAACTGCCTTTGTTGCGCCGGGCTCCTCTTCGGCGGTTTTATCGCCGTCTATTTTTACAGGAGCAATTTTACACCCGAGGCGCCTCCGTTCACCTCGGGAGATTGCATGGCCGTGGGCGCTCTGGCCGGAGTGGCGAGCGCATTTTTCGGCACGATTCTCTCGATCGTCTTCCTCACGCTCTTCGGCAATGTGATGGGCGAACTTATCCTCAACATCATCCGGAATACCAATCTTCATATGCCGGAGGAGGCCATGGATCAGATTGAGGAGGCATTACAAGGCAAGATGTCGGCGTTTTTCATCATCGTAAGCTTTTTCCAGAGCCTCATCGTCCATTCTCTTTTCGGATTGCTCGGCGGCCTGATCGGCTACAGCATGTTCAAGCCGAAGGGGGTTCCTCCCCCCCCGATGCCCCAGCCACCCCCCGCCTCGCCGGCCATGCCGGTTTAGGAAATGCGAGCCTGCGGTGCCGCCTGCCTGATCCTTCTATGCGCCGGGCATTTGATCGGGGAGACGGAATATGAAATAAAGAGCCACCGCGCCAGGATCCAGATTTTTCCCGGCGCGAACGCGGTTCTTTGCTCCGATACCCTCCTCGTCCGGCGAACCGGGTTGCCAAAGGACTGGGCCACCATGACTCTCCGCCTCCTCCCGGTCTACTCCGTCGACTACATTACTGTCAAGGGGAGGAGGACCGAGACGAAAAAATCACGCGAGGGATTTGAGCTTCGGGGATTGCCGTCCGATTCGATGTTGGAAATCACCCTCACGTACTCGGGCAGGATGGCATTTCGCTCCGAATTCTCCCATCTCGGTCCCGATCGGGCGCTCTTTCGCGACGCGGAACTCCTGCCTGCCGGCGGACGGGCGCTCGAATTTGTCCGCCTCAGCCTCATCGTCCCTTCAGGATGGGAAGCCGTGTCAGTGGGTAAGCTCGTCCGGCGGGAAACCCGGGGGGACTCCGCATTGTTCGTGTATGAATTCGCAAAACCTATTTCCGAACTTGGGTGGATCTGCGCCGGAAGGTTTTTCACTCAGGAGGAAGGGGGTACGTCGGTCCTGCTTTTTTCGGAGGACTCCTCCTCGGCCCCTGCCGTTCTCTCTCTCGCCCGCGATGTTTTGAAATTCTACGGAGAAAGGTTTATCCCTTTCCGCTTTCCCCTCCTCACGATCGTGGAGATCGAAGACTGGGTGGCGGGGCCGGGCGTGCTCGCGATCGGAGAACCGGGAATCGTGATGGTGAAAAAGCTCGCCTTCACGACCGCGGACAGGTTCAATCAGGCGGCGAGCGTCCTTCCCCACGAAATAGCCCATCAATGGTGGCCCGCAACCGTGTTCATCGAGGACCAGGATGCGGCTTTCCTTTCCGAAGGGATGTGCGAGTATTCGGCAGTTCTTTATGCCGAATCCCGCGGTTCGATGACTCTCCGGGACTCGCTTTCCCGACACCCGCTCCTGCGTCCGCTCATGATGCGCATCGAGCAGGGGAGAGACCTGCCGCTTCAGCAGAAGGCTGACCTCCGGTCCCTTCCAACCCACTATCTGAAGGCATCGTACGTCCACCACATGCTGCGCCGGATGCTGGGAGACAGCGTGTTCGCCGAACTCTACCGCCAGTATGCCGCCCGCTTCGAAGGGAAACTCGCCTCGCTCGACGACTTCAGGAAAACCGCCGAAGAGCTTGCGGGCAAAAATCTCGGCTGGTTCTTCGACCAGTGGGTCAAAAAGAAGGGGGTGCCGCAGATAAAAATCTACAATGTGAAGTCGATGCCCGATTCTTCGGGCGGATGGACGACGCGGGGACGCGTCCGGCTGCTCGGCTATGAAAAGTATACTGCCCAGGTCGAGGTCGGGGTCCGAGAGCCGGAACAACTCCGTAAGAGAAAAGTCTTTCTCGGCGCCGACAGCATGGGGGTGTACCGGAACGACGTCCCCTTCGAAATCCATACGTCCGAAAAGCCGGTCAGGGCGGAGCTTGACCCGGGCGGGGACGTCCTCAGGATTCGCAAGCTGCCGCCGAAGCTGAGCGACCTGCGCGATCCGTCGGACGGAGTCTTCATCGTCGGCGGGCTCCGCGACAGGGACTATCTCCTTGCGCTTGCGAGGAAAGACTCTGCAGCGATGGAGAGATCCGGATGGTCGATAACGATCCGGAGCGATTCAAATGTCACGCTCACCGATCTTCAGAGGGAGCGCATTGTCCTCTACGGTACGGCTTCTCAGAACCGGGTTTCCGCGCAGCTTCAGGGGAAATTCCCTATGGGGGTCGCTCCCACGGGTTCTATCTCCGTCGGCGGGGAGACCCTCACCGACAGTTCTCTTGCCTTGATTCAGATCATCACGAATCCGTTCATCCCCCAGGGATTGATCGCCCGCATCGAGCCCCTGAGCACACTCTCGCAGCCGGAGCTGATTCCCTTCGACGTCTCCTGGACTCTGGTGAGGGGAAAAGACGAGATCTCGTCCGGGACCTGGAACGTGAAAGACGACGACTCCGTCGTCGATATTCGCTGACACTCCCCCCCGGGCCTTTCTCCCTTCGGTTGAGCAGAGGGTCGTGCGATCGTCAGTTCACCAGCTTTATCCGGAATGTCGTTCCCTTCCCGACGCGGCTCTCCTTGACGAAGATCTTTCCCCCGTGGTATGTTTCGATGATGCGCTTCGAAAGGCTGAGCCCGAGGCCCCATCCCCGCAGCTTCGTGCTGTAGCCCGGGCGGAAGATATCCTTTTTGGACTTCATATCGATTCCCTTGCCGGTGTCCTTCACATCGATGTAAATCGCCCCTCCACGGGAGCTGACGGAGAAGACGATTTTTCCCTGGTTTCCCTCCATGGCGTCGATGCCGTTCTTGACGAGATTCTCGATGACCCATTCGAAAAGCTCCCGGTTTATCCTCGCCCTGGCCGAATCCCCCTCGAGGATGATGTCGATGTTGCGCCCCTGGCCAAATCTCGACGGGAGCCTCTGTCGGAAATACGCGATCACAGATGAGATAACTTCCCCCAGATCCTCCTCCTTGAGGCTGGGCCTCGAGCCGATCTTCGAAAACCTTTCCGTGACCTTCTGGAGCCGGTTCAGGTCCTGTTCCATGTCCGAGATGGTCGAAAGCTGCTTCGGGTTTTCGCCCGAATACTCCTTCATCATTTCGATCCACCCCATGAGGCTCGACAGCGGGGTCCCGAGCTGATGGGCGGTCTCCTTCGCCATGCCTACCCAGATGTTGCTCTGCTCGCTTCGCTTGATATAGCTGAAGCCGATGTACCCGATGAGTATGAACATGCCCGCCACCCCGATTTCGATGTACGGGAGCCATCGGAGCCGGGTGACGAGCTCCGATTCCCCGTAATGAAGATGCTGAACGATCGAATCCCGCTGCGTCACCTTGAGTATCACGTTTATCGGCGGGTTCTGCTGATCGAGCCTGCTGATGACGCCGACGAGATAGGCCTTCTGCTCTTCGATCGAGGCGGGCGTGTCGAGGTTTATGTTCCGGACATTGAGACGGTAGTCCTGTATCGGCTCGTCCGTGCCGTCCGTGAGGACCATCGGGAAATCGATGTACCGGATTATCTCGTTGAAGATGAAACTGTAATCCGACTGATCGGTCACTTTTTCAGTAGGCCGGTTCGCAATGAATTCCAGGGATTTCGCATGGAGGCCCGCGATGTCACGCTCCCGCTGCAGGAGCTGCTGGACGATGTGTCGGGTATAAAGCAGCGTGACGACAACGATGACCACCGCCACCAGGAGGAGGAAGATCTTTATGTTTGTCGAGCGGGGACTCGCCATCGTCCGTTCAGGGCGCCAGGATGGTTTGATCGCGCCTCGCGCCCACCGAGACCATGTGAACGCGCGTCCCCGAGAGCTTTCCGATCGCGGAAAGATACGCGCGGGCCTTATCGGGCAGGGCCGCGTAGGAGACAATTCCCGATGTCGGCGTCTGCCACCCTTCAAACGTCTCGTAGGCGGGGACGACCGAACCGAGGGACCGGGCGTCGGACGGGAAGCCTTTTGCCCTAAGGCCGTTGTCCAGATATCCGGTGCATATCTTGATCGTCTCGAAGGTGTCCAGGACGTCAAGTTTTGTGACGGCGATTTCCTGGATGCCGTTCACCATGGCGGAATAACGGAGGCTCACCGCATCGAACCAGCCGCATCGCCGCGGACGCCCCGTGGTGGCCCCGTATTCTCCCCCCAGAGTGCGCAGCGTATTGCCCAGCTCGTTGTCGAGCTCGGTCGGGAACGGCCCGTTCCCCACCCTCGTCAGGTAGGCTTTGACTACGCCGACGACGCGACCCACCGACGTCGGAGGGATCCCCAGGCCCGTGCAGGCGCCGCCCGAGGTTGGGTTGGATGATGTGACGAAGGGATATGTTCCGTGATCAATGTCGAGGAGGGCCCCCTGCGCGCCCTCCGCGAGGATGCGCTTCCGTTCGAGGAGCGCCGAATTCAGGTACGCGGCAGTGTCCCTCACGTATCCGTCGATCTTTTTGTCAAACTCCTCGTACTCCTCGACGATCTTATCCACATCCAGTTCCGGGTTCCCGTAAATTTTCTTCAGGATCTGATTCTTTTCCTGAATGTTCGTCGTGAGCTTGCGAACGAAGACATCGCGGTCCAGAAGATCGACGATCCGGATGCCGACCCGTGTGAACTTGTCGATATAGGCCGGGCCGATCCCCCGCCCCGTTGTCCCGATTTTTTCCGAGGTCTGCTCGCGGACGGTGTCGAGGAGCTTGTGGTACGGCATGATGAGGTGGGCGTGATGGCTGATGAAGAGCCGGCCCGCGACGCTGATCCCGAGCTGCTCGAGCTTCTGGATCTCTTCCATGAGGGCCATCGGATCGACGACGGCGCCGTTGCCGATGACGCAGATGACGTGGGGATGGAAGATGCCGGAGGGGATGAGGTGGAGGACGTGTTCCTTCTGGCCGATGACGACGGTGTGGCCTGCGTTGGCTCCCCCCTGGTACCGGGCGACGATGTCGACCTCCTCGCTCAGATGGTCGACGATCTTTCCCTTTCCCTCATCTCCCCATTGGGCGCCGACGACGATCAGGACCGGCACGGCTCTTCAGGTATAAAAAACTCCGATGCTTTCATGCGAAGGCATCGGAGTTTTAAGTGTTTAGCCAAAACTTTCGATCGCCTGCTTGACGGTGGGATAGAGCTGGAAGACGGTGCTCAGCCTCGTGATGACCAGCAGGCTCTCGATCTTCTTGGAGGCAGCTGCGATCTTCAGCTCGCCGCCCGCATTCCGCATGGTCTGGAGACCGCCGATGAGCATGCTCAGGCCGGAACTGTTCATCGTCTGAACGCCCGAAAGGTCGACCAGCACCTTCTTCTTTCTTCTCTCGACCAGTTTGTGGAGGATGTCGTTGAGAGCGGTGGCATCGGGTCCCCCGAGGACGCTCCCTTCGAGGTTGATGACCGTGACTCCGGCCGTCTCCTTAGTGGACAGTTTCATAGGTCGCTTTTTCGGCGATGGGGGTTTTTGCGGCCCTGGAGAGTCTCCGGTTCGTGTAATCGAGGGCGATGGCGCTCGCTATATAAATCGATGAATAGGTGCCGGTCGTGATCCCGATTGTGAGCGCGAAGGCAAATCCCCGGTTCACCTCGCCCCCGAAGAAGAACAGGATGATGGTGATGACGAAAATCGTGCCCGAGGTGATGATGGTCCTGCTCAGAGTCTCGTTGAGGCTCTTGTTGATGAGGTCGACGAGGCTCATCGACCGGTATACCTTCTTATTCTCACGGATCCTGTCGAAGATGACGACGGTGTCGTTCATCGAGAGGCCGATGATCGTGAGAAAGGCGGCGATCATGTTCTGGTCGATCTCGAAGTTGGTGAAGGGGGTAAGGCCGTCGAAGATGGAGACGAAACCGAGGGCCACGGCCACATCGTGAAAAAGGGCGACGACGGCGCCGAGCCCGTAGATGAACTCAAAACGGAAGGCGACGTACAATCCCATCGCCACGAGCGAGGAGAGGACCGCCAGGAGGGCGTTGCGACGCAGCTCCTGCCCCACCTTGGGCCCTATCTTCTGCTCCTGCAGGACCCTGGGTTTGAGCTCGGGGAAGCTCTGCTGGAGCGCCGCCTTGATCTTATCGCCGATGATCGTTCCCTCCCCCTGTGCCTCGGTCCGCACCAGCACCCTTGTCGGCACCCCGTACCCCTTGATCTCCGCCTTCTGGAACCCGGCGTTGTCCATGGCAGAACGGATCCTGCCGATCTCCGGAGGCTGGGAGAACTCGATGATCAGCTCCGTCCCCCCGAGAAAATCGATCCCGAAGTGGAATCCCTTCACGGCGACGGAGATGAACCCCAGAGAGATGACGGTAAGGGAGATGATGTACCACATCTTCCGCTTGCCCATGAAATCGATATTCGTCTTGCCGAAAAATCTCATTGATTTCTCCGATGGGAAACTGTTTTATCCGAAGCTGACGTGGACACGACGCTCGATCAGCATCTCGATGATCACGCGGCTCACGACGACGGCGCTGAACACGCTCGCCACGATTCCGATCATCAGCGTGAGGGCGAATCCCTGCACCGGGCCGCTCCCGAACTGAAACAGAATGATCCCGGTGATGAACGCGGTCAGGTTAGAGTCGAATATGGCGGTGAACGCCCGGGTGTAGCCCGCGTCGATCGCGGCCGCAAGCGTCTTCCCGGTCACCGATTCCTCCCGTATGCGTTCATAGATGAGCACGTTGGCGTCGACCGCCACGGCCACCGTGAGGATCAATCCTGCGATTCCGGGAAGGGTCAGCGTCCCTTGAAATTCCGCCAGGACTCCCAGGACGAAGAGTATGTTGAGCAGAAGAGCGATGTCCGCCATCGTTCCGCCGGTGCTGTAATAGAGGATCATGAAGATCGCCGTCAGGCCCAGGGCGAGCATCGTTGCCCAGATGCCCTGCTGAATCGAATCCTCTCCCAGAGACGGTCCGACGGTGGTCTGCTGGATGATGTCCACGGGAGCGGGCAGGGCGCCGGACCGCAGCACGATCGCCAGAGTCTTCGCCTCTTCGGCGTTCTCCATGCCCGTGATCTGAGAGTTCCCCCCCGTGATTTTCACCTGAACCGTGGGCGCCGAGAAACAGGCATTATCCATGATGATCGCGATCCGCTTCTTGATGTTCGCTCCGGTGATGCGCGCCCATTCTCGGGAGCCCTCGCTGTTCATCTCCATGGTGACCTCCGGCTTGTTCGACACCGGATCGATCGCCGCGCGGGCGTTTGTGATGACGCTCCCGGTGAGTTCCGGGATTCTCCTCACGGCGAAGAGCATGAAGTATTTCTTCCCCGTTCCGAATTCCACCGACTTCGCCGACCAGACGTAGGCCACGTCGGAGGGGATGAGCCTCTTCACCTCGGGCTGATCCAGCATCCGCACGACCTTCGCCCTGTTCTCGTCGGCCACGTACAGCTGGCCGTCCCACTGCTGGTCCTGGCGGGAGACGCTCTGAGCGTAAGAAAAGAACGGGTGCTCCTTTTTTGCCTTCTCGATCGCCTTCGCCTCATCCTGCGGGAGCTGCGCGCTCCCCAGGGTCGTATCGGCCGGCCCTGCCGCCGCCAGCGAGGTGTCCGCAGCGGAGGTGTCTTTCTTTGCCGCCAGGCCCGCCGTGTCGGCCGTTGCTCCTGAATCGGTCGGGGCTTTTCCCGCGAGCACCTTGTCGATCGAATCATAGACTTTGATGGCGATCTCGGGATCGATCAGGAGCTTGAACTCGAGCAGCGCCGTGCCCTGGAGCAGGTCCCGAACCTCTGCCTCCTTGCTCACGCCCGGAAGCTCCACGATGATGCGGTGCCCTCCCTGTTTCTGGATCGATGGTTCGGAAACTCCATACTGGTCGACGCGGTTGCGCACGATTTCCATCGCCCTGTCGATGGCGTTCGTCGATTCGTCCCTCAGCTTCTTGAGTATGTCGTCGTCGGAATCGCGCACGGTCCCGTAATACCGGCTCAGCCGCACCCCTTTCGCCTGAAATTTCTGCTGGACGATGTCGAGAATATCGAGCGCGCTGGTCTTCGCTTCGGCCTTCACGTCGGCCATGATGGCGTTGAAATTGTCATCTTTGTTCTTCGCGAGATCCTCCAGGAGCTTCATCACGTTCACCTCGAGAACAACCCTCATTCCCCCCTGAAGGTCGAGGCCGAGCTTAATCCGGTCGAGCTTCGCGTCCCGGATCGCGGATTCATTCTCCTCCACAAACTTCAGGCTGTCCTGTCCCGACAGGGTGTGCAGTTCTTTCGAAAACTTGTAATCCGTGTATGTCGGATAAATGCGGTAAACGGAGAAGAGGATGAAGATAAAGATTATGATGGCCTTGATACGGTTCTTCTTCACGTACGGTCAGATGGTCAAAGTGATAGGGAAACCTGAATTCCGGAAGAAAAATATAATGGTATTTCCACAGAAAGTCAATCGGCGAAGAGCTTGATTCTCTCTCGACGCGACTCTATATTGGGTCGTGATGATTCGCTTTCTTCGCGGGATGCTTCCCGGGCGCGCGCGGTGCGCGCTGCTTCCGATGCTCCTCGCGCCTGTGCTCTGCTCTTCCCAGGTCCCCAAAGCTCTCAAACACGAAGTGCGGGCGGTCTGGGTCACGACCGTGCTCGGACTGGATTGGCCGAAGTCGACCGACCGCCAGGAACAGCAGCGTTCGCTCCGCGAGATCGTCGAGAGGCTCAAACAAGCCAACTTCAATACGATTTTCTTCCAGGTCCGCAGCCGCGCCGACGCCATGTACCAGTCGCGGTACGAGCCGTGGTGCCAGCAACTGACAGGCACGCTGGGAAAAGATCCGGGCTGGGACCCCCTCCGCTTCATCATCGGGGAAGCCCATTCCCGCGGAATGGAGGTGCACGCCTGGATCAACACGTTTTACGCGCGGAGCGGGCCCCGTCCTCCGCCCTCCGATCCTCCCCACGTCATCCTGCGTCACCCGGAATGGCTCCGGCAGATCGACAGCGAATGGTGGTTCAACCCCGGTATCCCCGCCGCAAGGGACTATGTCGTCTCGGTCGCCATGGATATTGTCACGAATTATGACGTCGACGGCATAAATTTCGATTATCTCCGCTACCCGTCGAAGCCGTTTCCGGATGATGACACGTACCGTCGTTACGGAGGAGGTTTTACGCGGGATGACTGGCGACGCGAGAATGTCAATAGATTTGCCCGCGCATTCCATTCCGCGGCCGCCTCCGTCAAGCCCGCGCTCAAGATCGGCTCGTCCCCCATCGGAATCTATGTCAACACCGGAAAAACGAAAGGCCTGCAGGCGTTTTCCGAGCTCTTTCAGGACTCCAGGGAATGGCTCAGGGAAGGGGTGCAGG
>JACXTT010004795.1_pt1 | contig 19944 bp, 14 predicted proteins | sample 9270951 | NCBI WGS metagenome assembly JACXTT01 (sample SAMN15532306, study PRJNA645909) | rock metagenome | isolation source: weathered quartz diorite | place: Puerto Rico | collected 2017-06-21 | reverse complement strand
TTGGCAATCATCGGGGCATCCTGCCGAGGAAAGAAAATCCTTTACCAGGCGTCCCAGCTTACCTGCCAAACACCGTGCCAAAAAGGCCAAATGCGACAGTTAATAAAATTCGTGTGCTACATGGAAGCGCTCGTGGCTAAGTTGCTGGAATACCTTCTTGATGCGGACAACATTCGCGGGACTGGGCGACTTTACCTGCCGTGAGCATGAAACCGCAAGCGATAAAGAAACAAGCCGCGCCGACATTCATCGGCGCGGCTCTTTGTTTTCATACCCCGCAGGTTCGCTGTGCTCACCTGCGTGCTTGGAGGTTTACTTCTTGGCCGGCGCCACGAACAGGCGGTCGATGGCGGCGGGTCCCATCTCCTCGGCACCGGCGTTGCGGTCGATGATAAGAGCCTTGCCGCTCGGCGTCACCCAGATGACGAAGTTGCCCAGAGCGTAGACATCCTTCACGGCGGGATGGCGTTCGAGGATATCGAAGTAGGCCTGGGACTGGGCCTTGACGGTGACGGTTTCCATCTTGGCGTCGAAGCCGTCGTCGATCCAGACGCCGCCGACTTCGACGACGTTGCGGTTCTGCACGTTGCGCGAAGCGGTCTTGATGGTCTGGTTCTGGAAGCGCAGGGCGTTGTTGTGTACGGCGAAATCGACGCCGAGCTTGTCCTGCTGGACCAGGTGGAGCTTACGGCCATTGAAGGCGTCCTGGGTTTTTTGCAGAGCGGTTTGCTGGTCGAGAGCGATCTGGGCCGCTTCCTTGTCCTTCTTGTCGCCGCGCTTGGCTTCTTCCCGGAGCCGATCGTTTTCCTGACCGATGCGGGTTTGGCCGACGTCCTTGGCATCCCTGAAGTTCTGCTTGGCGAAATCGGCGAGCGGGATTGGTGCAGCGCCGGCGCCGCCGGCCGGAGCGAGGGCCTGCGGAACGCCGGGGTGCTTCCCCTTGGGCAGGCCGATCGGCGGCCGCGGCAGGCCGCCGAGAACTGGCGGCGGGCCGTCCGGAACCAAGAGGTAGCTGGTGTACGGCGTGGCGATGCCATAGCGTTTGGCGAGCTGAATCACTTCCTCGACGACTTCCTTGTTCGGGCCCTGGACGCGGATCTGGTCGAGCAGATGGCCGACTTTGCGGCGGGCCCACAGGTCCTCGACGAAGCCCTGGTTGCCATCGGTCTTCTCGCCGAACTTGATTTCGTAGTCGAAGACCTTGGTTTGCTTGCCGATCTGGCCGGTCAGCTTGATGCCGGTGTGGCCCTTGCCGGTATAGCGGCCAAAGACGACGAGCTGGGTGCCGTGGAAGAGATCGGGCAGCTGTTGCGGATACATATCGCTGACGTTGATGCCTTCGCCGAACTCAAGCTTGAGGTTGGCGAGAACGGGATTGCTGATCTTTGCATAGAGGCTGCTGACCTTGGCTTCGATGTCCTCGGATTCGCGGACATAGGTGCTGACCGCCTTGGTGGCGTCGGCCAGGCCGTCGAGGAGGACGGTGTTGACGTCGTCGCCGACGCCGAAGCTGAAGATGCGGGTGCTGCCGGTGTTCTTGTTCTTGACGTTCTCCATGATCTTCTGCGGATTGCGTTCACCCCAGGTCGGCTGGCCGTCGGTGAAGAAGACCATGGTGTAGGTTCGGCCTTCATCGCTGGAGCGCATGGCGAGGGCGTCGCGGAGGGCTTCGTCGATGTTGGTGCCGCCGGTCGCTTCGAGATCATCGACCCACTTACGGGCGGCTTCGAGGTTGCCCGGGGTCGCGGCTTGCAGGCTGTTGGTGTACTTGTTGACGGTCGAGGCGAAGTTGATCAGGGCGAAGCGATCGTTCGGATCGAGCTGGCGCAGGCAGAACTTGAGGGCGAGCTTGGCCTGAGTCAAGCGCTTGCCGCGCATGGAGCCTGAGGTGTCGATGACGTAGACGAAATCGCGCGGCTGCACCTGGGTCTTGGACAACTCGGCCCGCGGCGAGAGGAGCATCATGAAGTAGCCGGGACGGTCGGCGATGGGGCGGTGGGTGACGGCGGTGAGGCCGACGTCCTTGCTGCCGGCTTGATAGAAGAGCTGGAAGTCGCGATCGAGAATCGCCTGATTCTTCTCGAAGCCGATGACCGCCTCTTTATCGTTGGGCCGATTGATGGTAATCGGATGGCTCGGCGAGTAGATGTTGGTGAGCGGGCGCTGATCCTTGAGGTTGATGGAGATCGAGAACTTTTCGAGCGTCTCGGCGGCCTTGCCGTCGGTGCGCATCGGATACATGTACTCGATCAGGCCGTTGTCGGCGTTGGAAACGCTGGTGTAAGTCAAGGAGATGCGTTGATCCCCCTTGGCGGGGACCGGGAAGACGCGGACCTTGATGAGGTCTTGGCTCATGTATTCGAGCAGGCCGGGATCATGCGAGCGGGAGACGATGTCGGTGTAGATCTTACGAGCCTTGTCGGCCTCGACGATCTCGCCGGGGGTGTCCACGCCGTTGACGGTCATGGTGAACTTGCGAACGCTGGCCCCCTTGGGAACGGGGAAAAGATAGGTCGCTTCGAGCTCGCGGCCCGTGTGATTGCGGAACGATTGCTCGATCTTGGTCGTGGCGACCTGGTCCTCGATGCTGATCGTGACCTTTTGATCGACGAGCGCCAAAGGGGGCAACTTCTTCTCGGCCGGGATGAGCATACCGGCGGCGGACGCGCTGCTTCCCACGACGAGCAGCACGGCCAAGGCAGTCAGGACACGTCGCATGGCAATCCCCTTTCCTTTTTGGAAAATATCTCTTCGCAGATAAGACGAAGCAGACAGGCTGTTGGTTGGGGGTGAAGGCACATTTTGTTTCTCGGTATATCATATTCATTACGATTGACACTGTTTGCCGCTTGCGGCTTAGCGCTCGCGCGGCGCCGCGCGAGCGCTAAGCCGCAAGCGGCAATACCTACGGAGGACTTCGATGAAGTACGCAAAACTCACGCTCGTCGCTGCCAGCCTGCTCATGGCCGGCTATCTCGGTTCTGCCGCCCATGAGGGCGAGAAAGGCAAGAAAGTGGACACGCGCATCTTCGAAATGCGGACCTATTTCGCCCACCCAGGCAAGATGGAAGCGCTGCACGGCCGGTTTCGCAATCACACCAACAAGCTGTTCGTCAAGCACGGCATGACGCTGATCGGCTACTGGAGCCCGACCGACGCCAAGGACGCGGAGAAGCAGATGATCTACATCCTCGCCTATCCGAGCAAGGAAGCCGCCGACAAGAGCTGGGCCGACTTCCGCAAGGACCCGGACTGGATCGCCGCCCGGACCGCGTCGGAGAAAGACGGGCCGCTGGTCGCGAAGGTCGAATCGGTATTCCTGAACCCGACCGATTATTCGCCGATCAAGTAGAGAACGAGGTTTACGTATAGCGCTCGCATGGCGCCCCGCGCGCGCTAAACGTAAACAAGAGGAATGTCATGCCGATCATCGAGGCCGACGGGCTGTCGAAAACCTATCGCGTCTATCAGAAGAAAGAGGGGCTGTTCGGCGCCTTGCGCGGGTTGTTCAGCCGGGAGTACAAGGACGTTGACGCGGTCGAGAACGTCAAGTTCACGATCGAGCCGGGGGAGATCGTCGGGTTTCTGGGACCGAACGGGGCGGGCAAGACGACGACGCTCAAGATGCTGTCCGGGCTGATCTACCCCACCAGCGGGACCGCGACGGTGCTGGGCCACGTTCCCTGGCAGCGCGAGGACGCGTTTCGCCGGCGCTTCGCCCTGGTCATGGGGCAGAAGAACCAGCTCTGGTGGGACCTCCCCGCTGCCGACAGTTTTCAACTGCACCGCGAGATCTATTCGCTGCCGACCGATCAGTTCACGCGCACGCTCGGCGAATTGACCGAGCTGTTCGGCGTCAAGGAGCTGACGCGCCAGCCGGTGCGCGAGTTGTCGCTCGGCGAGCGCATGAAGATGGAGCTGATCGCCGCCATGCTGCACCAGCCGCAACTCCTCTTGCTCGATGAGCCGACCATCGGGCTGGACGTCATCGCGCAGGTGACTATTCAGAAGTGCCTGCGCGATTGCAACGCGACGCGCAACGTGACGATCCTGTTGACGAGCCATTACATGCGCGACGTCGAAGCGCTGTGCAAACGCGTGCTGGTGATCGCCCACGGCAAACTGGTGTACGACGGGCCGCTTTCCGGCATCACCGACCGCTTCGGCACCGAGAAGCTCGTCAAGCTGGTGTTCGACGGCGCGGACGGTCCCGCCGACCTGAGCATGTTCGGCGAAGTGACAAGCCGCGAGGGCCCAATGGTCGAATTGAAGGTAGATCGCGTGCGCGTCGCCGAGGTGCTGGCGTCGATCTTGCAGCGCTATACCGTGGTGGACGTGAGCATTCACGATCCGCCGCTCGACCGCATGATCGCGAAGGTGTTCGAGCAAGAGAGCATTTAACCCCGATTCTTTTAGCGCTCGCGCGGCGCCAGGCGAGCGCAAGACGAATCTAGCCGAACCAGTATGCAAAAGTACTTCAAAATCCTGCGCATCTCGCTCGTCGAGCGGCTCGCCTATCGCGCCGACTTCTTTCTCACGACCTTCTTTCGCTTCCTGCCGCTCATGACTACCTTCCTGCTCTGGGAAGCGATCTACGCCGGTTCGGGCAAGGACACCATCGCCGACTTCTCGCGCAACGACATGATCGCCTATCTTCTGCTCGTGCAGATCAGCCGCATGTTCTCGAGCATGCCGGGGCTGTCGACCGGCATCGCCCGCGACATCCGCGACGGGAACCTCAAGAAGTACCTTCTGCAACCGATCGACATGCTGTGGTACCTGCTGTCGTACCGCGGCGCTCACAAGCTGGCTTATATCGCGACGACCGCGCTTCCCTACGCGCTCTTGTTCTTCCTCTTTCGCGACGTGTTCGCCACGCTGCCCGGCCTATGGACCTGGCTTGCGTATCTCGTCGCATTGCTGCTGGCGTTCCTGATTGGCTTTTTCTTCGAGGCGTGCATCGGCATCGCGGGCTTCTGGTTCCTCGAAGTGACCTCGCTCATGTACATCATCAACATCTTCACGTATTTTGTGTCCGGCCAGATGTTCCCGCTGGAGCTGCTGCGCGAATATCCATACCTGACCGAGGCGCTGGAGGTATTGCCGTTCCAGTACCTGGCGTATTTCCCCGCGATGGTGTTTCTCGAAAAAAGGCAAGGCACGGAACTGCTGACCGGCCTGGCGATCGAGGCCAGCTGGGCGATCGCCCTGATGCTGCTGAGCCGCTGGATGTATCGGCTCGGCCTGCGGCACTACAGCGCTTACGGTGGCTAACCAATGTTCTTACGCTATCTCAAACTCTGGCTCTCCCTCGCCAAGTTCAGCCTGCTCGGCGAGCTGGCGTTTCGCGGCAACTTCGTCATCAAGGTTGTCGTCGAGGCGCTATGGCTCGGCATCTTGCTGCTGTTCAACTTCACCATCTTTCGGCAGACCACCGTGATCGCCGACTGGAGCGCTAACCAGTACCTCTTCTTCATCGGCTGCTACTTCGCGATGTTCGGGTTGATCGAAACTCTATTCCTGGAGAACTGCAACCAGTTTGCCGACCTGGTGCGCAGCGGCGATCTCGATTTCTTCCTGCTGAAGCCAATCGACGAGCAGTTTCTGGTCAGTTGCAAGAACATCGACTGGTCGTGCGCGCCGAACGTGCTGATCGGCGCCGCCGTCATGGGCTACGCCCTGTGGGCCGGCGACTGGACATTCGACCTGCTGCAAGCGATCGCGTTCGCGATCCTGTTCGTCAGCGGCGCGGTCCTGGCATACGGATTCTTACTGATACTGATGTCCGCGTCGGTGTGGCTGATGCGCAATCAGAGCCTGTTCGAGATGTGGTGGCTGTTCACGACGCTGATGCGCTACCCGCGCGAGATATTCAAGGGGGCATGGGCGTCGCCGGCGGGATTGTTTTTCTCGTTCGCGGTGCCGATCATGCTGGTGACCAACGTGCCGGCCCGCATCATGGTGAAGACGCTGGAGCCGTCGTGGCTGGCGTGGTACGCGCTCGGGTCGGCCGTGGTGGTTTTGTGGTTGAGCCGGCGCATCTTCCGAGCGGCGCTGCAGCGCTACCGCAGCGCGAGCAGTTGATTGATTTCGTTTAGAAGCTGTTTCAAAAGCCCCTCTCCCCTGTACTCAGGGGAGAGGGGTTGGGGTGAGGGGTGCATTTTTTCGCGGGTGCAGCCCCTCACCCCCGGCCCCGGCCCCTCTCACCCGATTACTGGGGAGAGGGGAGCAATGAAACAGCTTCTTAGCGCCCGCATGGCGCCGCGCGGGTGCTAAACGAAGAGAGGAATCATTTGTTGCCGATGCAATACAGCATTTTCTCCGTGCGAACATACATGCACCCGTTGGCGATCGCCGGCGTCGCGCGGATCACGCCGCCTAGCGAATTTTTGGCCAGCAGGCGATACTCCGTCGGCTCCGCGGCGAAGACGTACACATCCCCCTGCTCACTGCACGCGTAGACCTTGCCATCGATCAGCAGCGGCGAGGCGTAAAACTTCGTGTCCGGCAGCGTTTCGAACCACGCTTTCTTGCCCGTCTTCACGTGAAAACAGCCCGCTCGGCCCAGATCGTTGGCGAAGTAGACATGCTCCCCCTTGGTCAACATGCAGGTTACATAAGGGAACTCCTTCTTGTTGTCCCAGATGCGCCCGGGCTTCGCGTCCTTGCCCTGCCCGTTCATGGCGACCGCGACCATGAGCCGTTCGCCGGAACCGTCGCCCGCGCAGGCCATGAGCACGCCGTTGGAGTGTACCGTCGCCCCGATGGTGCGCAGCGGGTCCTTGGCGAACGTCCAGGTCCAGTACCAGTTCGATTTGCCCGTAAGGGGGTCGTAGCTCGTGATCGCCGATGTGCTCGTGACGATCAGCTCCGGCGGCGTGCCCGGATTGTGCAGAACGAACGGCACCGAGTAGCAAGCCCGGACCGCTTCGCGCGGCGTTTCCCACACGGTCTCTCCCGTCTTCTTGTTGAATGCATAGAGCGTTGACGGATTGGCGACCGGCCCGATCTTCTTTACCGCCTCGCGAAACGCATCCTTGTCCATGGAGAAAATCACCAGGTCCTTGTAGACGATCGGCGACGCCCCCGCGCCGTGCTGGCTGACGAATTCGCCGAGGTTGCGCTCCCAGAGCTTGTCGCCCTTGAAGTTGTAAGCCGTCAGGAGGATGTCCTTGCCGTTCCAGAAGGGGACGTATACCGCCTCGCCATCGGTAGTCGGCGTGGCCGACGCGAGCGAGCTGTCGAAACGAATTTTCACTTTTACGCCGGGGATACTGCGCTTCCAGAGTTCCGCGCCGGTCTTGGCGTTGAAGCACAGGAGCGAACGTTCGCTGCCGTCATCGCTGGTGGTCTGCACGAAGAGGCGGTCGCCCCAGACGATCGGACTGGAGTGCCCGCCGCCGGTGAGCGGCGCCTGCCAGCGCACGTTTTCCTTGGCGCTGAATTTGAGCGGGATATTCTTGTCGCTGGAGATGCCCTCGCCGTTGGGCCCGCGGAAGCGTTCCCAGTTGTCCGCCCGGACAACGCCGGCGGTCAGCGTCAGGGCAAGTCCCAGGCAAAGCAGACGCGAATGATTCGAGCAGGCAGGCATGGCGGATCCTCGGTGCAAAGGTGACAGGTTCGGCGAGATGGAGTGATTATCGCAGAAGGCACGGCACGGTCAAGCAATCGTTTCCCAGGGAGGACAGATTTTCAATCCGTTCGCAAGTGAATCGGCGGATTGGAAATCTGTCCCAAGCGCCTGCGCACGCTCTGGCCAGCGCCGATATCAATTCTTAACATCACCATGCTTGAACTGGTAGAATTAAAGTTCTGCGGCGATTGTGCCGATTGTAGGGGATGTGCCAGGCCCCTTCGCCAAGCGGTAAGGCAGCGGATTGCAAATCCGCCATCCCCGGTTCGATCCCGGGAGGGGCCTTTTGGATTTCGTTCAACAGCACACTCGACGGCCCCTTCGCCAAGCGGCTAAGGCAGCGGATTGCAAATCCGCCATCCCCGGTTCGAATCCGGGAGGGGCCTCTGTAAGTGGTTGATATTCAAGGGTTTATGACTGACAGTTTTTGGCTAAATCCTTGGCAAAATTCTTGGCAAAAAAAGTGAAATCGTCGGTACGCTGCGCCAAGAAATGACGTGTCCACCAACGAGAAGGCCCCGTCGATGATGACGGGGCCTTTTCTCGTGGCCTACTTGAACATTTTCTTGATATCGACCTTGATCGGCTTCGGAAGACTACTTTTCAGGACGGGGCCTTTTTTGCACCGTGCCAAGCGAGTGGTTAGCCAGTCCCACGAGGGCTTCGGCATTCTGCCCGCCCCCACCGTGGTCACTTCGTTCACCCGCCACTTGTCGCTGCCGTTCATGAACGGCAGCACCCGTTGGCTTAGCTCTGATTCGGTCAGCTTCGTGCAAATGTACCATGTCGAATAGAACGCATGGCAGTAATCCATCTGCTCAAGTAGTTCAGTCAAGCCGTCGTAATCCGGCTCATTGGTCGTGTCCAAGTCATACGTGATTTCAAGTACCCGATACATCGTCGTCCCCCCTTGGAGTATTTTCGCTGGCGGTTCCGCCCGCCATGCGGATACTTCATGGTAGCGCCGATTTTGGTTGTCGGCAAGTCGAGTTCACGCCGATTTTTTGCGCCGCTTTGCTGCCTTCTTTTTTTGCTCGGCAGGCTCCGTGTCGAGTTCAACACCCTTCTCCCCGATCTTCGCACGAAAGACGAAACCGAAGGTGATGGCGACGATGGCGACGATGCCAACGATGGCCGTGGCAATGACAAGATCGCTCATGTATTATTCTCCTGGATGTTGGCCGTGGCCTTCTTCGCATCACGCTTCGCCTTCCTTGCCTTGTTGATCCGAACGGCGAGTGGATGAAGTTTATCGACCAATCCTTGCAGGTCGTAGAAGTTGCTTCGCTGGCCCTTGGCATCGTCCCATCGGGTCTTACGCTGGATGAAGCCCCGTGTCTGCAAGTCGGTGATACACCGCCGAATCGTGCTGGTACTTCTGCCAAGTCGCTTCGCCAAGGTACTCTTGGCAGGCATGGGGAGCCGGTTCTTCTTCCACCAGTAGTCCACGAGTTGCAGGAGAACATTCAGTTCCAGGGGAGACAAGCCCAATTCTGCTTGGCACTGGAACAAGGCAGATGGTAGAATGCTAAAGCCTGCATCCATGACCGGTTTGCCCCATTTGCGAGTGCTTTCCTTCATGCCTTCTTTCTTTCCTGCCGCTGGTTTCGCCGGTGTCGTGTCCATGATTTCGCTCCATGTTCAAGTGGGTTCGTTCGGCCTCACGAAGTCATTAGACACGCAAAGAAAGCGAAATGCAAGTGGCAGGGGTGGGCATGACTGCACCAGGGGACAGGTGCAAGTATGGCTCCCCGCCGTAGGCTAAAATGCTCGTGGCGGGTAGGCGAAAACGCCCCTCAAAGCAGGACGCGTACAAGCGCAGTACATGCGCATAAGCATGTACAAGCGCATGAACAAGTAGCAGGAATATAAGAAGTGGGGGGAGGGCGCAAATGCGCCGGGGTATTAAAAGATTTTTTGGCGTGTCTTTGACCACGGATATCACCGTGGTCTTTTTTGTGCGCCGAATACAATGCGAAGAAGGCATTCGGCAGAATGACCACGACGAAAAAGGGGTTCCCATGCCAATCAAACTCATTCGATTGATGGACGCCGATTGCAAGAAGTGCGGGACGCTGCCCTACGTCTTGTCTCTGACATTCAAAAGACGCTGAAAGACAGAGATGAGAAAGAAACGAAAGAAAAGAAATGACCATACTTGAAAGGAAGGCCCCATGACCGATTACGAAAGGCATTCGCTCGGCTTGCTCACCATGATCGCATCCGGCATCAGCAAGCTACTGATGATGAAGCCGGATACGCAGCAAATGGCCTTGGAACATGCGAAGTTAAACCTGGAATACATGGAGCATGTAAACGGCATGATTAAAACGGTGTCCGCACTCTTGGAAGCCGAAGCCAAGAAAGTGGTACCGGAAAACAAATGATACCATTGTCGCCCAGATCAAAAGAGGAACATATGAACGCCGATGAACTGCCGCTGACCTTGGGACAACTGATCGGGAGTCTTGGCGGAATGTCCGAGAAGCTAGAGGAACATCTTGAACAAGCAATCGCCATCGGCGTGACTGACATGCGATTCGAGGATCATCTAGTAATCGCCGCTCTGAGACGTGCCCTTGACAACATGCTCGGCATGGTCGCAATGGCTGACCAAAAGAATCTGTTTTGCGGAATGCCCATCGTCCGCTTTCAGATTGATACCGCCATGACGTTGTTCGGGCGCAACCTGGTGACTGATATCGAAGCCTACGTCACCCACATGCTTGAAGGCAAAGAGCGAAGTCGATTCAAGGATCGTGATGGCAAAGAGATGATCGATAGCTACCTCCACAAGAAACTCACGGTGGTCTATCCCCATTCAACCGACCTTTACAAGTACGCTTGCGAGTTCGTGCATTTCTCGGCTCAACACCTGCACCGAGTTTTGGACTTGGAGCAATGGAAACAAACCGGGAAGTTGTCCTTCCTTAGCCATGATGGAATTGTCGCCAAGTGGTCAGGTGAAGAAGTCAAGGGAGCATTGTTGGAAATGTTGTATGTCACCGATACCATCTTGATGGAATGCGATTCTTGGAAGGCAAAACGGTTGGCGACATGAACTCATGATCGATCAATCAATCGGCGGAGTCTCGACATAGGCCCGCCGCTCTCGATAGTATTCGACTACCTGGTGATTCTCCCAGCGCCGGACTTTCTGTAAGTCCACGATGGATTTATGCCGGTGTCGTTCCTGCCATTCCGCTGAATGCGACGTGAACCACTTCATGAATTGTTCGGCCTGAAACGTCTTAAACCGTTGGCTATGCTGCTCGACACGTACTTGTAATTCGTCCATACCATATTTGAGTAATGGTATGATAATCTTCGTGCGGTGATGCTCGCTTCGCTCGCATCACTGACAAGGTGCGGAGTACCGCACCTTGTCTCTTGCCCTTTGTTTGCTTCGCAGATTTCTCAATCCATACTTCACCACCACAAGTTCAAGAGCAAGGTGTTCGGTACTCCGAACACCTTGCAGTGAAGCGAACGTAGTGAGCTAGTTAAATGTTGTTGACTCTTCCCCTCAAACTTCATTAGTTCTCGGCGTGCCATGACGTTTCCCCTTGGCTAAATTTTTGGCTAAAAAAGTCGTCTCCGAAGTGAATTTTAGCCAAGAACGTCAATAATCGCCGTGTTTTTTGATTGGAATGTTCGATTGCAAATCCGCCATCCCCGGTTCGAATCCGGGAGGGGCCTCTTTCAAAACTTCGCCCGATCATTCTGCAGCCCCTAACTTTACGTCATCTGCCCGTTCTGAGCCATCTTCGGTAGAACCCCTGGTGTCACGTTTTTCGTCCCCCGTTCGCTCTTTATTCCGCTCTTAGGCGTCCCAGAAGCTCGCCAAGGTGATCGAGACCTCGGCCAAGGCGGTCGGCCTGGTCGAGGCTGGCCAGAAACTATGGGAGTTCTGTCAGCAATGCATGTAGGCCGTCAAGGTTGGTTGCCGCACAAAATCGGCCATGGCGGAATTTGCACAAGAACCACCGAGAAAACATACGTTGCGCAGGAGGGGTGTGTGTCTGTGTGCGCAACGAATGATCGTAAACCTCTTGTGTAATAATGGCTTGCGTAACAGGAATTCGTTGCGCGCTTGGCGCACCGTCGAGTTCAGTAATTGAGTCTATTTGCAAGGCCGCCATTCCGGCCAACATCTCTTGCCGGCAAAACGGGCATTGTCTGCCCAACCATCAAGCATCGGATTTCGTTCCATTTCGTTCCGTGGCATCGCTTGGCCTCAGGTCCGGCCACGCCAATTTTGCCGACGTTGCTCGGCTTGCCTCATGGAAATTGCCGGCAAATTCGGGAAATTCATTGCAAACCGCGGCGGCGCGCGTTAAACCGGGAGGTCCAGCGCGCCGCTGCGCACTCTCACTTGGGGAGGGCAGGCGGAAAATCGATCGCACAGGAATCCCATCCCCAGAGGGAAACCGATGGACGCTCATCCGGGCGAGCCGAAGAAATTCTCCGAAATCCTTCAGGAAGAACTCAAGCAGATCAGTGACCGGCGCCGTGCCGTCAACAGCGTCGCTGGCGCGGGCGCGCCCCCACCCGCCCCGCCTCCGCCAGCGGCGCGCACCGAAGAGGAAGTCCGCGAGGAGGCCCTCGAAAAGGCGATGGTCGGGCTGTCGTTCTCCGGCGGCGGCATCCGCAGCGCTACCTTCAACCTCGGTGTCCTGCAGGCTCTCGCCGACTTTGGACTGCTCAAATACTTCGATTACCTCTCCACCGTCTCAGGCGGCGGCTACATCGGCAGCTGGCTGGCGGCGTGGATCAAACGCGACGGCTCCCTTGCCAACGTCGAGAAGCAGCTCAAGCTCACGCGCGTCGATCAAGCCCAGGCCGACCCCGGCGTGCCGCGCGACGAGACTGCCGGCCTGCCCGCGAAACTTCTGGGCGAAGCCGAGCCGGAGCCGATCGCACACTTGCGGGCCTACAGCAATTACCTGTCGCCGCGGTTGGGGATATTCTCCGCGGACGTTTGGGTGCTGGGAGCGATCTACCTGCGGAATTTGCTTCTGAACCAGGCGGCGTTGTTACCGGCGTTTCTGTTTGCCATGATGTTCGTGCGCTTGGTCTACTGGATTTTCGCGGATAAGGCGTTGGGCGAAAGTTGTGCCCCCTGTGCGATGTTCGGCGCCCTGGTGCTGGTAGCGCCCGCCCTGGTATGGATCATTTATTCGCTGTGGCGGCTGCGCATCATTCACGAGAAACATGGGGGCAAAAAGGTCTTCCTCCAGCTGGGAACCGGCAAACTCCATCTCTTCGTACTGTTGCCATTGCTCATCGGCTCCGGTCTGGTGTGCTGGATCATGGTGTCCCGGGGCATTGGTTTTTGGAGCGCGTTCGGAGACATGCTCGGTGGCAGCAAAGATGTCGTCAATACGACAACGGACAGCAGGTTCCTTTCCCACTCGTACTGGGGCACCCTGGTCGCGGCAGCTTCGGGGTTGGCAATATGCGTTTTCTTGGCCCGAACGCTGCCGACCGCGTGGCTGACAAGAACCTGGCGCTGGACGCTGGCAGCGTTCGCCGGACTTGCCCTGACGAATGTCTATCTTTGGTGCGTCGTTTTCCCAGGGGCAGAGTTGTGGTGGACCCGGTCGGTCGCCTGCGGCGTCGTGGTAGGCGCCATATTTGGCGCGGCAACATGGTTGCTCCAGCTCGGGCTTCTGGCCTATTGGTTCTGCTACGGCACCGCCCGCAGCGGCAACCAAGTAGGTCTTTCGATTCTCGGCGCGACTCTCTGGGTCATCGCCAGCGCCTGGATCGGCATGGCCGGCGCGTTCCATGCCAGCCTGCCGGTATTTCTGGTTGGGTACTGGCGGGGCGGAATCAGTTTCAACCCAAATCTGTTACTGTTTCTCTGGTGCGGCGTGTTCGTTGCTGCGCTCCACGCCGTTGGCTATTTGTTCTGTCTTTTGATGGCAGCACGAAAGCCGTCGGCAGAAGTGGAAAAGTCACACGAGCTGGCAGGGACCGCGGTTCCACCTGCAATCTTCGAACCAAGCAACCTCAGGCGGCTCGGTGAGGTCTACGTGGCCTGGAATGGGCTGCAACTCGTCGGCAGCACGTTGTTGGGCCTGCTTACGGGCGTGGGCGCTGTGGTCGTGTTTGTCGCCGTCATGATTCTAATGGGACTTCTGCCTCTCGAGGAGCTCCATCAAGATTTTCTTTACTGGCACCGGGCGATTGTCTGGGCCGCTTCCTTGGGGCTGCTCTTTGGGTTTTCCCATCTGTACTTCGTGCTGTTTCTGCTTCTGCGTTTGTGGCGCGACAGCTGGAAAGAGAGCAAGGCGGAGAGCGCTAATTCCGGACAACTCTTCTGGCCCGATTTCTGGAAACGGCTTCAATTGGACGGGGCGCGCTCGGGCGCCGTGCTCGCGACCGTCTTCGGACTGCTTGCTGGCACAGCCTTGTGGTACTTTCTGAAAGAGGAGTTGAATGACTTCCTCGATGTCGACCCGATTACGAATGTCGTCTTCATTTTCGGCATTCCGACGGCGCTTGCGCTCGGCGTCTTTCTGCTGTGGCACTGTTACGGCCTTCGGGAGATGCTTTTGTGGGTTCTCAGCGGCATCCTCGCCGGCGCGCTGGGTGGTTTCCTGCTCTACGTGGTCGCCGAGCGCCTGAATCTGGATGCGGACACCGCGCTCTACAAACCGGCCCTGGTCGCGGTCTTCGTCACGTTCGGTCCACCGGCCGTACTGACGATCATCGGTCTGATGGCGGCGCTGGAAATCGGACTCTTGAGCCGATTCCTGCCGGAGACCGTGCGTGAATGGCTCGGCAGCCTCGCGGGTTGGCTGCTGATCTATTCGGCCTGGTATCTGATCGTCGTTGGCGTCGTGCTTTTCGGCGGTTGGCTGCTGATCCAGATGGGGCCGATGGTCCGCGCCGTGCTGGGCGTCGGCTGGATGACGGCGGCGCTCGGCGGCGTGTTCGCGGGGCACAGCCCGCGCACCGGCGGCGCCGGGCCCAGCCGGCTCGACCTGGTCGCCAAGATCGCCCCGTACATTTTTCTGGCGGGGCTGGCCTTTGTGCTCTCCGGGCTCGTCTCGCTGTTGGTGGACAACAAACCAAATTGGGAGAACGCGCGCGCGGAGGCTCGGGTCACCAAGACCCCCGACGACACGCCTCCCACCAAGGTAACCAAGGTGACGAAAAAAAGCACCAAAGGCACCGAAGCCGAGATTCAAAGCAAAGAGCACACGGAGACATTGGAACACGAGGAAGAACGAACCGACGCCGCGATTCGCGATTACCAGTACTGGAAAGGCCTGGAGCAAGCGAGCACGGCCAAGCTTCTCGGGTGGTTCGCCGCCTTCGGCGTCCTCACTTTCATCATGGCCTGGCGCGTCGATGTCAACATCTTTTCGCTCAGCGCCATGTACGGCAACCGCTTGACTCGTTGCTATCTCGGCGCCTCGCGCGCCAAGCCGCAGACGCCGGACCTGCCGACGCTCGGCGCGCCGATCAAGACCAGTGCGGCCGAGCCGCTGCGCCAGCCCAATCCGATCACCGGCATTGATCCCAACGACGACATCCCCTTGTGTGATCTGGCCATCGAGCCGAAGGGCTACCAGGGGCCGTATGTGCTGATTAACGCCGCCCTCAATCACGTGCGCGCCGACAATCTCGCCTGGCAGGAACGAATGGCCGAGTCTTTCGTCTTCACGCCTCGTTATTGCGGCAGTTTGAGTACCGGCTTCCAACCGGTATTTGCCAAGGGCGCAGACGCGCCCCCGGGTGTCCAGGAGATTCACGATAAGTTGACTCTTGGCCGAGCGGTGACCATCTCGGGCGCCGCCGCCAGCCCGAACATGGGCTATCATTCGTCCCCGGCGGTGACGGCGCTGATGACGGTGTTCAACGCGCGTCTTGGCCGCTGGGTGCGCAATCCGGCCCCGGTCGGGCTAGGCTGCTGGGTGCTCGAACACCTGCCGCACTGGCAATGGCTGAACGACTATCGGCGCTGGCACTGGTCGCCCAAGGGACCGCGCACCGGCCTGCTCTATCTCGGCGCCGAGATGTTCGGCTTCACCGGCGCTCGTAGCGGCTATGTCTATCTCTCCGACGGCGGTCACTTTGAGAACCTCGGCGCCTACGAGCTGGTGCGCCGCCGTTGCCGTTTCATCGTCGCCACCGATGCCGGCGCCGATCCTGGCTACGCATTCGAGGATCTGGCCGGGCTGATCCGCAAGTGCCGCACCGATTTCGGCATCCGCATCGAGATCGATGTCACCCCCGTTCGACCCGACGGGCCGCACCACCACAGTCGCTGGCATTGTGCGATCGGTTTGATTCGTTATGACGACGTCGATCGTGCCGCGGCGCCGGGCATCCTGCTGTACATCAAGGCTTCGCTGAGCGGCGATGAACCCTCGGACGTGCAAAACTATGCCGCCGCCCATGCCACGTTTCCACACGAATCGACGATGGACCAGTTTTTCAGCGAATCGCAGTTTGAGAGTTACCGCGCCCTGGGACATCACATCGCGCAAAAGGTACTCAGTGACGCAGTCCGCCAGATGCACGTCAAGCACGACCAATCGCCGACCCAACCCGGTACGCAGCCAGCGGACGCCGGGCGCTACGTCAAGAGCCTTTTCAGCGCGTTGCGGCGGCGCTGGTTTCCCCCGCCGCCGGACCAGGAAAAGCAATTCCTGGAATCAGTCAAGCCGTTTGTGGATGCCCAGAAGGCCTTGCGCACCGACAACGACCTGCGCCAGCTCAGCGGCAAGCTTTACCCGGACTTCGCGCAGGCGCACCTGCCGCAGCCGCCCAACCCAGCCGGGCCCGGCGCCTTTCCCGACTTGCATATGGTCGCTCAGATGCTGCGGGTCATGGAGAATGCCTGGCTCGGCAGTCGCCTGGAGGGTTACTACGCCCACCCCTTGAACCGCGGCTGGATGAGTGTCTTCCGCCGCTGGGCCAGCTCGGAGGCATTTCGGCAGTATTGGCCGTTCCTGCGCGGCGAGTTCAGCCAGGACTTCGTGAGTTTCTGCGCGCAACAGCTGGCGTTGAAGACCGAGCTGGCTCAGGCGGTGCGTGTCGATCCGCGCACCGAGCAGGAAGTGGTGCGGCAATTGTTCGACGATCTTGCCCAGGAGTGGAAGGGTGTTCGGAAGGTCAGGAAGATCGTTGATCCCGATTCGCGGGCCACTGCGCCGCGATCATTCATTTGGCGAACGAAGTTGTTCGCGGCGATTGCCGCTGCCGCCAGGGCGGAGACTCGCAAGGCGCCGCGCCTCAAGCAAGTCTTGGGCATGGCCATCGCGCAGATCGGGAAGGAAATCGATCAAACTATCCCGACGATCACGGGCACGGAGCTGGCCCGCGCCCTGCAACGCGTCATGGACAAGCTCGATTCGGCCTGGCAGGCGTCGCTTCAGGGGCTAACCGAGTGGCACGCCAAGCTGGTGCGCATGCGGAACATCGATGCCCTGGATATGACGGAAGTCCATATCGTTGTCGCCCATCTTCGCCGTGCGTTCTTGCCATGCTGGCCCAACCACCTGGGTGTCCTGGCGGCGATTTGCACGGATCATCTGAGCTTTCCCGACGTGATCTCGACCAACGCCGGCGGCGTGCGCAATGCGGTGCGTGAAGCGCGCGCCAAGCTGGACGACGTCTGGCGCAACGGACTGAGTCTGCTGGACGAGGCTCGGCGTACGGCGGCGCGGCGCGGCGACAACAAGATTCCGCTGCACCAATGGGCTGATTGCCGAACCCTCCTGCGCCGATTCGTTGCCGAATTCAGTCAGGGGTGGCTCGATCTGGCGACACTGCTGGGCCCCTTGATGCCGGGCTTGCAACGTCTGCTCAATGGTGACGAGCTTCCTGTGCCTGCCGACGTCGTGAGTGACGCGCTGATCAGTTTGAAAACCAGGCTGATGAGCACTCTCCCCGCCGGCCTGGCGAAGACCTTGCCGCTTCGATTCATCAGGAAAATCGAGCACACGCTCGGCCTCGATCCGCTCGTGTGGCTGATTCCGCTGCCGACCCATGAGTCCGTTCGCAAGGACTGGGGCGCTGAGCAATACGCCTGCGGTTTCATCTGGGTGCTCGGGCGCACGTCCGCGCGCGCCGAGATCGTCGTCTGGCTGCGCGGTCCCTATCGCAATCTCGGCATTGGCCGCGAGTGCTTCGACTTCCCGCTCGACCATATTTGGAACACGCTCCAGGCCGCCGCGAAGCAAGACTGCCTAGGCTACGAGGGAGACCGGAAGGGAGACATCGACGACCTCTCCCTCATCGTGCGCTACCCCAACGGCGCCCTTCCTGGCAGCAGCGATAAGCTGGAGCGCGCCATGTGGCTCAGCTTCTTCTTCGACTACGACTTCCGCCGGCTGAAGGTACCAGCTGACACGGCAAGGTCGGAGCCGGCGTGCGACTTGATCCTCGAACGCCGCTATGCCGACTGGATCAAACGCCAGGCCTGAATTTCTGCCGCGTGCGACCTAGCGCTCGCCCGGCGCCACGCGACCGCTAAGCCGCACGCGGCGTTGGGCGTCCGTTTTGGGGCGTGTGCCATTTTTTCATATCATTTCTGATGCGGGTTCTGGTTACCATTCATGCATAACCTCGCCATCCCTCAACAGGAATCCTGCCATGTTCAATCGCGTTCTAATTATCTCCCTGTGCAGCGTTGTTCTTCTCGCCGCCACGGCGCCGGCGCAAGACGCGAAGGGCAGGGTGGACGCGTTGATCCAGAAGTTGCAGAGCGGCAATGACGCGGACAAGCTGGCGGCGGCCGTCGCGCTCGCCGACCTTGGGCCCGACGCCGAACCGGCCGTACCGGCGCTCGTCACCGCCTTGCAAGCCAAGGGCGAGGATCTGCGCCTCAACGCCGCCATCGCCCTGGGAAAAATCGGCACGCCCGCCGTCGCCCCGGTCGCCAAGCTCCTTGCCAGCGAGGTCGTCGGCGATCGCTACTACGCGGTCTGGACGCTCGGCTGGATCGGCGCCTCCGCCAAGGCGACCGCCCCGCAGATCATTCAAGCCCTCGCTGACAAGGACGAAGGCGTGCGCCGCAAGGCCGCCTATACGCTGGGCCGAATCGCTGCCGAACCGAAGACCGCCATCCCGCCGCTTATCAAACTGCTGGCCGACCCGAGCAACGACGTTCGGCAAGCATCCTCCGACGCCCTGGGCAAGCTCGGCACCGCCGCCGTGCCGTTGTTGATCGAGGCCTTGAAGGACGACTCGCTCTCCATCCGCATCGAGGCGGCTCGCGCCCTCGGCAATATCGGCAGCGACGCCAAGGACGCCGTGCCGCATCTCAAAGCGGTCTTCCTGAATGACGAAAAAGCGTCCAAGGACGCGGCTGATTCGCTCGGCAAGATCGGCAAGGCGTCGATCCCCGCCTTGAGCGAAGCCTTGAAGAACAACAATGCCGAGCTACGCACTCGTGCCGTGCAGACCCTCGGCAAGATCGGCGCCGACGCCGTACCGATTCTGGTCGATGCGCTGGCCGACAAGAACGTCGATGTTCGGCAAAGCGCTGCTGCCGCGCTTGCTCCTTTACGGATTAGCGACAAGCTGGTGGTGCTGGCGCTGGCGCATGCGGTACACGATGCCGATCAGAAGGTTCGTCAACAATGCTTGCAAGGCTTGCAGATGCTCGGCACCGGGGCCAAGCTGGCGGCGCCGAAGTTGATCGCCGCCCTCAAGGACTCCGATGGCCCCAATCGGCTGCAAATCCTGTTCGTCCTGCAAGGCCTCGGCGAGGCAGAGAAGGAAATCCTGCCGGTTGCCGCCGGCCTGCTCAATGACGGCAACGTGCAGGTCCGCCAGGCCGCCGTCAATCTGCTCGCGTCGCAAGGGAGCGCCGCCTTGCCGCAGCTCATCATGGCCCTGAAGGATGGCGATATGAATGTGCGCTTCACCGCCGTGAACGCCATCCAGCGCATCCCCGGCGACATCAAGGATGCGCTGCCCGCCTTGCTGCCGCTCTTGAAGGAAGGTCAGCCCTTCCAGCGCCGCAACGTGGTGCTGGCGCTGGGACGAGTCGGCCCACCCGCGGTGCCGCACCTGATCGATGTGCTCAAGGACGGCGACGCCTTTGTACGCAGCTCGGCAGTCCTGGCGTTGCAAGGAGTCGGCCCCGATGCCAAGAAGGCCGTGCCGACGCTGAGCGACATCGCCCTGCAAGACGCCAATCTCGTCACGCGCCGCAACGCCGTCAGCGCCGTCGCATCGATCGAACCCGACAAGCTGACCGACCTCTTTGGCAAAGTAAAGAAGCCAAACGCCGAAAAGGTTAGGATTACCGCGTAACAGGCCTTGTATTTTCCGGGCGGCCAGAA
>JACXTT010004794.1_pt1 | contig 19944 bp, 16 predicted proteins | sample 9270951 | NCBI WGS metagenome assembly JACXTT01 (sample SAMN15532306, study PRJNA645909) | rock metagenome | isolation source: weathered quartz diorite | place: Puerto Rico | collected 2017-06-21 | reverse complement strand
GGTCGCGGAAGGGTATGATGACGACGGAGTGAAGACCAACACGTTCCAGACCGTCAAGAAGATGATCCTCATGAAGTGACCGGCCGGAGCGCGAGCTGATTCGCGCAACGGTCTCATACTCGCGCCACCATCGCAGAAGGCATCCCGTGGGATGCCTTCTGCGCGTTCGGCCCCGAAACAAGCCCCCACCTGCCACCCGGATGATTGCCTTTCGTGCAGAATTTCTCTATGTTGAAACCAGCCACTGAGCAATTTCATGAGATCGCTGACCGAGTACCTCTGGTTTAATACGCCGGAAAAGCGTGACTATATCAATATCACGGACAAAGTCGCCGATACCGTGCGCCGAAGCGGGATCAAGGAGGGCATGGTGCTCGTTTCTGCCATGCACATCACGGCAGGCGTTTATGTCAACGACGCGGAGGACGGGCTGATCCATGACATCGACGAATGGCTCGAAAAGCTGGCCCCGTTCAATCTCAACTACCGGCACCACCGGACAGGTGAGACGAATGGCGATGCCCACCTGAAAAGCCTCATAATTCACCACGAGGTAATCGTTCCAATAACTGCGGGGAAGATTGACTTCGGGCCCTGGCAGCAGATCTACTACGCGGAGTTCGACGGCCAACGGCGGAAGCGCGTGGTGGTCAAAGCGATGGGAGAGTAGAAGTGGCAACAAAGAGCCTTGTCTCTGCCCTTTTCCTCCTGTTTTCCTCCCGGCCAGCTTACGCCGATGACCTCATCCGAGGAAGGGGCTCCTATCAGCTTGAGATTGATGTGGCAAGGTTTTACGGGGATTCCGTCCAGACATATATCGAGCTCTATTACGGGATTCGCGAGAATATCATGACGTACCGGCCCGATTCGGGCCATTTCTCTTCATCAACCTACCTGAAATGGACTATCCGCACTGATTCTTCCAAGGTCGCCGAGAAGGACTGGGTGGTCCCGCATACGATCGACGATACATCGGCGATCTCCCGGTCACAAACTCTGGTCGGCATCCAGTCCGTTGGGCTTCCCCCGGGCAGATACTCGATGTCCCTGACTTCCTACGACTCCAATGACCCCTCGCGCAGGGATAGTTTTTCCACTCCCCTGATCGTCTCCCGGTTCCCAGAGGACCACGAAGCTCTCAGCGACGTCGAATTCTGCAGCTCAATTAAGCCGTCATCCAATAAGGAATCGATTTTTTACAAGAACACGCTCGAGGTGACGCCGAACGCAGGCAAGCTCTATGGCTCCGGCCTGCCTATCATGTATTACTACGTTGAGGCGTATAACCTCATATCCTCCCATTCGACTCATCCCGGTGTCATAATCCGGACGACCGTTCTCGATGCCTACGGAAAAGAAATTCTCTCAAAGGATAAGACGAAGCCGCGCCAGCACAATTCGACCGTGGAAATCGGCACCCTGAACCTTTCGGCGCTGCATGGCGGAACTTATTTGTTCAAAGTATCGATGCTCGACACGGCCCAGACTGTTCTGGCTACGGTGTCCAAAAAATTCTTTGTTTATAAGCCTGGGGCTCCGACTGACACATCCCAGAATCCCTTCATGGGCGAAGGCGCCACCAGCGAGATCTCCGTGATGACCGAGCCTGAGGTCTACAAGGCCTTTGCACAGGCGAAGTATATTGCGACGGAGGCGGAACGCTCGCAGTTTGAAAAACTTCCCGACCTCAGATCGAAACAGAATTTTCTTTACGAATTCTGGCGCAACCGTAACCCTAATCCCGCCGGCTCCGGAAATGAATTCAAGGAGAATTACAGCCGCCGGATCGACTATACCAACAAGAACTTCGGCGTGGGGAGCCGGGAAGGGTGGAAGACGGATCGCGGGCGTGTCTATGTCACCTACGGCGCATGCGACGAAGTCGAAAGATTCCCGAGTACAGCCGAAAGCCTCCCTTACGAAATCTGGCACTTCAACTCCCTGCAGGGGGGTGTGATCTTCGTTTTTGTCGATCGGACGAGCCTCGGCGATTACATCCTTGTCCATTCGACGCACCGGGATGAGCTTCGGGACGACAACTGGTATGAGGAATGGGCGCACAAGACGAGATAGCCTGACCGATGATGTCGCTGCTCGAATTCGCGTCCTTTCAAGTTCTGAAATGGATCATTCTCCTCCTGCCCCTCCGGTCCGTACAGCATCTCGGCGAAATGCTTGGATCGATGGCCTATGTGTTTATGCCCGGGCGACGCCGAATCGCACTCGAAAATCTCCAGTTTGCATTTCCCGAAAAATCAGCCGACGATCGTGAGGCGATCGCACGTGGCGCTTTCCGCAATTATGGCATCGCCCTCACGGAATTCTTATGGTTCCCCAATTTGAACGATCGTCTTCTCCGAAGGATCGTCAGGCCCAAGAACATCGACATCATGGAGCGGGGCTTTGAGAAGGGGAAGGGGATGGTCATGCTTTCGGGGCATTTCGGAAACTGGGAGCTCATCGCGCTCGGGGTTGCCTATCTCTCACGGCATCCGTTCTCGATCATTGTGCAGACCCAGTCGAACAAGCGCATCGACGAGGTGATCAACCGACATCGCTGTCTCTTTGGAAATACTGTCATTCCGATGGGAATGTCGGTACGGGAGATCCTGAAAACTCTCCAGAACGGGGGAATCGTTGCGATTGCCCCGGATCAGAGCGGTCCGATGGAAGGCGTGTTTGTTGATTTCTTCGGCCGCAGCGTTGCAAGCCACCAGGGCCCCGCGGCGTTCGCACTGCGGGCGGGAGCTCCGATGCAGATGGGGTTCATGGTGCGCCAGCCCGATTTCTCATACGAGGTCACCGTCGTGGAGATCCCGATGGATGATCTCACGGAAAACTCTGAGGAGAATATCGTCGAGCTCACACGGCGTCACACTGCGATCCTTGAAGATTTTATACGGCGATACCCAGATCATTGGCAATGGATGCACCGGCGGTGGAAGCATACCTTTGAAAGCGTTCAGAGAGAAAAAAATATCAGTGCCTGATAGAGCGATCATCATACAGACGGCATTTCCCGGGGATGTCATACTGACGCTCCCGCTTGTGCAGATCCTCAAGGCGCGGATGCCCGTAACTGAAATCGACATGCTTGTCGTCCCGGCGGCGGCGGAGCTTTTGCGGAACCATCCGGCGATCCGTGAGATTTTCGTGTACGATAAAAGAGGCCGCGATAGGGGATTTTCGGGTTTCGTGAAAACTCTTCGCGCACTGAAAACCCGGAATTACGGGCTCGCGCTCATACCCCACCGATCGGTCCGGAGCGCTTCGCTGGCCCGCCTCTCGGCCATTCCCCGCAGGATCGGGTTTGACACAAGCTCGGGTCGATTCATGTTGAACTCGACCGTCAGATATGACCCATCTGTCCATGAGATTGAAAGGAATCTCTCACTTCTTTCCGGCGTGGGAATCGAGCCACCTTGGGAGCGTGTTCTTCCGGAACTCTTTCCTTCGCAGGATGATGCCCGGGTCGTCGATTCGGCGATATCCGGATTCTCCGGGAATTCCCTTATAGGGATCGCCCCGGGAACCGTCTGGAACACAAAAAGGTGGCCCCGGTTCACAGAGCTTGTGGAGAAACTGGTCAAAGACGATCATTCCATTGTTCTCATCGGCGGAAAAGACGATGAGCTCCTGTGCGGGAACATCTCACGATCAGTTGCCTCGCCTCGCGTCCTCAGTGCGGCGGGAATGCTGACAATGCTCCAATCGGCCGAACTCCTCAGGCGCTGCCGACTGCTCATCTGCAATGACAGCGCTCCCATGCACATGGCGGTCGCCATGCGCACGCCGGTCGTTTCGATTTTCGGGGCCACGGTTCCCGGATTCGGATTTTTCCCCTACGGGAAAAGGGATGTTGTCGTCGAGACCAAGGGACTGCCCTGCCGTCCCTGTGCGATTCACGGGGGTGATGAGTGCCCGATTCGCACGTTCGACTGCATGATGAATATCAGCGCCGACATGGTTTTGCAAAATATCGAAAAAGTGATTTCACCAGCGGTGAATGGCTGAGGTAATTACTCTTAACCTTCGATATGTTCCCCGAAAAATCCTGGCGAGATCGGTGGAATTTGTCAGGAACGGCAAGATTATCATCTATCCCACTGATACGATTTATGGGCTGGGGTGCAATCCGTTCGAGGCGAATGCAGTCAGACGGATTTACGAGATCAAAAGGCGGGGGGAGAATATGCCGTTCATTCTGCTTGCGAATACGCGATCGATGGTGGAAACGCTGGCGAGTGTTTCCGGAGCCGCCCGCGAGCTGATGAGACGATTCTGGCCGGGCCCCTTAACCATGATCTTCCCCGTTCGTACCCCCATTCCCCTCGTCGCAGAAAAAACCATCGCGCTCCGGATACCCCGAAGCAGATTGTGCCTGCAATTGATTGCTGGCGTTGGAGTTCCGCTTGTCTCGACGAGCGCGAATCTTTCCGGCGACAAGGTCATTGCGGAGCCCTCCCTCCTTGCGGAATCGATGAGATCGTCTGTCGATCTCATCCTCGATGCCGGGCGATTGGATCAGAGCAAACCCTCGACGATTGTCGATGTCTCCGGATCACCTGCGAGGATTATCCGGGAGGGGGCGGTATCGGCCGCGGCGATTTGGCGGGCACTGAGGTCTGTGATTTAAGTCCGTTGCCCGCGGGATCTTGACCAGTCCGAGACTGTTATCGTGAACGTCGGAGAGAAGCTTATGAAATGATCGAACTCTGGTACGCGGCGTTTCTGACCTTGAGGGGATTACCGCCCGGTCGCTCTGACTCCCTCATGCATTATTTATCGGGATCTTTCGAGGCCTCGCAAGGGATCCTCGCTCACGACGAGGTCGAATCGGACCACAAGCCGATCGTCCGCCTTCACAAGCCCGAAGAGGGCCGACGGAGGCGTGATCCCAAAGTCATTCATTGATAAAACCTTTGAACCGGTGATGCGGAATGTGTTGGTTTGCTCCCGCGCGATCATCACGAGGATTGAAACGTCTCTGATTGTGCCCGCGATACTCAGTTTTCCTTCTGTGTTTATCCGAAATCCGTTGTGCCCCGTGTCGGACTCTACGCTCGAGGCGATCTTTTTCAATTCGTAGATGATTGTAGGAAAGCTATCCGCGTTCATCGCGTGGCACATGTCTGAATTCATCAGGCTATTCCCGCATTCGAGGCTTTTCACTGGTATCGCCCCATGGACCAGGCCAGGGAGCGTATCGGTAGAACCACCCGACGAATCAAACATCCCAATTCCATCCATAACCGTTGCCTCGCACGTATAATCGCCAGTCGTCGCAGATCCTTCGAGCCATAACCGGCTCCCGGCCACGAGGCGGTACGATTTGAAATGTCCCTGTTGCGAAAAAAGCGGGGGTGTTTCTAAGCCCCACGCCGCCACGAGGGCAATCGCGGCAAGAGAACTCAAACATCCCCTCGCACCGGAGCGTCCACCTGACATTTAGAACATCACCTGCAGTTGCATCCTTGCCTCAACGACCGTTTGTCGCTCCGCTCTCCCTCCCGTCGCGATGACGGTCGTCTGGTCGGGCTGCTGAAGCAGGGGATATGCTCCGAGATTTCTCTCAATGGCCAGCGGCTCATTGATGTAAACGGGGAGTTCTGCAGTCAATTTGACTTTGTTGCCCTCGGGATAGTAAGAGATTGCGCCGGTGATCTCCTGGATTAGCCTGTGATCGACGATCTTGTATACGTTGCCGGAGTTATCCTTCACCCCAAAATTTTCATCGGGCCTGAGAAAGGAATAGCGGAGGGCGAATTCAAGCGGATTCGAATAATATCCTCCCTGCGCCCTTCCCCCGAAGAGGAAAAGCGAGCCGTAGCGATTCTTGAATGAGCCGTAATTGATCTCACCCTCGGCGGAGAACCCTTTTTTCTTCCCGCTGAGTCGAGCAGCGGCGTCAACGCCGACCTGCCATAACTCGCTCTTGTCCAGGGGTTGCTGGGCGATGAAGGGATTCCAATTGCTGTTGAGTAAGAGCGACTTGTCCTCCAGTTTCACGTTCAGGGCTGTCGAGTGCCCGACTTTCGAATCCTTGGTATAGAGCCCGTTGATGGAGAGTTCGTAGCCGGACGTGGACTCAACCAAGTTCTGCCTCATCTTGTACAGATCTGGTTCAAGTCCATCGGTCACTCCGATGCGCGCCACGATCATGGGCATGCCCAGGTCAAGCGGAATATAGCGGATGGGGACATCCCGTCCGCCCCCAGTGAATACGCCGAGAACGGCCTCAACGCTGCCGGAATTGCCGCGGAGTGATATCCCCACGTCCCTCCCCAGCTTGAATCCTGAGTACTGGACTGACACATCGGTGAATTGGAAGAAAGCCTCGTCGGTGAGATTCTCCCTCCCATAAGGAACCTTGAACTGTCCCACTTTGATCCGGAGCGACCTCGTGAGGGGGATGTCGGCGCTCAAATCGAGCAGAGAAAGAGCGACCCCCGGGGAAGGCGCCTTCACCTCTTCTTCGCCTCCGAGGGCGAATTGCACGTCGAAATTTATGTCGTCATAAGATGCTGTTGTCCCCAACCGTGCCTGTTTCAGGTAAAGATAGAGACGGGCGTTGTCCCGGTAAATATCCCTGAGGAACTGGGCGAAGCCGAGCGTCTGCATACGGCCGTAGAATTTCATTACCGGAGACTGTCGGCCGCTTTCAGACGCTGCTCCCGATCGTGGTGTGTCCTGAGCGACACTGATGAGGCGGGTCGCAATCGTTAGCGACAGGATCGCAAGCAAAATTCGGATGCCTTTCATGAGAGTATTCTCCTTTCGAAATGAAATCATTCACCGGTCCGTGAGCCGAGCAGGACATCAAATTTTATAGACACCTGATCGTCAGTCTGAAGCACTCCGAGCATGAAGCTCGGAGGCTCTATCCCAAAATCGGTCATCAAGAGCTCTTTGGTTCCCCTCACCCGGATGGTTCCGTCTGCTTGCTTCACCATCCGCACGTCCATCTCGATGACTTTTTCTTTTCCCGCGACGCTAAGCTTTCCCCTTGTGCGCAGAAGTAGCGTATCTCTGCCGCTCGAATCTCGATCCTCCGTTGCTTCATCGAGCCGGTAAAGAATCTCCGGAAAATCTTCCGCCCGCAGTGATTCGTACATATTCCTGTCCATCTTTTCCTCGCCCGATTTGATATTCTTTACCGGGATTCTGATCGTCAAGTGAGAAATCGGATTCGAATTCCCCCCGGGCGATGCGGAGTCACCACGGGCAGATCCCCTGATATCCGACGTGGCGAAACTGTAATCATGGAGGGTTGAGGTTCCCTCCAATTGGAGCCTGCTCTGAGGCCGCACGAAGAGTTGATTTTCGGACTGTCCAATGAGGAGGGTCGGTAAGCCAACCGCCAGGACCATGATCAAGCAGAGAGTCTTCATCGCATGTGCTCCTTTTCGTCCGGGTTTGCATCGAAACGGCCCCGGTTCCGGGCGCAGCCTGACCTGATGGTCAGCACCGGGATCGGCGAAAAACGGACGATCTTTTCCGCGACGCTTCCCATGAATGCGCGTGCCAATCCTGTCCTGCCGTGGGTTGCCATGACGATGAGATCGACGCTTTCTTCGGCCGCGAACCTGAGGATTTCATCACATATTTCGCCTCTGCGAATAAGAAACACCAAGTCATGATCGGAGGGGAATCGTTTCTGTACGAAATCGTTAAGCCTCCGGGAGGCGGCCGCGCCGGAGGTCTTCGACCCGCTGCTCTCTGCGGAATCAGAGGCGGAGATGGGTAGACTACCCTCGATGACATGAACCAGATAGATCCGGGTATTAGAAATAACCGAGAAAGACCGTGCGAGCTCGACCGCCTGGAGCGAGCCGTCGGAGAGGTCGGTCGGGACGAGAATTGACTTTATGATAATCATGTTATCAGGTTCCGATGCTGTTCTAATGTAAGAGGGAGGGCGACGGAACTGAATGACATCGGTCGGGCCTCAGCATGATTTTCGTCATGTGCTGGAACCGATCGAAACGAAAGGGAGGGGACAGCTGGGAGAAACTAGTCGAAAACGTGCGTAATCCGGAGGAGAGCGTGTTGGTTGAGGATTTTGATCTTTCGGCCTTCCAGTTCGATGATATTCTTTTCTCTCAAATCCGAAAGCAGGCGGATGACGGTTTCTGTGGCCGTCCCTACGATGTTTGACAAATCTTCTCGGGTCAACGGCGTTTTTATGGTAGCTCCATCCTGCTCGACACCGAAGAATTCTCTCAGCATAAGCAATGTCTCGGCAAGCCGTTCCTTGACCGGCTTCTGCGCCAGGCTTATCTCCTTGTCCTCGGCGGATCTCAGCTCGCGCGCAAGAAGTGCCATAACCTGCATGTTGAAAGGCGGGCTCTCTTTCAAAAGGCCGTAGAAAGTATCTCTCGGTATGAAACAGATTGACGCATCTTCCAAAACGGCGGCGGATGCAGCATATGGTTCGCCGCTGATGAGCGAGCGGTAGCCGACGACATCCCCTTCCTTCGCCAGCCGGAGGATCTGTTCCTTGCCGTCACGGCCCGTCTTGTAGAGTTTTATTTTTCCACGATTGATGCAGTAGAGGCCCGCAGGGAAACCCCCTTCGTGGAAGAGGATCTGCCCTGCCCTGTGAAAATTGCAGCCCTTATGGAGCGATAGCTTGACGAGCTCTTCGCTGGAGAGCTCGCTGAAGACCGTTTTGAGCCTCGACTCGCACGTTTCGCAATGCGGGATCTCGAATTTTGGTTTCATGGGGCTTCGACTCCTCCAATATAGGTTTTTTCCGTGATGTGTGAAAGGTGGCGCCGGCCCCCCGTACTAGCGATTGATTATTACCAGCCAAAATCATACTTTTGAAGTCGACAGGAGGTGCCTGATCATGAAAATGCTCTCGCGGGTAGTGACCATGGCGGTACTGGCAGCATCGACGGCATTCTCGCAGAAAGCTGCTCCGTCACCAGGGCTGAAGGATGCCAAATCACCACCTTCATTGAGTCCCGTGAAGGGGTTTAACGTCCCGACCGACCGGAGTTTTTCGGAAATGACAAATCTGCAGAAGTTTGAGTACGCACGGGATCTCATGAACGAAGCTGTAACGGTCGATGCCGGAATCTGCGCGACCTATACGGAACGGGAGGGCCGCTCCAATGGGTATCCGGGCGACCAGGCCGAGCTGCTGGCGGATATGGCAGAAAGGCACGCCACAACCTTCTCACATTTGCACCAGGTCCAGGAGATTGTCGGACGAATCGTGCAGAGCATTGCAAACGAAGCGTACTCTTTGTCCCAGGATCAGCTCTCTGTGACATACGCTTCATTCACCCGCATCCAGAATCTGACATTCAGACCAACCGGTTTTTTCCCACACCTCCGCGGCAAGGTCGACGAATTGCTCGATCAGTATGAGGTGGAGAGCGATGCGTTGGACGACGCGATTGAGGAACTTGGGAACAGTCTTCGCTGAAGGAATTCTCGTTAGAATCTCGGCGCTGAATGTGTCCGAGAGTTCGGCTACCGACGGCCGAACGGCCCTCAGGAACGGGAAAGAGCTTGCAAACCCTCGTGGTGCATCTGAGCCACCGAATCTCTCCCCGGGTCGCCGCGCAGACGAGTTAAGGGGTTCTCCCGTCCATCATTCGTGCTCCAGATGTTTGACCCTTCTGCCATACCTACTGTGCGAAATCCCGCAACTGCCCCCGGTTGACCAAATCCGCCAGCGATCCAGATTACCTTGAAAAGGTCGTCAAATAAGATCCAGGTTTCCCCGGAGCTTATCGAAGCCGCGCGGAGCCAGTACGCTGACGTCCTGGGGACACTTTCGACCTCTGTCGAGGGATTGACGGAGCCGGAGGTCGAAAGGCGCATGATGATTCACGGCCCGAACGAAGTCTCGCAGGAGGAGAGGCACGGTCCGCTCTGGCGGCTTGTGACTTCGCTTCGCAATCCTCTCGTCGTCCTGCTGACGGCCCTCGCCGTAATCTCCTTTGTCACGGGAGATCCGCGGGCAGGGACGGTGATGAGTTTAATGGTCGTACTCGGAGTCCTGCTGAAATTCGTTCAGGAAACGAGGGCGGACACTGCTGCCGCGAAATTGAAGGCGATGATAAAGGTGACGGCAACGGTCGTCCGCGGCGATGTTACCAGGGAAGTTCCTCTCAAGGACCTCGTTCCGGGAGACATCGTAAAGCTCTCAGCGGGCGACATGATCCCCGCCGACGTCCGGATCATATCCTCGAAAGATCTTTTCGTGATTCAGGCGAGCCTCACCGGAGAATCGCTGCCTGTCGAAAAATACGACACTCCTGAGCCGCGCGATTCCATCTCTCCGCTCGAATACTCAAATATCTGTTTTCTCGGGACGAGCGTTGAAAGCGGAACGGCATCCGCCGTCGTCATCGCAACAGGCAAACAGACATATTTCGGAAAAATGGCCGCAAGCCTGAGCGGTCAACTGGTGGAGACCAGTTTCGACAAGGGGATAAAAAGGTTTACCTGGCTCATGATCCGGTTCATGGCGGTGATGGTCCCCCTGGTCTTTCTCATCAACGGGTTCACCAAAGGGAATTGGGGGGAAGCATTCTTTTTCGCCCTTGCGATCGCGGTGGGGCTCACCCCGGAAATGCTCCCTATGATCGTTTCGGTGAGCCTTTCCCGCGGGGCCCTTCTCATGTGCAAGAAGAAGGTGATCGTCAAGAGGCTCAATTCCATCCAGAATTTTGGCGCGATGGATGTCCTGTGCACCGACAAGACCGGAACGCTGACGATCGACCACGTGATCCTCGAACAGCACTGCGATGTCGTTCGCAAGGAGGACGATATGGTTCTCCTCGACGCATACCTCATCAGCCACTTTCAGACGGGGCTTAAAAACCTGCTCGACCGCGCGATACTGGAATACCGGGACGAGTTGCACCAGCAGATGAATGTCCATATGTATAAGAAAGTTGACGAGATCCCGTTCGATTTCTCCCGAAGAATGATGTCGGTCGTTGTCGAGACGCCCGAGGGGACTCACCGCCTGGTCACAAAGGGGGCCCCCGAAGCGATTTTTGGGCGCTGTACGCGTTTCGAACTCGAAGGGGATCTCCTGCCGATGGACCCCATTCTCATCCAGGACCTGAGGGACGAGTACGAGAGGCTGAGCGCCGATGGGTTTCGCGTGCTCGCAGTCGCGCACAAGGATCTGGAACGCCGCCCGGCATATTCGAAGGATGATGAACAGGATCTTGTGCTGAAGGGCTACGTTGCCTTTCTCGATCCTCCAAAAGAGAGCGCGGGGCCGGCTATCGCTGTCCTTCAGAAACATGGCGTGACGGTCAAGATCCTCACCGGCGACAATGATCTCGTCACAAAGAAGGTGTGCCACGACGTCGGACTCCCCACCGATCGAATCCTGCTGGGGCCCAGTATCGATGCGATGACGGACGAAGAACTTTCCGCCGCCGTTGAAACGACCCATATCTATGCGCGCCTTTCCCCGGCGCACAAACACCGCATCGTTGATCTGCTTCGGACTCGTGGCCACGTGGTTGGATTCATGGGCGATGGCATCAACGATGCCCCGGCTTTGCGCGCCGCAGACGTCGGGATCTCCGTCGATTCCGCCGTTGATATCGCAAAAGAATCCGCCGACGTCATTCTTCTCGAAAAAAGTCTCCTGGTGCTGGAAGAAGGTGTCCTTGAAGGGAGAAAGGTCTTTTCAAACATCATCAAATATGTTCGGATGGGAGCGAGTTCGAATTTTGGAAACATGTTCAGCGTGCTCGGGGCCAGCGCGTTTTTGCCGTTCGTACCTATGCTTCCCATACAAATCCTCACCAATAACCTTCTCTATGATTTTTCGCAGGTCCCCATCCCGACGGACAACGTCGACCCGGAGCAGGTCGTGAAACCCCGGCCCTGGTCGATGAGCGAGATCAGCCGTTTTATTCTCTTCGTCGGTCCCGTCAGCTCTATTTTCGACTACACCACCTATTTCGTCATGTATTTCGTCTTCAATTGCAAGGATCCGTCACGGGCGTCGCTTTTTCAGACAGGCTGGTTCGTGGAATCGCTGATGACCCAGACTCTGATCATTCATATCATTCGCACAAATAAAATCCCGTTCATTCAAAGCCTGCCAAGCGTGCCGCTTATTCTGACGTCGGGCATCATCATCGCCGTTGGAATGTGGTTGCCTCACTCCGGGCTTGGGCCATCACTCGGATTCACAGAGCTTCCGCCGCTTTACTGGCCAATCCTGCTGCTAACCATTCTCTGTTACGTTGTCCTCACACAGGCCGTCAAAATGAGCCTCATTCGGAAGAATTGGATCTGAATGGCACAGACTTGCCCCCGGATGCGGCGCCCGGACGGTCGGGAGTGGCCGCCTGCAGGAACACTCCCCATGTGAGGGTTGTCTGTTTGATTTTTCTCTGATAAGCGATACCTTGAAGAAAGTCGGTATGACTATTTCTTCGCTCCTGGCTCGATTATAGATTCCCCCGACCGTCAAGGTCTCTTCCCAGGAAAACTTATTGTACGAAACGCTCTCCGGCCATTATAAACCAGATAGCGGATTCCGTTCGAGAGAGTTTGGGGATAAACAAGAATGATTTCTCCTTCACTTTTCCTTATCAGCATCGTCCAAGGAATATTCCTGGTGATGCTCATCGGGCACCGGCGTTCGACCAACCCCATGGCATCGCGACTCATCATTGTCCTCATAACATTCATCATCCTCACAAACCTCGGTTACTTTGTCGCGCACACCGGTCTTCGGAATTATGTTCCCCAGCTGTTCAGCTTCACGGCCGGGACGACCCTCCTCTTGGGACCTCTCTTTTATTTCTATTCAAAATCGGTCGTCGATCCGTCGTTTCGATGGAAGCGGGGCTACTGGATTCACTTTCTTCCCTATACACTGCTGTTTCTCTTCAACGGCCGATATTTTCTCCTCGCCACGTGCGATTGGGCTGATTTCCTGGCCACATTCCTTGCTGGCGATCTTCCCATGGACGATACATCGAAAGTGATGTTTGCCGTGCAGGAGATCCATCTCTTCATTTATTTGGTCGTTATTTTTCGGCAGATTCGAGCTGCGGTTAATTTTCCTGAACCAGCGGCCTATATTATTCCGGTTTCCTCCCGCGTGCGGTGGTTAAAGGCAATGGCGTATTCCCTTTCTCTTCTCTTTGTCGTGGCTTTTTCCCTCTATCTCTTCGTCCTCCTTCGGGGTAGGTACAATCCGATTACGAATTATATATATTCCCTTGCTTCGGCCGGCATATTCTACGTTGTCGAGTACAATTTGGTCCTGAACCCGGAATTGATTAGTCCCGGATTCGTCCAGAAGTATCGTAAGTACATGCCCTTTGACGGGAACGAAAGCGAGACATACGCGCGGCGACTTCGGATACTTATGAGCGAAGCGAAAGTATTTACTAATCCGGATTTAGACCTTTCCACACTGGCCGAGCGGATCGGCCTCCCCGCGTATCAGGTTTCGAGACTCATAAATGAACGATTCAATAAATCATTTAATGACTACGTCAACGAGCACAGGGTGCGGGAATTTATCGCCCGGGTGAACGATCCGAAATACCAAAACCTCAGCATATATGGCTTGGCGCTTGAGGTTGGATTCAACAGCAAATCGTCTTTCAATTCCGCCTTCAAAAAAATCACCGGCAAAACCCCTTCTCAATACAGGGCGACCTAGGCTCATTGCATGATGAGGTCCGGTCCCCGCCGACAATATTTGCCGCCTTTTCTGGTTCGTTCCGATAAAACAGGTCGCTTATTCCCGGCCAATCTAGTAGATTGAGCCTGAATTACGTCGCAGGTGAACGAAACGCCTCGGCCCTCAGAAGGTTATTCAGTAACCTCGACGAGTCTAGGCAAGCACGTGGACGAAAAATGAGAGGATGAAAAACATGAATCCGATCCCAGTCACCAAAAGCATTCTGGTCACCTTCGGAATACTACTATTCGGCCAACACGTTCTGTACGGGCAACAATCGTTCAAACGTATCCTGGCGCAGGATTCGACTCTCAACAATCTTGTCGATCCCCCCGGCTATAGAACTGCCAAGCTTGGAACGCTGGGGGGAGTATTGACGAAGGGGGATGGCCAACAACCGATGATTCTGATTCCAGGACTCGGTTTCGGCGGAAGCATATTCAACGAGTTTATGGACGGGTTTGCTGACAAGTATCGCATGTACGCCGTAACGCTCGCAGGTTTTGGCGGCACGCCGGCGCCCCCCTGCCCTAGTGAATCGACAAGTTTTAGGGAGCAGACATGGACAAATGCGGCGCTGGAGGCAATCGAGATTCTGATGAAGGAAGAGAGTATCCAAAAGCCGATTATCGTCGGCCACTGGCTCACAGGAACCCAGATCGCCCTGCACCTTGCGATGAAGCACCCGGATCAGATCAGGGCAGTCATAATCCTCGCAGGGTCGGCTCGAATGGAAGTGAGTGGAACGCGGTTGGCCCCTTACTACGAAAACCTGGATAAGCGCGTCGGCACCGTGGATCACTATCTCGCCCCGAAGTGGTTCAAAACCGTCACGCGGGAAACATGGGACGACAATAATTTTATCCCCGGAGACTATGCCGCAAATCCCCTGCGCGGATTGCGGTTATGGCGGGAGGCGGCGACCCCAAAACTGCATGTCTGGATACGATACCTGTGTGAGTTCAATGCGCAAGATATATCACTGGAAATACCCCAGTTGACTGTGCCGACCCTTTTGCTGAAGCCCGATTTCGAAGGCAACTTTTTCGAACCGGGCCAGAATTACATGGAGAATTATTGTGAAAAGAGTTGGGCGAAAAGCGTCGAGAACAACAAGAAGATGACAGTGAGGACGGTTCCGAATTCGCGCGCGTGTCCGTGGTTTGACCAACCGCAAAAAGTTCACGAAATGATCGTGGATTTCTTGCGCGCTGAAGTCGACAATCGGTCAAAATGAGGGCCAAATTGCAGGCTCCGATATAACCGCGGGTCATTTCGCACCTGGCGCGGAGGATCCTTTCTGTTGTCGCTCAAACCCCATTCCCTGAGGCGCGGCCGGGCACCCATTCGCCGCGCTCTCAGCTATCAATGATCGGCTGCAAGATACTGGAACTCAGCTAAGAGAACTTAAGAAAAGGGGTTACAATAGCCGATTCCCCCCAGACTTTTGAATATGGAAAATTAGTTCATATAATCCAGATGGACAAAAGATTAAACTATCCGAACCCGTCGGTCAAATTCCCGGCCGCGGCATTCTAACCAGTGTCTGATACCGAACGTCTGTACAGGCCGTGCAAAACGAAGTCGACGATCTACCTCCCGCTAAATCCAAAGGGCGTGCCCGCCGAGTGCGGAGGAATCTCATGCAAGGGATGTCGCTTGCGTGGGATGCATCGCCAAGCTCTCTAATCCGTTATTCGGTAATGGGCATAGCGAACGCCGCGATGACTCCCGCCGCAGTTTTCCTCGGGGCGAAACTTGTGAACCTCATCGCGCACTCGCGAATCCAATCCCTTCGTTTTGAGGATATGCTGCCGACGATCATCGGCCTCTGGCTGGTCGCGGCGACGCAGCGCGCGCTCGGCGCATATGGCGGATTCGGGCGCAATCTGTTTGTGCGCAGGGTGCAGCTTGAAGCTGAGGGGCGACTGCTTGCAAAGGCAGCAAAGCTCGATCTTGGTCATTTCGATAATTCTGACTGGCACGACCGGCTGGCACGGGCAAAGCGGGACGTCTCCTGGAGACCCGGAGATCTCACATGGTCCGTGCTCGGGCTCTCTGGCAACGTGGTTTCAATTCTCCTCATGGCTTCCCTGCTTGCCAGCCTTCACTATGTGCTGGTGATCCTCGCGATCGCCGCGGCCGTGTTATCTCTCGTCTTGGAGCGTCATGTCACATCGCGCCTTTATGAATTCTTCTACAAGGAAACTCCCGAGGAACGCGAGCGCGAATACCTTGGGGATCTTCTCATCCAGCCGCGCAACACGAAGGAGATACGGGCCAATGTCCTCGCCGATTATCTTCTGGGGAGGCACAGAAGGATCTCTGAAGATCTCTACAAGCAGCGCGAACAGATGTACCGCTCAGGGACGCGCGTCTCATTGCTGACTGGCCTCGTAACGGGAACGACGCTCGCCCTCGCGTATGTTTTCGTGGCACTCCGCGGCCTGGCAGGTGAGATCGATCCGGGCGGAGTCGTGCTTGTCATCGGCGCCTTCACGTCCGTATCCGGAACCTTGGCACAGATTTCAAGCACCTTTGTCGCCGTCGATCAGCATACGACCTTTCTTGACGACTATTTCACTTTCCTGTCGATCCCTCAGATTGTTCCCGTGCCTCGGCAACCCCTGACCCTTCCCCCGCGTCCCGTCGAACAGATTGAATTTGCCGATGTCACATTTTCATATCCGGGAGGAACAGAGCCGGCCGTTCAGGGGCTTAGTCTATCGGTCCGGAAGGGCGAGCTCGTCGCCCTCGTGGGAGAGAACGGTGCCGGAAAGAGTACCATCGTCAAGTTGCTTCTCCGCTTCTATGACATCGATCAGGGATCAGTGCGCGTGGGGGGCGTTGATATCCGGAACCTCGACCCCGAGCAGCTGCGTAACAGGATCGGGGTTCTCTTCCAGGATTTCGTCAGTTACGAGCTGAGCGTCCGCGAGAATGTCGCCATGGGCAGACCCGACGGCCGGGCGGATGACATTCGCGTGATGGAGGCGCTCAAAAATTCACGTAGCGAGTGGCTTGTGAACAAGATGAAAAACGGGCTTGATTCTAAAGTTGGAAGGCTTTTTGAAGGAGGCCACGATCTCTCCGGCGGCGAATGGCAGCGTCTTGCATTAGCCCGCCTTATGTACAGAGATGCCGATGTGTGGATCCTAGACGAGCCGACGTCGTCTCTCGACCCAAAAGCGGAAACGGCGATCTTCACAGAACTCAAGGAAAACCTCAAGGGGCGGATCGGCATAGTGATCTCCCATCGCTTCTCGACCGTCCGCATCGCCGACAGGATAGCCGTGATTGCCGAAGGACGTGTGAAAGAACTTGGGACGCACGAAGAGCTCCTCAGCGCGAAGGGGACGTACGCTCATCTGTTTGAATTGCAGGCAGCGGGTTACCGTTAAGAGCGAAGCCCCACAGCGGGCCGGCTCAACTTACGCCGGAGTGTCGTGTAGTCCGCCCGACGCGACGCATCCAACCTTGCCAGTTTAGAGACCCTCGATGAAAGCCCACCGTCCGTCATTGGCGGCGTCAGAAACCGTTCAGGATGCACGGGCTCCCGATAAATTGTGGTTGAGTCCAGATATACTTAGGCCGGAATACAGCTTAGGAGAAAAGCAACAAACTCAGGGTTTCTAAGACCTTAGAGAATGCGCGGTGCGTCGAGTTGATACTTGTTTTGGATTGTGCTACCTTCTAGCCATTCTGCATTTGTTTCTGGGAGTAGATCGCCTTTATTGTTCCGCGGGGTAACTGCCTCGAAGGAACGATCTCTGTAAGAATCAGTTCAAACTCTTCCTTAGAGGTGCCGCATGAGAAACAATTTGCTGGTGCAGTGGGGTAACGCAATTGGTTTAATGAGCGCCCTCTTCGTCCTCCCTGCAACTCTTCAAGCCCAGCCGTATCCAATGAATAATCATCTTAATGGCGACAATATAGTCGGTACCACGAATGTTCACGGCTATGATACGTCGGATGTTTTTAGCCTGGTAGCTACATCCAAGGGAGTTTACATTGAAGAGACCGACCTCCTTGTGCTCCTCCCCGGAGCACTTTCATCCTATCTAAAAGTTTACACCCCTCCCCCCGGATCGAGCATACAGCAGATTTCCCCGAAGAAGGGGCAATATGGAGGTCCTAGGATCCTCTTTGTATTGCTTGATGACGGATCAGTCGTGGAGATCGACTTCTCTTACTACGCTTACCAAGGGAACGTAATCAGCATAAAGGAGCGCGGAACAATCGGTTCACCCGGTTTGTCTTGGGAGAAAGTTGTGGGCGATGACATTTACGCTCTCGGAGCTTCCGTGTACGTAAGCCGTGACACGGGAAAAACGTGGCAAATTGATTCCGCGGGCTTGGGAAACGGTGTGCATTTCAGAGATATTGCCCTCGATACTTCATTGAAGGTATATGCTGCAACAACAGCCGGATTGTTTGAGCAGGCTCCCGACTCTTCGACGTGGCAGAGGGTCACCTCGCTGATTTCCCCTTCGAGCCTTGTGACGGTTTTTATCGACAGACGGAATAGAATATTTGTCGTCGGAAACGGCGCAGGAGTCTATTTAAGTACCGATGACGGCTCGTCATGGAACCCCGATACTGTCGGGATCGGAACGCTTGCGCTTCGCTCTTTCTGCGATGATGTTTATGGCAATATTTATGCCTCCGGCGGGAACGGAACGGTCTATAAATCTGCCGGCGGGACAGGGGATTGGACCAGAATCGATGCGGGCATTTTGGCAATTACGGTTGATACACCCACTATCAACGATATCGCGGGGGACTCGCTAGTTGTCGCTGCGACAAACTTTGGAGTTTTTGTCACCCGTGATCAGGGAAACTCATGGTTCGAGGCCAGTAACGGGATCCATGCCGAACATTTTTTTGGGTTTGCCAAAAATAGCCCCGATCGTTTTATTGTCAGTACTAATTTGGGTATTTTCTACAACGACGCCGGTGATACAGTGTGGCACAAATGCTTTCCCCCCTCGGGATATCTCGGGTCTCTCCCGATCTATAAAGACACCACGCAACGATTGTACACAGTCTTGCCGAATACAGATCCCACTTCTAAGGCGCTTGGTCCCGTCTATAAATCCACAGATAACGGTGTGACGTGGAATGCCGATACGATGGGACTTTCGGCGACGATCGGGAGAGTCTTTTTTGTCGATGAACGCGGCGGGGAGCACATAGGCTCATCATACAATGGATTCAGTCAATATGCGCGGGTTTATTCCCAGGATGTGAGCGGCAAGTGGATTCTGGATACCAGCGGCATCCCAAACACCAATTTTAGCTATTCCACGTCATTCGGGACCGATCGCGCTGGGTTCATTTACCTCAGCGGCATATACGCCGGCGGACAGCGAGTATTTCATCGCGCAATCACCGGGGGGAATTGGACTGTCGATACGGTCGGACTGCCCTCAAGCGTTCACAACTTCGCGATCATGAGACAGGGGGCTATCGGTGACGTCTTTGGCACAAATAACACGTCTCTCTACCGCCACAGTGCGGGAGCGTGGAGCGAGATTCCGCTCCCCTCTTCAAGCATCTCTAAATTCACGGTTGACAAGAGAGGGGCGATCTTTGTCGTAAACAGAACCCTGATCGGATTTTCGTATGTCGATGTCGGCATCTCCATGTCCACGGATAACGGAGTATCGTGGACGGCTCTCACAATTGATACGATCGATGTAAACGTTATTCATTCCCGAGGTGATACGTCCTACGCGCTCTTGGAGAACGGCGGATTGTACACGTTGACCAAAAACGGAATCGTTACCTCAGTCGAATCGCAACCGCCGAGGCGATTGCCGGTTGCTTTTCAGCTGCTTCAGAATTATCCCAATCCCTTTAATCCGGTTACCATCATTAATTACCGGTTGCCTTCAACGAGTTTCGTCACCCTCAGACTCTATAACATTCTCGGCGAAGAAGTTGAAACGCTGGTTAACGGGATGGAGCAGGGGGGATACAAAACGGTAAGATGGGATGGGAGTAATATGCCGAGCGGGGTCTATTTCCTCCACCTCCAGGCCGGTCCCTTTTCTGCGGTCAACAAGATAGTTTGGTGTAGATGAGCTCAAATTAGGCTTCGGTTGGATCCGATAGAAACCAGGCCTTTATGTCAGTCGCAGGAGAGAAAAAGTACTACGTCTCTGGGCGGCTTTCAATTCCGTTGCATATCCCGGCCAGATGGCACCCGCCCATGGATGCGTCGCCAGTGCTACCCCGACCGCTCCCCC
>JACXTT010004793.1_pt1 | contig 19944 bp, 18 predicted proteins | sample 9270951 | NCBI WGS metagenome assembly JACXTT01 (sample SAMN15532306, study PRJNA645909) | rock metagenome | isolation source: weathered quartz diorite | place: Puerto Rico | collected 2017-06-21 | reverse complement strand
CGCTGCCCTCGAGTTTCGGCCGGCTCTCCGACTTGAGCCGAACGAAGCGGTCGAAGATGTGCTCGTACTCGGAGCTCGGCACGCCGCTTCCTTCGTCCTCGATCTCGACACGCCACAGCTCGCTGCTCAGGCGCGACCGCAGCCGGATGGTGCCGCCGGGGGGAGAGGCGTTGATGGCATTGCTGAGGAGGTTCAAGAGCACGCGGCGCACCCAGCGCAGCTCGCAGAGGGCGACTCCGCCGCCTTCGTGCGAGTAGGAGAAGTGTAGTTCATGGTGCTCGGCGAGCACCTGCGCATCGACGTTGAAGTTGGCGAGCAGGGCCGCCGGATCATGCGGCGCCAGCTCGAGTGTGATGCTGCGTGACTCGGCGCGCGACAGAAACAGCAGCTCGTCGATCGTGCCGTTGACCCGCGTCAGCTCCTCGAGCAGCGTCTGGACTCCCTCCTCGTTGTCGTGACTCAGCGTGCCGCCGGCCAGCAGCTTCTCGGCGTGGAGCCGAACGAGGGACAGCGGCGTCTTGAGCTCATGCGAGGCGTCCGCCGCAAAGCGGCGCACGTTCTTGAAGGAGGCTTCGAGCCGGTCGAACATCGCATTGAGCAGTCGAGCCAGATCGGAGATCTCGTCGGCAACGGCCGGCACCGGGATGCGGTCGCTCAGGTTCTCGGAGCCGATGCGACTCGCGGTCGCGCGTATCAGCCGCACCGGCCGCAGGGCGAGGCGGCTCAAACCGAGCCCGATGGCGACGCTCATCGCGAGCATCAACGCGAGCAGGGCGGCGCAGACCTCGGCGTAGCCTTCCATGACGCCCTCGACCTGTGTCGCGGGTGTGGCGATGACCACGTCATAGGGCGCCATGATGAACTCGCCGACGCGCAACGGCCCCACGTCCCAGTCAACGTCGTAACGGTGCGCGCCCTTGACATCGGGCAGCGACCGGCCGTTGAGATTGCTCGAGTAGAAGATCGTCCCGGTGTCGCGGCTGTGAATATCGATGTAAAAGAGGACCGAGGCGTACTCGGTGGTCTCGCGGATCCGCTGATCGATGACGGCGCTGCTGAGCGCACTGTAGTCGGGGCCGAGACGCGCCTTGATCTGCTCGAACTCGGACTGATTCAGCAGGTCGAGGCCGTGAATCAGGTAGCCACGCAGCAGGTAATAACCGACGACGAACAGGCAGGCGAGGGTCACCGTGCTGGCCGCGGCGTACCACAGGGCGAGTCTTGCGCCGATCGATTTCACTGCAGCTTGTAACCGACGCCGCGCACGGTCTTGAACAGCGGCTTGTCGCCTTCGCTCTCCAGTCGCGACCGCAATTTGCTCATGTAGACGTCGAGCAGATTGGCGTCGACGTCGTAGGGTGACGACCAGACTTTTTCACAGATCAGGGTGCGCGGCAGGATGCGCCCCGGGTTCTGCATGAAAATCTCGAGCAGTGCGAATTCCCGGTTGGTCAGGTCCACGGGTTGTCCGTTGAAATGCAGTGTTCGCCCTACCAGATCCAGACGCAGTCCGCGATGTTCGAGCACCGTGTCCTTGACGCTCGCTTGCCTGCGCAGCAGTGAACGCAGGCGCGCCAGCAACTCCTGCAGACTGAAGGGCTTCGGCAGGTAGTCATCGGCGCCGAAGTCCAAACCCTTGATGCGATCCTGCACCGCATCGCGCGCGCTCAGAATGATGACCGGTTCATTGAAACCGCTGCGGCGCCATTGCCGCAGCAGCTCGAGCCCGTCGCCGTCCGGCAGGCCCAGATCGAGCACGATGGCGTCAAAGCTCGTCTCGCACAGGGTGTCGCGTGCCGCCGCGCAGGTAGCGGCGAGGCCGACGCCATAACCGGCCTCCGACAGCCCCTGCTTGAGCAGCAGCGCCAGCTTGCGTTCGTCTTCGACGATCAGGACTTTCACATTGGCTTCAGGTTGCTGGCCCAGACTCCCGGACGTTCATACACGAGGAACCGGTCAGTGGGACAGCTTCAATTGATGTGTGCGGCTCTCATCGCAGTGGCCGCCCTGCCGGTCGGAGGTGCGCGAGCCGCAGCGCCGCCGGCGGCGAGTGGCTATCACATGATTACGCAATATCCGATCGGCGGCAACGATGCAGGTTATGACTACCTGCGGGTCGATGCTCCGACCCGCCGCGTGTTCGTCGCTCACGCAACCCGGGTCGAAGTTCTGAACGTCGACACCGGAGAGAAGCTCGGCGAAATCACCGGCATGCACGGGGTGCACGGCGTCGAGCTCATTCCCGAGCTCGGCAAGGGCTATACCAGCAACGGCCTGGATCGGACGGTGACGGTATTCGATCGCCACACTCTGCAGATCCGCAAAGTGATCCGTTACACCGGGGTCAAGCCGGACGCGATTCAGTACGACCCGGACAGCCGCCGGCTGTTCGTGGTCAATGGCGGAGCGAGTGGGGATGTAACCGTCATCGATCCAGTCAGCGATGCGATCGTCGACACGCTGGATCTGGGCGGGTCCAAGCTGGAGCAGATTGGTTTCGACGGGCGCGGCCGCGCATTCGTGAACGACGAAGGCAAGAGCGTCATTCATGTCTTCGACACACACAGCCTGAAGGCATTGGCCAAGTGGCCACTCGGACGGTGCGAGGAGCCCACCGGCATGGCGGTCGATCGGCCACATCACCGCGTGTTCGCGGCCTGCGGTAATGAGAGGCTGGCCGTACTCGATACCGACGACGGGCGCGTGGTCGCAACCCCCGCGATTGGCCGCGATCCGGATGGGGCCGTGTTCGATTCGAAGACGCAGCGGATCTTCACTGCGAACAAGGAAGGAACGCTCAGCGTGCTGCAGGAGGTCTCGCCGGATCGTTACGAGACGCTGCAGACCCTCACGACTCAGCCCGGCGCTCGGACGCTGGCCATGGACGAGAACACCGGCCGAATCTTCATGCCCACTGCACGACCTGGACCCGCACCCGCGGGTGGCGGCACCGCCCCAATCCTGCCGGAGACTTTCACGCTCCTCGTGGCGGGTCCGTAGCAAGGCTACGGCTTCACACGACTGCGATCCGCACGCGGGCACTCCAGTACCAGGGCGCCGGCTCACTGCCGAGTTCCGAACGGGCGAGGCTCTCGAGCGCGGTGATGCCCAGATCCTGATCCGAATAGCCGGCTTTCAGCAGGTCCATCACGCTGCCCTGACTGCGCAGCAGGCCGACGCTGCGCTCGCCGTTTCCGGCATCGACGTGATGCAGCACCGACTCGCGCACGAACTGGAAGCATCCGCTCTCTCGCATGCGCGTTGTATGTGAGGCCTTATCCCAGCGCGGCGGACGCTCACCGGGGAGGGTTGCTTCCAGCCGGATCGCGCGGTCATTGCAGGCGCCCCAGACCTGATCCGTGCGCCAGCTCGTGGTCATGGGTGGCCAGTCATAGTCGATCGCGGCAAACACGCCGCCCGGTGCGAGTATGCGGCGCGCCTCGGCAAAGGTGCTCTGCGGCTCCATCCAGTGCAGCGCCTGCATGCAGGTCACAATCGATGCGCACTCAGCGGGTAGCCCGGTGTCATGCGAGTACCCGGCTTGATAACTCACGTTCGCAGCCTTTGTCTGACGCAGTGCCTCGTCGCGCATGTCGGTGCTCGGTTCGATGCCGATCACCCGCAGCGCGTGCTCTGCCCAGTAGCGGCTCGACAATCCGGTCCCGCTGCCGAGATCGACCACCAGCCTCGGTTGGCTGGTACGTGTGTATTGCGCGAGCAGGAGCGCGAGCCCTGCCGGTGGCTGTGGCCTATAGGTGTCGTACTCGCGCGCAAAGCCGCTGAAGCGTCTGATCGTCGCTGCGAACGTACATGCACCATCGGTCATGAAGAGCCTCAGTATACGGCGCAGCGCCGTGCCCCGGACCACTGCTGGCGAAATTCAGGCTGGCTTCAGAGTCCTGGGTTAGAACTTCGCCTGAAGATTGCAGCGATACGTTGTGGGGCATCAGGAGCGTGCTGAGGGGGAACGATGAGGCGTTGGGGATTCACTTGCGGCTTGTGGCTCGGGTGGTCGTCGACATGCCTGGCGGCGCCGGTTGCATCCGGGACCTACGCCGCCAAGCTTCTCGATGAGGTGACCCACGCGAATCCGCAGGTCGTGGCGGCAGCGATCATCGCCACGCCGCCCAAGGGAACGGCACCCGTTGTGGCCGCGGCGACCGGAGCTGCGGGGAGCGGTGCCCAGGCCGATCCCGCGGATCTCGCCGACAGCCGGAGTGAGGTCCCTACCGCGGTGCAGAACGCGGCCGGCGACCGCCTTGAGATTCGCTTGCCGCTGCGGGATGTATCCAACGACACCGTCGGTACCCTGCGCCTGACCTATGCGTACCACGCCGGTCTCGATCGTGGCGCGCTCGAGCGCAGCGCCGAGGGAATTCGCGACCGGCTGCACCGGAAGATCTCGCACGCGGGGAATCTCTTTGATCCCTACCCGTACGAGCCGGGCGCGCCCAGCAACACCTACGCGCAGAAGCTGGTCGATGAATTTCTCGACCGCTACCCAGAGATCGAGATCATGGCCATTCACGCTACTCCTCCGGAAAGCGACTACAACATTATCGGCGGCTCGAACATCGGACGCCTCGGCAAGAAGGCCGATAACGACGACATGCGGTGCGTGTTCACCGGCCGGCCGAATCTGGAGATCAATTCCACGGGCAAGCGCTTCGAGAGCGAGCTGCAGCTGCATGATCGAGCCGGCAACGTGATCGGCGCCGTGGGCATCGTCGTCGCCTACAAGAAAGGCGACGACAAGGAGGCGTTGCATGCCCGCGCCGAGAAGATCCGGGCCGAGTTGGAGAACAAGATTCCGGATGCGGCCAGCTTGTTTCGACCGGCCGCGTGAACAGCGGGCGGCGGCAAGGAGACCGTGGCGGCGAGAAGGGTTTGTGAGAGCGAGGAGCGCATCGTGAAGTGTCCTGGTCTTGTGTTCCTGTTGAGCGCAGCTGGTGCCGTCACCGCGGCCGGCAACCCGGCCGCCGGGTCGCCGCCGGCGAGCGGCGCGAGGGGAGAGACGGTGCTCGTGTTGCAGGGGCGCACCGAGCTGCCGGGGTACACGGGCGATTTCGATCACTTCGCGGTCGACCTTCAGGCCAACCGTCTGTTTCTCGCGGCCGAGGATCACGGCACGCTCGAGGTGTTCGACCTGCGCAGCGGCAAGCACCTCAAGAGCGTCAGTGGCTTCGAGACGCCCCACAGCATCTTTCTCGTCCAACGGACACACCGTCTGCTGATTACGGACGGCAGCGAGAGCATCAAGCTTCTCGATGCAGGGTCACTCACCCCGGTGGGCACCATCAAGCTGCACCCCGGGGCCGACTCGATTGGCTTCGACAACGGTACCGGCCATCTGTATGTCGTCACTGGCGGCAAGGACGCCAAGTTGAAGGAGTCCTGGCTGGAAGAGATCGACCCCGTATCGACACGCAAGATCGGCGAAGTGCGCCTGGACGCCGCTCACGTGGAGGCCATGGCGATCGAGCAGCACGGGCCGCACCTCTATATCAATGTCACCGACAAGAACTACCTGGCAGTGATCGACAAGGCCGCGCGCCGCATCGTGGCGCGGTGGCCGATACAGGGGGTCGCGCAGAACGCCCTGGCCCAGCTCGATGAGGCCAACCGGCGATTGTTCATCGTCGCGCGTGATCCGGGCACGTTCATCGTGCTCAACTCGGATACCGGTGCCCGCATCGCCAGCCTGGCTGCACCGAAGCGCGTCGACGCGGAAATCTTCGACGTCGCGAACCGGCGCGTGTACGCCCCGGGCGGCGAGGGTTACATCGGGGTCTACGCGGAGGTCGACGCCGGTCACTTCGCCGAACTGGCGCAGGTGCCGAGCTCCGTCGGCGCAAAGACCGCGATCCTGGTTCCCGAGTTGCGTCGTCTGTACGTTGCGGTGTCTCCCGGGGAGAGGAAGAGCGGAGGGGGGATCATCTGGTTCGATGTCAAGCCTGTGCCAGGATCATAAACCGCAACGGCATTTTCGAATTCGTCACTACCGGGTCGGCGTGAGAGCCCGACAGACCGGGCCGTGAGGGCAGAGCTGTGGAAATCACTGGAATGCTGCATGGCGCCCGGCTCCTGCAGTTTGTGCAGTTTCCTGTCCCGGAACTGTTAGGACCGGCGGCCAGCGACGCCGAGATCAAGCAACTGATCGATCGCCACGGCGACATATTCGTAAAACCGGTCTTCAAGGGCGGCATCGGCAAGAAGGGTAAGGCGGGCCTGTTGGGACGCGCCAGGGATCTGAAGACGGCGCTGGCGGAGAAGGAGCGCCTGTACTTCGTGGAGCACCAGGTCGGCAATGTGCGGGCCAAGGCCAACGGAGTAACGTTTGAGGCGGCCGTGCCAGCTTCGCACGAAGTGTACTTCTCGATCACGGATTCGACACGCTTTCGCGCGCCCACCCTAACGCTCACGCATGTGGGCGGGATGGACATCGAGGAAATCGACAAGCGTTGCATTGCGCAGGTGCCGTTCGATCCGCTGACCGGTCTGAAAGCATTCGTTGTGGCTCATGCGCTCAGCGAAATCCAGCCGCCGGCGGAAATTATCTCGCCGCTCGTGCAGCACTTACCCAAGCTGTGGGAGTTGTTTCACAACTTCGGGATGACGACGCTGGAGCTCAATCCGATCCGCCTGCGTGCGGGCGATGGGGGACGCCTGACTCCGGTAGCCTGCGATTTCAAGTGCGGGTTCGACCGCGACGACCCGCGGTGGTTACGCCTGGGGCTTCCGGCGCATCTGTTTGCCGCCGACTCCTCGGACTTCGAGCAGGAGATCAACCAGCTGCGCACCCACCAGGGTCAGAGCGATGTCTACGTCATTAACGAGCGGGGGACGGTACTCGCCCCGACCTTCGGTGGCGGCGCCAACTCGCTGGTGACCGAGCTGCTGGGTGATGATGCCATCATCTCCTCCGATTTCGGGGGTAATCCGCCGTACGAGAAGATGAAGCAGGTCGCGCGCATCTGCTTCAAACACTGGCTCAGGCAGGCGAACGTCCTGTTCGTGATCGGCGGTAAGTCCAACAACACGGATATCTACGAGACTCTGCGCGCCATCGCCGACGCGCTGCGCGAGCACTTCAGTGCCTACGGAGCGACGCCGTTGTACGTGGTAATCGGGCGCGGCGGCCCGAACCTCGTGCGCGGCATGGGTGCTGTGCGCGATACCTGCGAGAGCCTCGGTATTCCATATCGCCTGTTCGGCTTCGATTCCGACATCAGCGAGGTCATCCAGTATGCCAAGCGGGCCGACGCCTGGATGAAGGGTGCTGGCCGCCGGCTGATTGCCGCCAGGCTGGGCGTCGGGTCGAGCGAGGGATAAGGATGGGACGGCACAGCCTGGGCGGGTTCAGATATTTCGTCGGTATCGCCGCGCTCGGCCAGATCGCTTCGCGAGACGATCGCGTATGTGTGCTCAATATCCTCGGCAGCGAGTCGAGCGCGGTAACTCCCGTCAGCCATGTGTATTCCGGGGGAAATGTCGTCTTCGGCACCTCTCCTGGGCGGCGCGGCCAGGTGCTGGCGACTGCGGCCGGGGACATTCCTGTCTATAACAATGTGCGGGAAGGCCTGGAGGCGGGACACCACTTCAACTGTGGCGTGGTTTACCTGCCGCCCCCGGCCGCGCGCGATGGGGTTGCCGAGCTGATCCGAGTGAACCCGGAGCTGCGCAAGATTTTCATCATCACCGAGAAGATCGCGGTGCGGGATGCGCGTGAGATCCGCGCGCTCGGACAGCAGAGCCATGTCGATATCTTCGGCGCCAACGGGCTTGGCGTCGCGGATGCCCATAACCGGGTCCGCATCGGTGGGGCGCTCGGGGGCGACGATCCCGCCGGCACCCTGCGCGCCGGCTCGATCGCCATCTTCTCCAACTCCGGAGGGTTCTCCACCACGATTGCGCAATATCTGCGCATGGCCGGGTGGGGTACGAGCACCGTGATCTCCAGTGGCAAGGATGTCTATATTCACTATGCCGCCCCGGAGTTCGCCTTTGCGCTCGCGAACGATGCGCGCAGCAAGGCCGCGGTGCTGTATAGCGAGCCGGGGGGCTACTACGAGCTCGATGCCATCTTCACCAAGCCGATCGTGGCCTGCGTCGTAGGTCGATGGAAGAGCCGCCTCACGCGCGCTGTCGGGCACGCCGGCGCGCTGGCCGGCGGTCACGATGATGCACGAGCCAAGGAACGCTGGTTTATGGACAAATTCGGGGTGGATGCCGTGTTCACCCCCGAGCGGCCGGCATATTCCGCCCGGGGCGCGGTCGTGACCAACATCGCTCACATCCCCGCGGCCCTCACCGCGGTGATGCAGGCGAATGCGACCCGTCCCGACTTCGCGCCGGAAGGCGATCTGACGCTCAAGCCCTGGTTCGGATCCAACCAGGGGATCGCGTTGCCGCCGGAGCTCGCTCTGCCGACCGTCGAGCCAATCGCGCCCTACGGCGCTCAGGTGGCCGCGCTCAATCGGCAGGTGGGCGCGCTCATCGCGCGTCAGCCACTGAAGGACGCCTCAGCGGCATCGCAAATGGACCCGAACAGCCAGGTCAGCAGGCTGTGCGGCATGTCCACGCTCGAGGCGGCCCAGCAGGGACTCGAGGCCAACGTCTGTCTCTCGCTGTTGCATGAATCCGGAGGTATCAACGATCAGCGGCTGATGGCGCTCGCTATTGCAGCGCACGTCAACCTTCACGGCACGAGTGAACTTGCGGCGGCGCAGGCAGCTCGTGAGGCCGGCAACGCGCCCAATGCGGTGGCGGCCGCCGCCGCGGCGATTGTCGGCCCAAAGCGTCAGGAGCGTGTGCGCCGCGCGGTCAAGCTGATGATCGAGCGTTTCAGCAACGCCGGGCTCAAGAGTGCATCGGACGACACCTTCGACCACACTGGAGTCGACAAATCAGGTTCCGAAGAGCTGCTCGCGCCGGTTCCGGACGCGCGCGCCGAGGCGTTGCTCGCCGGCATAGCGGCGCGTGGTGCCAAGTCTGTCCTGGTGCGCTGGGTTTGCAGTCTGGGCGCACACCCGACCGCCGATGCCGTGCTGGCCGCCATCGCAACCACGCTCGCCTGGGGCCCGCTGTTGCGCAAGCGCATCTCGCGCGTAACGGCAGAGAGCCTGCCTTGGTGGATCCAGCTATTCGGGACGGTGATCGGCGCTTCTGCAGCGGCTGCACGACACGAGGTGAATGGCTTCTGTGGCGTCGGCCTGCAAGCGATGTTGAACGAACGGAGCCTTGCGGAGATCGCCTTTGCCGCGCTCATCGGCTAGCAGGCGAGGGCAGAGGACTTGTTTGCGCTCGAGACCTTGATCGGTTTGTTACTCACCAATGGCCCTGGCGCGATCTCAGCGCAAGGCGCCAAAGGGGCGGTCTCGGCCGATGGGCCTGAGAGTCCCGACCGTGTGCAGCTCAACAAGTGCCTGATGGGATTTCTAACCCATTGCGGATTTGCGCATGGCGGTAACGGTTACGAGGGGATCGCGTTCCTCAACGAGCGGTTTCGCGACACCGGCTTGATCGACCCCGGCGATCCTGAGCACGGTCTCGACTTGCCCGCACTGGCGACGGGCTATGTGCAGCAATACGCCCGCTACAGGACCGAACTCAAGAACCTGGGCGGTCTTGATATCAGGAAGATCCCCGGGATCAATCATCCTGTGTTCAAGGACAAGCCGGTGAACCTCGACCCACGTGAGGTGTTCATCAGCGAGGTCTATCGGCGGCGTGGCGAGTACAACGTCTTTCACGCCTTCTATCACGTGCTGGTCAAAGCCCTGTTCGACGCCGGCCTATCGCGCACGGTGTACTGCGTGAACGTCGACGCGATGATTGCCGCATTACTGCTCAAGACGTTGTGGACGCCCCTGCAGCGCGGGGAGATCAGCGAACGCGACCTCGAGAACGCGGCCTTCACGGTGTTCATCTATGCGCGCACGCTGGGCTGTGCGGCAGAGATTGACGACCACATGAATCGTGGCCGCAATATGGACACGCGCACTCCCGCTAGCCAGTGCCGCTTCGTCTCCTAGTCTTCACTGATAGATGCCCGAGTGGATCGAGTGCCGCCGCTCGTAGTCTCAGCAAAGCGGACTTCCGTCGGCAACCGGGCGTTCGGGAGCTGCCAGAACAATAGCTCCGTCCTCGCCGACGAAGCCAGTCACGAGAACCTCCGACGTGAAGCCCGCCACGCGCTTTGGCCCGAGCCCGGTCGCGCACACCACTTGGCGCCCGACCAGCTCATCTGGCTTGTAGAGCGCGGTGAGCTGCGCGCTCGACTGTCGGGTTCCGAACGGTCCGAAGTCTATCCACAGCTTATAGGCGGGCTTGCGAGCTTCGGGAAACGGTTCCACTCTTCGGACTGTCCCGACACGTATTCCAACACGCTCGAAATCGCTCCAGGTTGCGTGCGCTGTCGATTCAGTGGTCATGACTGCTCGGATCAGGTTCTGGTCGGCCCGGAAAACGGCAGGTTGTCACACTTGCCCCGGCACGCGTACATCGTCGCTTTGCCGACCATGCCTTGCACCATTACCCTCCAGTAAGCGCCGGAGTACGAGTCTAAATGAAATATCTCCCACTGATCTGATCGGGTCTCTGGGGAAAGAGGCCTGCACCCGGATGCGCAGCGGCGGTTGCGCCATGGCGCGCCGCGGGCGGGCCATGGCTACGGGCCCTGGCCGGGGTCGAACATCGGCCGCACCTCCGACTCGCCCTCGAACTCGGGCCAGTGCTTGCGGTGCAGCTCCATGAACTCGGTTGCAATGCGGATCGCTTCGGCCTTCGAGTTTGTTTTCAGGATTGCCCAACCACCGATGACCTCCTTGGCCTCGGAGAACGGGCCGTCTGTCACGGTGATCTTGCCCTTAGCGAGCCGGACGCGAACGCCATCCTTGCTGGGCAGCAGGCCGCCCGTATCGACGAGCGTGCCGTCCTTCAACGATCTCTCGACGAACTTGCCCATGGCCTCCATCAACTCGCGCGGCGGCGGGAACTCGCGATACGACTCGGCATGGCGAATGAGCGTCAGGTATTTCTTCATGGGTCCTCCGCTGGTCTCCCGGTCATGTGGTCTTCAGTCACACGACGAATAAGCCGGAGCCAGATCGACGTGCGAGTCACTCTCTGCCACCGAAGGGCTGTGGGAGACACAGTCGATCGGGAGAGCAGGTCGAGAAAGAGGGAGAAGAAACGGACGGATGACTCTGAAAAATACCCGAATATTGCTGCGGGCTGCGATCGAATCCGGCCAATTCCCCCGCGAGGCCCACGCAGAGGAATCATGAGAGACTCTGGCCATGGGCGCCAGTTGCGCCGCCTTGCCCTCTCTGGAGGGACGGAATTCCACGAGACAATGAACGGGATCCCTGAGTGAAACCGATTCCATGGCGTCGATGAATCCGGTAGCGACACGGCGAGACGGAACGGACTACCTGGTGTACGCCGCGGCGGCGATCCTTCTTATCACGATGGGCGCGCGTCAGACGCTTGGACTGTTTGTTCGCCCACTCAACGCAGCGACCGGGCTGGGGATCGTCGCGATCAGCTTTGCTCTGGCTATCGGCCAGTTCGTCTGGGGTCTGGCGCAACCCTTCTTCGGCGCCATCGCGGATCGATTTGGTTCTGGTCCCGTTCTCGTCGCGGGTGCGGGGTCTATTTCATCCGTGCCGCTGCGATTGCCGTCTACCTTTCGATGCCGAGAACTGCGCTGACGTTTTACGTGTTCGCGGCGGTGCTCGGCTTTACGTGGCTTTCCACGGTGCCACCCACCGCCGGCCTCGTCGGCAAACTCTTCGGCGTGCGTTATCTCGCGACGCTATTTGGTCTAACGCTGCTGTCGCATCAGATCGGGGGTTTCTTTGGCGCATGGCTCGGGGGAATCGCTCTCGTTCGCTTCGGTGACTTCGGATGGATGTGGTATGCGGACATGTCGCTGGCACTAGCCGCTACGCTGATCAACTTACCCATCCGAGAGGCGCGCGTCGCTCGGATTGCGTGGAACACCGGGCTCCCCTGAGATCTGCGCGAGCTGCGCCTGACCGCGGAGCAGCTGCATCGCGTCGACGAGGTCAGCACGACTCCTTTAGGGTTTCCGCACGAGATACTGGCGCTTCCAGGCTGTCGTCGGCGCCTGGCCGGAGGGAAGCTGGAACAGCTGGATCTCCCGGCTCGGGTGGTTCGCTGAAGCCCGTGAGAAACGGACCCGCACATCGTAGCAGCGCAATATCGTCCGGCGTTCCCCGTCCGGGCTCAGCCCCCGTGATAGGAAACGCGGACGCCCGTGGCGAGCACCGAAAAGTTGAATCTGCCCGGCAACGGAGCATTGAGTCGAATGTTACCGCGCTCATAACTCAGGTCGACATCGACATGGGCTCCACCTATCTTCCAGTCATAGCCGCACCGGGCTAGAGCCGCTGATCCATGACCGCTACGTTCGTTCGAAGTGCTCCTTTGGAGCGCCTTGTTGTCGTACAACAACTCACCGGCTCCCACACCGAAGAACCAACCTCGCTCCACGCGAGGCGCATACTGCAGCACGATGAGCGCGTGGGTGACGGCCTGCCCGTAGACACTGGAGTAGCTATTGGTGGGATCGTAATTACTCCCGCTGATCTGCATGCCGAGACCCCCGAGCTCCAAGCCGGTGAGCCAATGGGTTCCCAGCCGCGCACCCAACTGCGCCTCCAGCCACACACCTCCGGTGGCGTGCGGCGCGGGACCTGCTGCAGCATGCATGTACCCGTAACCGAGTCCAAAGCCGCCCCACCAGTGAACCTGGGAATTCCGCGTTTCCTGGGCTGGGGTGTAGTGACTCAGCGCAGCCAGGAACACGGCGCTCACCAGGCGCACAAACACACGCCTCTGTCTGAGGCAGCGGTTCATGCGGTCACTCGCGCTCCAACTGTCCGATCTTCATCCAATCGGACTGCGGGCTGAGCACTGCGACCACGTAGAGACCGTCTTCTTTGGCAGCGATTGACGCTTGCCCGCTGGCGAGCGTGGCTGACATCTGCTGCGGAGTGAGGCTGTACATGCCGCCGGATATCGCGTCCACCGCAAGACCGACCAAGCCCCCGAAAACGAGGTTGCCCCACACCCAACCGCTCACCTTGCGTGTGATCGTCGCCTCGAAGGGTCTGTAGCCGGGCATCTCGACCCTGACAATGTGGGTGTCCTTGCGGGAAAGCTTGGCGACGATGGGGGTCTTCCCCTTGTCCGCGTTATCGATCGAGACCGTCGCTCCCGTCGGTAGGCTCTGGATGCCGACGTCCTGATGTCCGCTGTGGATGATGGTGGCGCACGCGGACAGACCACCCGTCATACCTAGCGTGGAGGCAATCGCCGCGACGATTGCGACCGCACTGGCTCTCTTGAATCTGGTATTCATGCTCGCTCCCAAGGCTGTTGTAAGGATTGCTTCCGGCTTCGCTGCCGGCCGGACCGGCGCGACACCTGCGTCAATTGAAGGAGAGGCGCCAGAGCGGTTTCCGGGTACCGCAATCTCTGTCGGGATCAGGCAGGGGGGCGCACGGTGGGTCGCTGGCGCCCCTCGAGCTGATGTCACATACTGGGAGGGCGCGGCTGGCCTGACCGAACTGAGTGCTGGCAGGGCCGCGCGCGCGGGGCCCGTAAAATTGAGGTACCCGAGTTCGGGCTAGCCCACTCTTCAGTCCTGAAGAGGTCAATTGAAATTGACTGTACGGGGCTGTCAGTCCAATGGCGGAGAGTAAGCGGCCGCTGATCGAGTGGCTGTTCGCCGAGCACGGGGCTGGGCTGCGTGCCTTCTTTTATCGACGGGTTCATCGCCCGGCGGATGCCGCCGAGCTCGCTCAGGAAGTCTTCCTGCGGTTGCTGCGGGTGCGCGACCTGGATGCGATCCATGATCTGCAGGCCTATCTGTACACGGTCGCGCGCAACCTCCTCAGAGAGCACCGGATTCGTGAAGGTCGTATGCAGGGGAGCCTCGATGCCGATGACCCCACTGTCCAGGAGGATCTCTCCGAGTGCCCCGCTGTTGGCGAGCACATTGATACCGAGCAGCGCGTCAAGCGGTTGCGCGAAGTCTTGCGTCAGCTACCGGCCAAGGGCCACGCAGCCGTGGTCATGCATTACGAGCATGGTTTGAGTTACGAGCAAATCGCAGAGCGGCTGGGGGTGTCGAGACACATGGTCAAGAAGTACCTGAGCCAGGCGCTCGTGCATTGCCGGCGTCGCATGGGACGATTAAGGTGAGAGGGATGAAAGTCGACGACGATCGCATGCGCGCGGGTGCGTGGATGAAAGCTACCGAGAAGCGCATGCGCGAGGCAGCCGCGCAGGAAGCGGCGGACTGGTTCATCGCCAATCGCGAAGGACTGGATGCCGACCAGCGCCGCATGTTTGCCGAGTGGCTCAAGAGAGCGCCCATCCACGTGGAAGAGTACCTCGCGATTTCGCAGCTCGACCGTGACCTGCACAAAGCGGTGGTCGACCCCGAGGTGTCGCTCGCTGCGCTTCTGGAACGTGCAGGCACCGAGGATGACACCAAGGTAAGAGCGCTCGAGCCACGCCCGCAAGCGCCGGTTGTACATCGAGGGCGTTGGCTCTACGCGGCGGCAGCAGCGGCCATGCTGGCTTTCATTTTCCTGGCGCTGCCCTGGTGGCGGGCCACCCCCGTGGCGCCGAGTCGCATTGAGATTCCAGCACTGCGTTTTACGACACAGCATGGGGAGCAGCTGACGGAACGTCTCGCCGATGGCTCCGTGCTGCATCTGAACACCGACACGTCAGTTGCGGTCCGCTATGCTTCTGCCGAGCGGCGGATAGATATCGCGCGTGGCCAGGTGGTGTTCGAGGTCGCGCATGACACGGCAAGGCCTTTCCGGGTGTTCGCCGGGTCCGCGGAGATTGTTGCGGTAGGCACGGTTTTCGAGGTGTATCTCCGATCGGACTCAACGCTCGTAACGGTCGTTGAAGGGCGAGTCATGGTCAGTCCCAATGCGGACGCTCTCGCGACGGATGCCCGCGCGCGCGCCGTGCAGCGGCCGATGCAAGTGGCGTCCGGGCAGCGGGTCAGGGTGGTTCAGGGCGAGTTGCCCGCAGAAGCTTCGCAGGTCGATGCCCAGCGTGCCACGGCCTGGTTGCGTCGTCAGATAGTCTTCGAGCAGGAGCCGCTCGCAGTCGTCGCCGCCGAGTTCAATCGATACAGTGCGAAGCCGATCGAGATCGAAACACCTGCGCTTCGGGGGCTCGCGATCAGCGGTGTGTTTGCGGCCGATGACACCGAGTCCTTTGTGGGCTTCCTGCGCAGCCTGGATGGCGTCAACGTGCAAATCACGGCGACCCGTATTCGAGTATGGAAGAACTGATGCAATGCCGCGCAGCCTGCGTGTCTGTTCGCTCGCGGTGTGCCTCTGCGCAGCTGTAGCGCACGGCGCCGCATCGTTGCCTGATTCACCGCGGTTAAGGACGGCTATCCCGCCGCAGGCTCTCTCCACGGCACTCGCTGCTTTCGAAGCGCAAACCAATATCCAATACGGCTCGGAGGCCGACATCGCGGGGTTGCGCTCCAAGGGGGCACCCGCGGGTCTCACGCCGGTCAAGGCGCTCGAGCGGTTGCTGAGGGAAACGGGCCTGCGATTCAAGGTAGTGACCGAGCGAGCCGTCACGATCTACGCCCCCAAGCCCGTCCAACGCGGACCCGCGGCGGCGGCCATCGCGCCGCTCGAGGAGGTCATCGTCACCGCGAAGCGCCGCGAGGAAAAGGCCGACAAGTTGCCAATCGACGCATTTGTCTGGACTCAGGAAGCCATCGAGGCATCGGGAGTCAAGGGTATTGCCGACGTCGGCGCGCTCACACCAGGTGTCGAGTTCGACTTCTTTTCCAGCGTGGGTAGTGGTGTTTACACGAACATGGCCATCCGCGGCGTGACCGACCGGCACGGAACGGCGACCGGACTTTTCGTCGACGATATCCCGGTGCCGCCGGTTCGCAGCAACACCTTCGGGCGCGCGTTTCCTTTCTACTTCGATCTCGACCGCATCGAGGTGCTGCGCGGTCCGCAGGGCACATTCCTGGGTGCTGGCACCGAGGGAGGGGCCGTCCGATTCGTCCCGAAGCAGCCGGAACTCGATCAGTTCACGGGCCTTGCCCATGCGGAATGGGCCACAACGACGCGGGGGGACCCGAGTTACGAAGCCGGGGCTGCGGTGGGTGGACCCTTAGTGCCTGATGCCCTCGGGTATCGCGTCAGCGGCTGGTACCGGTCGGACGGCGGCTACATTGATCGGGTCAATCCCTTCACCGGCACAGTCGTTGACTCGAACTCCAATCGGACGGCGGTCAAAAGCGCCCGTGTGGCGCTGAAGTATGCACCGTCAGACGCCGTGAACATCACTCCAGCGCTGTACTTCGTCTCCGTCGCCGGTCACGACTCCCCGTCGTTCTTCACCTATCTGTCCAACCCCGCGGCCGGATCGCTCGCTAACGGGAGCCTGTTGCGACAACCGTTCGAAGACCAGTTCTATCTCACCACCCTCAAGATGACAGCCAATCTGGGTGCCACGGAATTGGCAACGGTGACAGCCTATTTCGACCGCTCCGGGACCTTAGCAGTCGACGACACGGAGTCAGTTAAGTGGGGCGGGTGGGGCAATCCTCTCGGACCTGCGTATCCCTCGGACTACTCGCAGGCCGTCACGACCTCCGTCGGCCTGAAACAGCGGCTGTTCTCACAAGAGATGCGCCTGACGTCCCGCGAGTCGAGCGCACCGCTCAGCTGGGTCGCGGCTTTCGTCTACTCCGCTGAGCGCTATCGGGAAGCGGACCGTGTATTCGCACGATTCATCCAGGCACCAATTCCCGGACCGCTCGACTTGAGCGACACGACGACCACCGTGCAGACCCAAATCGCGATGTTCGGGGAGGTAAAGAGAAAAATAGGCCAGTTCACGATGGATGTCGGAGTGCGCTTGGAGCGCGAAGACTACGATTCCGCTGACGTCTGGCCGCCTGTCTTTCGTGCGCATGCGGTCCAAACCTTCGTGGTGCCCAGCTTTGCTCTTTCGTACGAGAGAAATGAGCATGAGATCTACTACTCTTCTGTCGCAAAGGGTTATGAACCGAGTGGAGTTGATGCCGCACTGCCTACCTGCTTCCTCCACCCCACGGTTTACCCGACGGACACGGTGTGGAGCTACGAGCTGGGAACGAAGCACAGCCTCCTGGGAGGGCGTGCGCATGTCGATGCCAGTGTGTTCCACATCCGCTGGAACAACGGCCCGGCCGTCACCGGTAACTGCCTGTTCACCCATGCTCCCGGCGCGGCCGCGAGCGACGGATTCGACCTCGAGGCCCAGGCGCCGCTGTCCCACGGGCTCACAGCCGCTGTTGCCCTCTCCTACACCGACGCGCGCTACTCCGAGACGGTGAGCGCCAATGGTCTCGTGATCGTGCGTGACGGAGACGCGCTCGGCACGCCACCACTCGTCACCTCGCCCTGGAATGCGAAGGTCGCGATCGAGCAACGCCTGTCACTGCACAGCGGCACAGTTGCCCGCGTGCGGGCGGAAGACATCTTCCATAGTCGCAACGCCGGTCCTTTTTATACCAGCATCGCGGGATCGCCGTACTACGCGCCTGGCTTGGTGTCCGATCCGTCCACCAACATTCTGAATTTGCGCGCAGACCTCATGTTCGGGGAATTGGAGCTCGCGATCTTCCTTAACAATGCCCTGGATTCACAACCCACTCTTCTGAAGAGAAACAAGGGCAACGACATCAGCAGTCTGTTCTACGCGACCACTTTCAGACCGCGCACCGCCGGTCTGTCGACGACCTGGCACTTCTGACACCCCCGGGGGAGTTGATGCCTGGTCGCGAGTCGCGCCCACATCGTGGTACCCGACCGCGCGCGACATCACTCTTAATCTCCTGAAGCGCACATCTTTGCAGCTCAAACACGGTAAAAGTCCGTCAACGCGCAGGAGGGAACATGACAACGTCTGGCAGCGCTCGCTATCTTTCGCTCGTTCTGGGCGCGCTTATGATCGGTTCGGCCGCCGCGGCAGAATCCGAGGGCAACGCGCTCGCACTGGGGGACAGTGTCGTTTTTGGCTACATCACTCAGGCGGGTCACGAGTATGTCAGAGCGAGCAATTTCATTGGATCGCCCGAGTATCTCGCCGACATCCTGCAGCTCGACGTAACCAACGCTGGCTGTCCCGGGGAAGCGACCGGCGGCTTCCTGTCCTCCACCGGCTCTGATAACGGCTGCCGCGCGTATCGTGCGGCATTTCCCCTCCACATCGAGTACAGCTCCACGCAAATGGCGTTCGCTACGTCGTTCCTGCGGCAGCACCCTGGCGCACGCCTGGTCACGCTCGGAATCGGGGCGAACGACGTCTTTCTCCTGCAGAAGGCCTGCGCCACAGACCCCAACCCGTCGCAGTGCTTCGCGACAGGTCTGCCGGCATTGCTGCATGCAGTGGGCGGAAATGTCGCGGCCATACTTGCCGGGCTACGCGCGACGGGGTTTGGTGGGGTGATCGTGCTGGTGAACTACTACTCGCTCGATTACTCCGATCCAACGAGCACCCAGGTCACCGAGCTGCTGAATGCTGCAATTGTGACCCCCGCGCCGGCCTTTGGCGCCATCGTCGCCGACGTGTTCGGTGCGTTCCAGAAGGCGACTTCGGATCCGACCGTTGGCGGCCGGACCTGCAACGCGGGCCTGTTGAACGTCGACCCTCAGAATCAGGCACTTTGTGACGTTCATCCAAGCCAGTCGGGTCAGCGACTCATCGCGCAGACGATCGCTCGCGCTTACCAGGCGGCGATCCAATAGCGTAGACAGGAGGCTTCGACGTCGCCGCGGACTCGATCTTTGCGGACGCAGTCCAGCCTCGCCTAACTACGACCCAGGCGAGCGTCCCGACCCCTCGAACGATCTCCTCAACCTGCGCGCGGGTCTGCGCTGGCCATCGCTGGAGCTGCAATTGATCGTTGACAATGCACCCGACTCGCAGCCGACACTGCTGCGCCGCAATGTTTACGTCGGCTCGACGCTATTCGTTGCCACCACCTTCAGACCGCGGACCGTGGGTACGTCGTTGCGTTGGCAGTACTAGGAGGGTCCGGCACTCAGCCCCGCAACTCCTGAAGTCGTCGCTTCTGCTGTCCGCGCTCATCGAAGTTGGCCGGATCGAGCCAGCCCTCGAATGCCGAGCGTACCCGCGGCCACTCCTGCTCCGTGATGGAATACCACGCTGTGTCGCGGTTACGTCCCTTGTAGACGACCGCGTTCCTGAAGATGCCCTCGAACGTGAAGCCGTAGCGCTCCGCCGCGGCGCGCGAAGGAGCGTTCAGGCTGTCGCACTTCCATTCGTACCGGCGATATCCCAGCTCATCGAATGCCCGGCGCATCATCAGATACATCGACTCAGTCGCGGCGGCGGTTCGCTTGAGCCGCGGAGAAAAGGTGATCGCGCCGACTTCGAGGCTCCCATGCACAGGATCGATGCGCATCAGCGCCGCCGTGCCCAGGGCCTTCCCCGTCTGCGGTTCGACAATCGTGAAGTGCAACGGGTCCTCGCTGGCCTCGAGCTTCATCAGGTACGAGCGAAAATCCTCCGGGCACGCGGGGCGCTCGAAGAACAGATAGGTCCAGTCGCGATCGTCGGGTGCTTCCATGTACGCGGCGTACAAGTCCGCCCCGTGCCGCTCCGGATCGACGGGCCCAAGACGGCAATATCGGCCCACCATCTCCGTTCGCAGCGGCAGCGGACGAGGGGACCAGCCCTCCACCGCGGGACCGATGGGCTGTCCGTGCTGGTTGTGGCGAGTGCTCATTGGGCAACCTTCCTGGGTGCGGTGAGGCTTTCTGGGCGAGTTTTCGTTCTGTGCCTACGGGAAAGCCGCGGGGCAGTCTGACGCCGAAGGCGGCAGAAGCTCTTCGTCGGATC
>JACXTT010004792.1_pt1 | contig 19946 bp, 20 predicted proteins | sample 9270951 | NCBI WGS metagenome assembly JACXTT01 (sample SAMN15532306, study PRJNA645909) | rock metagenome | isolation source: weathered quartz diorite | place: Puerto Rico | collected 2017-06-21 | reverse complement strand
CGCCCATTTCCAGGCCGTAGCCGTAGAGGGTCACCGCGCCGGTGAGGATCGAAATAATGGAAAACGAAATCGCGAAGTTGGAAAAGCCGCCCATTTCCCGCAGTAATTCCTGGGCGTATCCGAAGCGCGAAAGATCCTGAGCGGCGCCGGACGGCTCGGGGCGGGACATGGAGCGCCTACAGAGTCACGTCATCTTTCAATTGCTGGCTGAGGACGCGCTCCATCACTTCTTTGAGCGTTTCCTTGCTGCTGACCAGGACGAAGGTTGCTTCCACTTCGTCCCAATCGAGCTTGTAGCTCTTGGACAGGGCTGAGATCCAGATCTGCGCCACCGGCGCGTTCGGGCTGATGACGAACTTGGCGGGCGGATCTTCGAATTCCACAGTCAGGGCTCCGTCGTTAAAATCCACTTCGAAGCCGTAGTCGTCCGACGCGCCGAGCAGAAGGCGGTTCAGAATTGTCAACGCCATGTCGGAGTGCTTCCGGAATTCCTGCGCGTCCATAAGAGCCTATTGTGCCAGAATATCGTTCTACCATGGTCGGGGAGGCGTAGATTATGTCCGCCGTCGTCTATCGTTCGGAAGTGCGCATTGAGCGCGTGAAGGGCCCGGTACGCCTGGCGTGGATTCCCGGCGAAGCCGAGCCCGTGACCTTCGGCGTCCATGGCGCCATTGCCGAGCACTACAAGGTGCCGCCGGACGCTTTCCCTCCGCACGCGGCAACGCTCGACTACATTGTGGCGAGCACGGCCGGTTGACTCTGCGGCACCTTCGGTGGCGCGCTGGAGGCGCGCGGAATTTCGGCGTCGGGCGGAAACCTGATCGCCGAAGCCCTGGGGGAGATCGAGACCGAAGAGAACGTGCTGGTGATCCGGCGCATTCACGTGAAGCTGAAGCTGAAAGCGGGTGAGGAGCAACGGGCTACAGCGGAACGCGTCCACGGATTTTTCGCGGGGAAGTGCCCGGTGTATTTGACGCTGCATAAGGCCATCGCCATTACGACGGAGCTGTTGCTGGAACCTACCTAATGGGGGGCGCCCGACTCGAATCGGCGGGATATTTCAGCTGAGAGCCTGAGCCGCCGGTTCATCGCATGACACAGGCAAGAATGTCTGTGTCACGTCACGTTGGGGCGCAGATGAAGTACCATTCTCTTTTCCGCCCATAGTCGATGAAGATCACCAGAATCGAGACGTTCGTCCTGCTCGACCCAGGTTTCGACAGCAGCGCCTGTTCCTCTGCGCAGGACGATCTCGTGGTACGGGTGCACACCGATGAGGGGATTACGGGCATTGGCGAGGTGGACACGAATCCGTGGGTGGCGCAAGCGATGATCCACGCCCACGGCACGCACGTGCTGGGGCGGGGCCTGGAGGAGATGCTGCTCGGGCAGGACCCGCTGCAGCCGGAAGCGCTGTGGGAAAAGATGTACACGGGCAGCTTCATGACGGGCCGCCGCGGGCTTGGCATCTGCGCCATGGGCGCGCTCGACATGGCGCTGTGGGATATCCGGGGCAAGGCGCTCGGCGTTCCCTGCTGGCAGTTGCTGGGCGGCGCGCGCAAGACGCACATCACTCCATACGCGTCGCTGCTGCCGGTGGGACGCACCGGCACGGAATACCGCGATTCGCTGGTGGCCAAAGCCGCCGAAGCGCGCCGGCTGGGGTTCCTGGCCGGGAAGATGGAAGTTTGCGTCAAGGGTCCTTATGCCCACAACGGAATCCAGGACAGCGACGACCTGATCGTGGAATGCGTGGCCGCGTGCCGGGAAGCCGCAGGCGCCGACTTCGTGATGATGGCCGACGTCTGCTATTGCTGGAGCAACGCCAAGGAAGCGCTGCGCGTGCTGCAGTGGCTGGAGCCGTTCGACCTGTTCTTCGTGGAGACGCCTCTGCAATTGGACGACCTGGACGGCTATGCCTACCTGCACGATCACTCGCCGATCCGCATCGCCGCGGGCGAACTGCAGAATACGCGGTTCGAGTTTCTCGACCTGATGGACCGCGGTAAAGTCGACGTCGTCCAGCCCGACGTGGGCCGCGTTGGAGGGTTGACCGAGGCGCGCCGCGTCTGCGACCTGGCCGCCGACCGCGGCCGGCTGGTGGTTCCGCACTGCTGGAAAACCGGGATCGGCATCGCCGCTTCAGCACATCTCTCGGCCGCCGCCGGGCACTGCCCCTACATCGAATTTCTTCCCGCGGAGCTTTCCGAAGCGCCGCTCCGCCGCGAACTGGTCGCCGACGAGATGCAAATGGCCGGCGGCGTAATCCCCCTGCCTGAAAAACCCGGACTCGGAATCGAACTCAACGAAGCCACCCTCTCCAAATACTGCGTTTCCCATCACCCATGACCGCCACCCAACTTTGGATTGCCCTCCTCATGTTCGGCTTCAGCCTCATGAGCTATTTCGACCGGACGATCCTGTCGGTCGCCGCGCCCTCAATCATCAAGGAGTTCTCACTTTCCGAAACCGAGATGGGCGTCGTCTTCTCGGCTTTCCAGTTCAGTTACATGATCCTGATGATTCCCGGCGGACGCTGGGCAGACCGTTTCGGCCCGCGCGTGGTGCTGGCCGGAATGGGGATCGGCGCCGGGATCTTCACCGCCCTGATGGCGGCCGGGGCGCGTCCCGGGCTGGGCGCGCTGATCGGGATCGTGCCGGCGTTCGTCGTGATGCGGATGGCGTTCGGCGTGGTCACCGCGCCGCTCTATCCCACCACGGCCCGTATGAACGCCAACTGGATTCCGGCCACGCAGCGCTCCCGCGTGCAGGGAATCGTCAACAGCGGGGCGGGCTTTGGCGGTGCGGTCTCGCCGATGCTGTTCTCCTGGATGATTTTCAGCTTCGGCTGGCGGATTTCATTCATCATGGCAGGCGCGGCGACGATCGTCGGAGCGCTGGTCTGGCTCTTCACCGTGCGCGATCACCCGCCGGGCGCGGTCCCTGAGACCGGCGCGGCCGCCCCGCCTCCGCGCTGGCGTCCGCTGCTGGCCGATTCGAACCTGCAATGGCTCACCGCCGGCTATTTCGCCATCGACTATTTCGAGTACATTTTCTTCTACTGGCTCTACTATTATCTCGGCGAAGTCCGCAAGCTGAGCCCGTCCGACACGGCGTTCTATACAACGCTGCCGTTCATCGCTTTCCTGGTGATGGTTCCGCTGGGAGGCTGGGCCGCCGATCACGTCGCCTCCGCGCTCGGCCAGCGCAGGGGATTGCGCCTGGTGGGAGCCGTGGGCCTGGGGCTGAGCGCGCTCTTGCTGTTTGCCGGCGTCAACATCCAGAACATCAACATTGCCGTCGGCATGATCTCTCTGGCGCTGGGCTTCTGCGCCATCTCCGACGTGGTCTTCTGGACCGCGACCATCGGCATCGCCGGGGACCAGACCGGCGCCGCGTGCGGCATTCTCAATACCGGCGGGAACATCGGCGGTTTCTTCGCGCCGCTGGTGACGCCGATGATCGCGAAGCAGTTCGGCTGGTCGGCCGGCTTGTACTTCGGCGCGTTCGTGGCGCTGGTCGGCCTGTTCAGCTGGTTCCGGATCGATCCGGAGCGGGGAATCAAGCTGTGGGGAATTTTTGCGGGGCCGGCCGCGGTGCGGTACACTTCTCATTCCTCGGTGCGCCTGCTTCCGGGGAGCGAATGGATAGTCCATGAAGATTTCCAAGCTTGCCGCAACCGCGATTCTGCTGGCGTTCGGATTGATGGCGCAAACCGCGCCGAAGAGCAAGGATGCTCCGAAGGCCGCGCCTCCCGCGGCAGCCGATAAGGGAACGGCCAAGAAAGCGGCCAAAGAGGTTTCGCAGTTGGAGCGGTGTCAGGCGAAGACGCAGGACGGCGACCAGTGCAAGCGGAAGGCCTCGGCGGGCAGCAAGTTCTGCTGGCAGCATGGCGGCAAGAAGAAGGCTTGAAGCGGGCGTAAGCTGTACCCCATTGGGCTCCAGGGGACTATAATAAAAGCTGGTTCGATCGCGAGTCGCTGAACCTTTAGAAACGCAACTTGACGTCTCTAATGAGGCCAGGAGGACCGATGGAGCGCCAGAGAACCTGGGCTGTTCTGACAGCTTATTCCGTTTTCTTTATGGCTGCCGTCCCGCAACACGCCGCAGCCCAACAGCATGTGGTTCCCCTTTCGGAGTTGTACGGGAGCGTGCGCTCGGCTGGGGAAATCCGAGCCAGGAACGCTGCCGACATTCAGCGCGTCCTGTCGCTGCCCGCGGCTCGTGACGCTCTTCAAAAGGCAAGTCTCGATGAGGGCCGGGTTCAACTGGCGATGTCCGTCCTAAGCGATCAGGAACTGTCAAGGCTTGCGGAGCGGGCTCGCGCTGCCGAGCAGGACGTAAACGGAGGCTTCATCGTCGGCCTGCTGGCGCTGATTGGCCTGATCGTCGTCATCCTCATCGTGGTTTCCGTTGTGAGGTGACAGGGCAGGGTGATGATTTAGTCCAGAGGCGATGGTTTACTCCAAATCGGCGGCTCGGATGGCGCCTCGCGTCACGGAGGTATAAAAGACATGACCTCCGTTCCGGAGATCCCTTCCGTAGACAAACGACCAGGTAACGCCCAAGGCCGTAGAGAGTTTGGCCTGCATTCCTGTGTCCGTCATCCAGCCGCTGGAGCCGAAGTAGCCGCCTGCCTTTTCGATGCGCCCCGTATCGAGGAACGGGCCGGCGGACACGCGTAGGAGCGGCAGGCGGAACAGCATCCGGTCGAGGTCGGTCTGGAGGAGAACAAATGCGCTGCCCAACGGCGCTGCTCCCTTCATGCCGTCGCGCGTACCGGCGTGGCCGCGAAGCCACAAATCGTTATCCCGCTCGACGCCCAGCATGAACAGTTCGTCAAAGGGCGCTGTTCCAAAGGTCCTGGCCGCCCGCGCCCTGGTGCGCACGACTAGGTTGTCGCCGCTCGCCGGTGGGGTCCAGCGGCCGTTGAGGTCCCCCTCCAGGATCGCGAACCGGTGCGGCCCGCCCGAAAATATACGTCCGGTCCGCAATTGCGCCGACGCATCGGCACGGATTCGGCGCTCCGGCCACGTCCACAACAGATAATCCAGCTTATTGATCTGCTCAACCGACCAGCTATCTTTGAAAAGCGCGTCGCCCGGGAAAAGCGCACCCGATGCGGCCCCGAAGCTTCGCCCGTCCACTCGCAGCCCGGTGGTCCACGCCAGCCTGCCGGTCAATCCAAACTCAAAATCCGCTCCGAATTCCGCCTTTCGAAGCCGGAGGCGCGCCGGCGCCGGCCTGCTTTCTGCATCGGCTGTACTCAAGTCCCAGTTTTCATCCCGGGCGTCGAAGGTTAGCCGATAGCGGTGGCGCGGGTTGAGCTGGAACGGACTCGATACGCTCGCGGCGAGCCTGCGCTTTTCGGCGTCCCACCGCCAGATCGAGGCAACGTTGATCGCCCGCTGCCCGATATTGGTGCGGTCCAGATAGAGCGTCTGATAGGGCAAGCCTCGCAAAACCGGAATCATAAGACTAACCCAGCCGCCAAGCGGTCCGGCGCCTGGCGACGCGTGGAATGTGAGGTCGAATCGCTCGTCCTGCCTGGGAGTCAGATCGAATCCGTAGCTTGCCAGCACTTCCAGACGATCGAAACTGGACTGAGTTTCCCGCAGCCTCTGCAGCGTGAACACCTGCCCTGCCGAGACGCCTAAGCTCCGCTGCCACAACACAGGGTCGATTTCGGGAGCGCCCGCGAATTGTACTTTCTGAATGACCGGCTTTTCGATCCGGTTCCAATATTTCAACGCCGCCGGAAGGTTCTTCTCCAGCAAGTAGAGAGTGGCCAGGAAATCGCAACCGTAGCTGTCCGCCGGCTTAAATCGCAAGGCTTCATGAAGGTATCTCTTCGCCAGACGGTTTTCACGCCGGCGATAAGCTACTCCCGCCAACTCGAGCGAGAACCGCTCATCAGCCGGGAACCGGGTCCGTCCCTCCTTGAAGACGCTCTCAGCTTCGTCTAATGCTCCGCGGCCGGCAAGAACTAATCCACGATTGAGGGCATCGTCAGCCTGCGGCGCCGCGGCCGCCACGCCGCAACACAGCAGAAAAACCCGCGCACGCCGGCTGACCCTCATGGACGTCGCGGCACCACGAGCATCGACCACTGGCCGGTGGCTTTCCAGGCTGTCCGGAAGCGCTCGCGGTCCTCCCGAACCAGCTTCCCGCGTGCCGGATCATTCAGCAGCACCGCCTGTTCGTCGATCCCGACGGCCACGGTGTAATGCAGCGGTTCCCGCGGCCCCTTGGGCCCCAGGCAGACGATCACAGGCCGTCCCTTTAACAGGTGTTGCCGCAGGTCGTCCAGCTCTCCGTTGAAGACATAGGCGTCGAACCCGTGCTCCTCCAGATACAGTTGGAGCTTCCTGCCCGCCAGACCTTTTTTCGAGAATGACGGAAGGGTCTGGTTGATCCGCTCCGCGGGCGTGACATCGAGGCCTGGCTGTTCCCGCGCCCAATACTGCATCACCATGGCGACGGCCGCGGGCCCGCATCCGTATCTGACCTGGCGGATGAACGGGACATCCAGCCAGTGCCGATCGGCTGAGAAGGACAGCCATTGCGGCTGTACCACCAACAGCGGGGCCAGCAGCACACAAATGCGCAAACCCGGCATCGGCATCCACGGCGCGATTCCCAGACGCTCGGTCTCCTCGCTTCCTATTTCGCAGTTTACAGCACTTCAGAAACAGGTAGAATCTACCGGCGGTTGAGCCCCACGTTTCAGAATCGCGCGATCAGGCCGACGCGGAGGGAGCGGCGCGATCCGGGCGAGATGTTGTTGTTGCTGTCGGCGTTGATGTAGTAGCGGGTGTCGAACAAGTTCTCGACGTTGGCTTGAAGGCGCAATTTCTCGGTGAGAGAAACGTACACCGCGGCATCGGCCCGTGTGTAGCTGGGCAGAATGACCGTATTGTCGATGCCGGCGAACATATCGGCCCGGCGAAGCACGCCAAGGCCGGCCCCCAATCGGGGATTGAACTGATACTGGTTCCACAGCGAAAAGGTGTGGTGCGGCACTTGGGCCACCTGGGCCCCGGCGCGAGCGGCCGCCGTGGCGCTACTGATGAAGGCGTCCTGATACGCGTAGCCTCCGGCGATTATCCACGCCTTCGTCAAGCTTCCCTGTAAGCCGAGTTCGTAGCCGTTGGTTCTCTGGCTCCCGGTCTGGATGATGCGTGTGGGATCGTTGGGATCGATGGCGCGGGTATTGGTGCGGTCCAGGCGGTAGACGGCGGAGGTTAGGGACAGGCCACGGCGGAGGTCCCACTTAACGCCCGCTTCGTAGTTGTTGAATTTCTCCGGCTTCACCTGCTGCGTCACCGCGGTCAGGGAGGAGAACTGGTCTCCGGAGCTGGGGAGGTAGGACACGCTGTAGTTGCCGTAGATGGAAAGCCGGGTGACCGGCTTGAACACGATTCCCGCGCGAGGCGAGACCAGGTTGTCGATGCGGCGCAGCTCGTCCCGGTTCCTGTTGTTGCGGTAGCGCAGGTCGAAATGGTCCAGGCGAACGCCGGCGACAAGCTGGACAAAGCGGGAAAGCTCGACCTGATCCTGCACGTAGGCCGCGGCGACCGTGGTTCGCAGGTGGTTGTCGGCGTCGGTTGCGTTCTGGCGAAAGGTTACGAGTGTGTGGATGGTGGGATCGTCATAAGGCGCAAACAGGGACGCGGCGCCATTCTCAAAGAAACCGGAATTGCGGAAATTGTCCGTTACCTGGCGGCCGGCTTCCACTCCGCCGAGGAGAGTGTGCCGCAGCCGTCCGGTGGAAACCTCTCCGATCACGTCCGTGCGGTTGAACAGGTTCAGGCGACGGGTGGCGTTATTGTAAACCGACAGCGCCACCTGCATCTTGTCCGGTGTCACCGCGCCCGGCACGTAGTTCTGGTAGCCCCTGTCGTAGTCGCCGGCCAGGGTGGAGTTGTGGATGGTCAGCCCGCCCGCCCTGTGCTCGACCACCGCCGAGCCGAGGTTCACGCGGGCCCTGGCGTAGCTGTCATCGGGATTGCCGAAGAACGTCGAGATGGGGACATCGGCGGGCCTTCCCAGAAAGGACGGAATCCCGCGATCGGCTACGCGGCCGTCGTGGAAATGCTCGTAGCCCAATTTGATCGTGGTGAAAGGGGAGGGCGCCAGCGTCAGCGCCGGGCTGACGCCGTAACGCTCTAGATTCACGCCCTTCCGGAAGCTGCCGGAGTCCTCGTACATCCCGTTGAGGCGGAAGGCGGCTTTTTCTCCCAGCGGCTGGTCCAGGTCGGCCATCAGCCGTTTGTGGCCGTAGGAGCCGGTCTGCAGCACCAACTCCCGCAACGGCGTGAAGCCGGCTTCCTTGGTCACGCGATTGATGACGCCGCCGCCGCCCCCGCGCCCGAAAATCATCGCGTTTGGCCCTTTGAGGGCTTCCACGCGCTCCACGTTGTACAGATCCCGGTAATACTGGACGTCGTCCCGAACGCCATCCAGGAAGAAATCGGCGGAGGTGCTGTTGCCGCGGATCACAAGTTGGTCGCGGTTGTTCTCGCCCTGAATCGCAGTGACGCCCGGAACGTAGCGCACGACGTCGGCAATGCTCATCATGACCTGATCGCGGATTTGTTCGCGGCTCACCACCGCGATCGACTGTGGGATGTCGCGGAGCGGCGTCAGCGTCCGGGTGCCGCTGCTGATGGCCTCCACCTGGTAGCCGGCCGACTCGGAGATTGTGACTGTGTCTCGAACCGGCGCGATCTGCAGGACGAAATCGCGCGGGGGCGGTGCCGTTTCGGAAACGCTCACCGCCTCCGCCTGATTCAGAAAGCCGTCCGCGGACACCTTGAGCGTGTAGTCTCCGCGCCCGAGCTGAATCGAGAACTCTCCGGCCGGGCCGGAAGCCGCGGCGTACACCTCGGATCCGCCGGCGGGCACGGCGGTGATCTGCGCATTCGCAACGGGAGCGCCCCTGGGATCCAGCACCCGGCCGCTGACCTTTACGCCCTGGTTTGCGGGTTGCGGCGCCGCCTGCACCGCCGCCAGTGCCAGACCGAAAAGGGCGCTCGCGCGCAGCGGGAGGCAGGCCATGTCTTCGTTCCTTCCTTGAAAACCCTGGCCGCCGGATCTAGAATCAGGGGAGATCGGCAGCCTTCCGGGTTGTCGATTTACGCGATCCCCACGGCCGCTTTCGCCAAAAAGTCCGGCCGTGGGGGCCGTTCACTTCCTTCAGCCACTCACTTGCGAATCAGTCGCAACACCCTCTACTTTCCGGAGTGTGGAATTCGCTGTTGTCTTACGTTTGCAGGTAACCAATCCAGCTCATGTACAGGATAAGAGAGCGGTCGCGGCTTGTCAACGATTTTTTGCAACTCAGTTGCAGGTAGTCAACCGGGCGGGCGCGCCTTACGCCGGGCCGCGCGCCTTCCTCTGCATTGGAGGGGAACGAGGCGGCGATCGGAGCCCTCGCCAGGGAAGGCTGCGCCAGTGGAAACCTGGGCGGCGCTATGTTAGCTTGGATCTTCGGTATTCAAGAGGAGGCGGTATGGAAGCGCTCGGCATGATCGAAACCAAGGGCCTGGTTGGCGCGATTGAGGCGGCGGACGCGATGGTGAAGACCGCCAACGTCGTGCTGACGGGCAAGGAATTCATCGGCGCCGGGTACGTCACCGTGACGGTGCGGGGCGACGTGGGCGCGGTGAAAGCGGCCACCGATGCGGGCGCCGCGGCGGCGCGAAGAGTGGGCGAACTGGTGAGTGTCCACGTGATTCCGCGGCCGCACGACGAAGTGGAGAAGATCCTGCCGGGCGCGGCCAAGGCCAAAGGCTCGATCAGCTAATCCGGCCCCGCGGCCGGCCGGTGATCGCACATGCTTCAGGACAAAGACCTGCTGTCGGTTCAGGAGGTCCGCTCCAAAGTTGAGAAAGCATACGCCGCATTCCAGAAGTTTCGCCGCCTGACGCAGGATCAGCTGGACGGCATCGTGGAGCGCATGGCGGCCGAGGCACGCTCGCAGGCGCAATTCCTGGCCGAGATGGCGGTCGAAGAAACCGGCTACGGCAACGCCCCGGACAAACTGGCCAAGAACCTGCTTTGCGCCGACCTGCTGCCGCGGCGCATGCGGGGCATGAAGTGTGTCGGAGTGCTGCGCGAGATCCCCGAGGAAAAAATCGTCGAAATCGGAGTGCCGGTGGGCGTAGTGGCGGCCATCCTGCCGACCACAAATCCGACCTCGACGGCGATCTACAAGACGCTGGTTTCGCTCAAAGCCGGCAACACGATCGTCCTGTCGCCGCATCCCAACGCCAAGGGATGCACGTGCGCCACCACCGATTTGCTTTACCGCGCGGCGCTGGAGGCCGGCGCGCCGGAAGACGTGATCCAGTGCATCACCAATCCGACGCTGGACGGAACGAACGCCCTGATGCGCCATCATCGCACCGGCGTGATTCTTTCCACCGGCGGGCACGGCATCGTCAAGGCAGCCTATTCCAGCGGGAAACCGGCCTTCGGCGTGGGGCCGGGCAACGTTCCGGTGCTGGTGGACCGCAGCGCGGATATTGCCGACGCGGTGGGCAAAGTGGTGGAGGGCAAGAAATTCGATTACGGCACGGTCTGCTCCAGCGAGCAGGCGATTGTGGCGGAAGAAGGACTGCGTGAGCCGATTGTCGCCGCGCTGAAGTCGAAGAAGGCCTATTTTTGCGACCCGCGGCAGACTGAAGCGCTGGCTGGATTGCTGATCACGCCCGCCTGGACGGTGAATCCGAAGTGCGTGGGGCAGGCGCCGGGAAAGATCGCGAAGATGGCGGGTTTTGAAGTGCCGGCGGACACGTCGATCCTGGTGGTGGAGATACGCGGTGTGGGCAAACAGCATCCGCTGTCGGCGGAAAAGCTGTCGCCGGTGCTGTCGCTGTATTTCCAGAAGGATTTCGAGGCCTGCGTGGACGCCTGCGCCGCGCTGCTGAAATTCGGCGGGCTGGGGCACACTTGCGTGATTCACGCCAAAGACGATGCGCGGATCCGCTACTACGGCATGCGCATGCCGGCGTTCCGCGTGCTGGTGAATACGCCGGCGCCGCAGGGCTCGACGGGAATCACCACCAACGTCTTTCCGTCGATGACGCTGGGCTGCGGCGCGATGGCGGGCAACATCACTAGCGATAACGTGGGGCCGCAGCACCTGAGGAACATCAAGCGGATCGCGTATGCGGTGCGGAAGCCGGAGGAAGCCTTCGAGGTTCCAGCCGCGACGGCGGCGCCCGGGAAATCGAGTATCCGCGTGGACCGCGGGACGGTGGCGGCCGCGGTGGAGCGTTACCTCAGCGAACGCGGCATCTCGGTGGCGGGAAGCGAAGCAGCGCCGGTGAAGCCGGCTCCCACGGTTCCGGTTTCGACGGTGGCTTCGGTGGTGGACCGGTTTCTGGCGGCTCGGAAGGCGCAGGCCGCACCGGCGCCGGCGGCATCCAGTTGCGCCTGTGCCGTGCCATCTCCGGTACAGCCCGCCGCGCAGGCCGCGGCACAGGCGCCGCCCGCGCCATCGCCTCAAGTGGCCGACTTTGTCTGCGAGTACGACGTCCGGACGGCCCTGGCGGAGAAGCGCAAGATCTATATCAGCCGCAAGACCATCGTTACCCCCAGCGCCCGCGAGCTAGGTGAAACTCATGACATTCTCGTCTCGACTTGAGCGAGAATAATAGCGTGAGTGTGAACTTAGACGTACTGAAAGACGAGATCCAACAGGAGCTGCTAAGCGAAGAGTTCTCGCTCTTCCGGGGCCGCCCGGGCGATCTAGCCGAATTCCCGCGTATCTTCTGGGACACGCAACAGTACCCCGAATACCGCGCGTTTCTCAACACGGCGAAAGCGGCCGGCGTGAAGATTCTGATCTTCGCCCACCGTGAGTTGGAAGAGACCGAGATCGAGGACGCTGAGCTGGAGATGGAGGGAAACGCCCTTTCCAGGGAGGACCGGCGGGACGTGGAGTCGCGGCTGCGCGAAATGCGCATTCACGTGGGGCAGACGTCGATTGTGGAGCTGGCATTTCATAACGGCGGGACCTTGTATTGCTTCCAGCTAATGGCTTCCTGGTACGAAGAGTTCATGGACATGATGGATTCTCTCGACAGCGGCGTGGATGACGACGACTCCGGTCCGCTGGGCGGCTTCTACTCCAACAACTGAACCCGACGCGAAAAGTCCATGGCCGGACCCGTTGCCGTAAACGGCCGCAAGCGCTGGCTGCTGCCCTCCGGGGCGGGGGATACCGCCGTCAGGCTGGCGCGCGAATTGAAGCTGGGTCCGCTGGCGGCGCGGGTGCTGGCGCGCCGCGGCTTCACCGATCCGGCTGCCGCGCGCGCCTTCCTGCATCCGACGCTCGACCAGCTTCACGACCCGATGCGCATGGCCGGCATGACGGAGGCGCTGGCGCGGTTGCGCAGTGCAATCGCATCGAAGGAGAAGGTCCTCATCTACGGCGACTACGACGTGGACGGCACGACGTCGGTGGTGATTCTCAAGAAAGCCATCGAGCTGGCGGGCGGCACGGCTCTGTTCCATGTTCCGCACCGGCTGAAGGACGGCTACGGCATGCGAGCGGAGGTGGTGGAGGACGCGGCGGCGCAGAACGTGAAACTGATCGTCAGCGTCGACACGGGTATCCGCGCCGCGGAAGTGGTGCGCCGCGCGTCGGAGCTGGCGATCGACGTCATCATCACGGACCATCACCTGCCGGAGGCCGAACTGCCGCCCGCGCTGGCCGTGCTGAATCCGAACCGGCCCGGATGCGGCTATCCCGAGAAGAATCTGTGTGGAGTCGGCGTGGCGTTCAAGCTGGTGCAGGCGCTGCTCGGCACGATGGGCTGGCCTGCGGAGAAACTGCACCGTACGCTGGAATCATTTTTGAAGCTGGTGGCGATCGGTACGGTTGCGGACGTGGTTTCGCTGACCGGCGAAAACCGCGTGATCGTGAAGCACGGGCTGGACGGGCTGGACAAGGTGAAGAACCCCGGGTTGCGCGCGCTTCTGGACATAGCCGGTTTTCCGGAGGGAACCGCGCCCACGGCTGGGCAGGTGGCGTTCCGCGTGGCGCCGCGGATCAACGCGGCCGGGCGGATGGCGACGGCGAACGACGTCATCGAAATGTTCCTCACCGTCGATCCGGGCCGCGCGCGGGAACTGGCCACGCGGCTTCACACGCTGAACGGAGAGCGTCAGCAGACCGAGCAGGAGATCGTCGCCGAGATTCTGGAGCGGTGCCTGGAGACGCCCGTCACCGACGCGGAAGCGGCGCTGGTATTCGCGGGGGAAGGCTGGCACCGCGGCGTGCTGGGCATTGTGGCGTCGCGCGTTGTGGAGCGGTTCCACCGTCCGGCGTTCGTGCTGGGCGTGGACGCGGAGACGGGTGTGGCGCAGGGCTCCGGCCGCAGCATCGAAAAGTTCCACCTGCTGGAAGCGCTGGAGGCCATGTCCGAGTTGTTCACCAAATTTGGCGGACATTTTCATGCGGCCGGCCTCACTATGCCGGCGGACCGCGTGGACGAGTTTCGCACGCGCTTCGGCGGCTACGCGGGCGGGCTGCTGACGCCGGAGGATTTCGTCGCCACGCTGGCGATCGACGCCGAAGTCGAGTGGCAGGAATTGCAGGAGCCGGCGATCAATGAGGTACTGGGACTGGGGCCGTTCGGTACCGGGAACCCTCAGCCGGTTTTCGCCGCAATGGGGCTGGAAGTGGCCGGCCCACCCGTGGTTTTCGCGGAAAAACATCTGCGTATCCCGTTGCGCCAGCGAGGGAAGACGGTGTGGCTCAAGGCGTGGAACCTCGCCGCGCAGGCGGCGGAATTCGGTGTTTCGCGCAAAATTGATGCAGCTTTTGTCCTCGAAGAAGACTCCTATTCATTAGCCAGGGGTTATCCCGGCTGGAGCGGAACTCTCCGTGATTTCCGCGTTAGTAGTGTGTAGGTGAAACGGGCAACCGTTTTCGCGCACTTTAAGGATGAGGAATAGGAGCGACTATGTGGTCTTCGGTGATGGATAAATTGCTGGCCTGTTCGCACGATCACACGACGTTCCCAATAACGCCAAGAAAGGGTTTAGGGGACATTCATCAGACGTACGTAAGTTGCCTGGATTGCGGCAAGGAGCTGGCGTACGACTGGAAGGCGATGCGGGTTGGTGAGCCGCTGCGGCGGGAAGTTCCGCTTTCAACGGCTGGCGTTGGTTTGAGCGGCGGTCTCGCCCAGAAGGTCCATCACACGCTCCCTCAGCACGTGCGTTAGCCGCGCGCGATCTTTCGGCTTGAATCCGCTGGTCTCGATCGGATCGGCGATGAGGACTTCTACGGCGGCCGGACGGATGTGACCGGATCCGAACGGAAGCACTTCGCGAGTGCGGCGCAAGGCTACCGGCACCACGGGCACCCCAGCCTTGATGGCGATGAAAGCGGCGCCTTCTTTGAATTCCTGTACCAGGCCGTCCTGCGTCCGCCCGCCTTCAGGGAAGAGCAGCACCGAGATGCCGCGCTGGCGGATGATGCGGGCGGCCTCGGTCATACTGTGAAGCGAAGCGCGTGGGTCATCTTTGACCACGGGCAGATGTCCGGCGCGCTTCAGATGCCAGCCCAGCAGCGGGATGAGGAAGAGCCCCTGCTTGGCCAGGAAGCGGAACTCCACTGGAAGATTAGCCATGACGACTGGCGTGTCCATGTAGCTGGCGTGGTTGGCGACGAAGACGTAGCTCTTGCCGGGCTCGATTTTCTCGAGGCCGGTGACTTTTACGGTGACGCGGGAAACCCAGAGCAGAAGGCGCGACCAGGCGCGCGCGACGCGGTGTTGCAGGCCGCCGTCGGCGTCGAAGAGGCTGGCGAACGCCGAGATGGAACCCATCACGATCGTGAACAGGATGATGAGCGGATCGGTGATGAGGAGAGAGCGCAGGACGGACAGCCACATTCCGGATGATTCTCCAGTCTAGCCTGGATTTCCTGGCGGGAGAGCGATTTTCGGTTCAACCGGCAGTTGCCCAATCGCCGTCCAGCAGCTTCTTCGCCTCCGCGACCAGAAACAGAGATCCGGTGATCAAGGCGGTCTCGTCTGAGTGGAGCATCGCCAGGGCGGCCTCAAGATTCGGCGCGACCTGCAAATCCTCGTGCATGCCCAGCTCGCGGATGGTTTCCGGCCGCACGGCGCGCTCCTGCCGGGGCGCGGTGGCGATGACGCGGGCCGCGCAGGGGAACAGAATGTCGGCGATCTCTTCGACCGACTTGTCGCGCATCGCGCCGAAGATCAGCGTGGGCTTGGGGGCGGCGTAGAAGCGCGTGAGATAAGCCGCCAGGGCGCGCGCGCCGGAAGGATTGTGCGCGCCGTCGAGCAGAATTTCCGGATTGCCGCGAATGTGCTCCAGACGGCCCGGCCAGTGGACTCCGGCGATTCCTTGGCGGATGGCTTCGTCCGCGACGCCCATCTCGCGAAGCGCGGACACCGCGCATAGCGTGTTTTCCACCTGATGCTCCCCGGCCAGCGGGCAGCTCACTTCGAGATCGCCGGTGCGGAAGCGGCTGCCGTAGCGGTCGACCGTCAGATCGGCAACCGGCATGCCCGCTGTTTTCAGCACTCGGATTCCTAACGCCGCCGCCCGGGCGTCCAGCACGGCCGCGGCCTCCTTGCGCTGCGCGGAGAACACCGCGGGCACGCCGGGCTTCAGGATGCCTGCTTTTTCGCCGGCGATCTCCTCCAGCGTCTTGCCGAGATAGGCCTCGTGATCGTAGTCGACGCGGGTGATCACGGCCAGCTCCGGCAGTACGACATTGGTCGCGTCCAGGCGTCCGCCCATGCCGACCTCGAGGACAGCGGCCTCCACTTTCAGGTCGCGGAAGATCACAAAGCCCATCGCGGTTACGGTCTCGAAATAAGTCGGGTGGAGATCGATTTGAGAACTTGCCAGCAGGCGCTCAGCCGCCGCGTGCACCTCGCGGAACGCGTCGCTGAACTGCTGCGCGCTCACCGGCCGGCCGCCGATGCGAATGCGCTCGGTGGGCTCCACCAGGTGCGGCGACGTGTAGAGGCCGCTGCGCAGGCCCGATGCGCGCAGTCCGGCCTCGATCATGGCGCACGTCGAGCCTTTTCCGTTGGTGCCGGCGACGTGCACGAACCGCGGGCCGCGGTGAGGGGAGCCGAGCGCCTCCAGAACCGCCGTAATCCGCGTGAGATCGAACTTTGCGGTCTTGATCTCGTTGCCGAGCGAGTAGAGAAAGCGGACGCTGTCCGGATAGTTCATCAAGCCGGCGGTCCGCAGAAGAAGCGGAGCGCTTCGGCCACGTAGCTCTTGAGCTGCGGACGCGTCACCACCGCGTCGAGCATGCCGTGCTGCAACAGGAACTCGCTGCGCTGGAATCCGGCCGGCAGTTTCTGGCGGATGGTCTGCTCGATGACGCGCGGGCCGGCGAAACCGATCAGCGCCCCGGGTTCGGCGATATTGAGGTCGCCGAGCATGGCGTAGCTGGCGGTGACGCCGCCGGTGGTCGGATCGGTGAGGATGCTGATGAACGGCACGGCTTCCTCATCCAGCTTCATCAGCGCGGCGGAGATTTTGGCCATCTGCATCAGGCTGATGGCGCCTTCCTGCATTCGCGCGCCGCCGGAAGCGGAGACCACGATGAGGGGGCTGCGGGAGGCGATGGAGCGCTCGATGGCCCGCGTGATTTTTTCGCCCACCACGCACCCCATACTGCCGCCGATGAACTTGGGCTCCATGGCGCAGATCTGGACATGGCGGCCGGCCAGCGTGCCCTCCGCCGAGATCAGGGCATCCGACAGCGAGGTGGCCTCCTTCATCGCGGCCAGGCGGTCCCGGTAGGACTTCGAGTCGACGAAGTTGAGGGGATCCGACGACGTCAGGTCCGTGTCGAAGACCTCGTAGTCGCCGTCGAACAGCATCTTCAGCCGGCTCTCGGCATCGATCCGGAAATGCTGGCCGCATTTCGGACAGATGCTCATATTGGATTCCACATCCTTCTTCCAGATGATCTGGCGGCAGCCCTCGCACTTCTGCCAGAGGCCTTCCGTGCGGACGCTCTTCTGCCCGCGTTCCGGCTTCCCGATGGATTTTTCCCGCTTGAACCAAGACATGACAAAATCAGGACATGAAAAGGGATCAGGTTACAACGTCCTTAAATACCTTAGCGTGGGTACGGATGACCCCGCAAGGTCGTGAAGGCGCGATAGAGCTGTTCGGCCAGCATCGCCCGCGCCAGCTCGTGCGGGAAGGTCATCGGCGAAAGGGACAGCAGCAGGTCCGCACCTTGACGCCAGGCGGGCGGCAGGCCATCGTGGCCGCCGACGGCGAAGACCAGGTCGCGGCCTTCCATCTCGCCGCGCTTAACTAAGCTCGTGAAGCCGGCCGAGTCCATTCGGCGGCCGGCCGGGTCGAGGGCGATTTTTTGTGCCGGCGGATGCTTTTGCCAGGGATCGAAGCGGTCCGGCCGCGCTTCGCGCATCTCGCAGCGGGCGTAATGGGAGACGCGGGCGACGAAGTCCTCGGCCAGGCGGTTGGCGTTCACGTCTTTAGGCTTTCCGACGAAGTAGAGGAAGATCTTCAAGTCCGGCTCAGTCTTCCGGAGGCACTTCCACTACTTTGCCCGCGCGCCACAGCCGTTCCAGATCGTAATACGCTCGCGCTTTTTCGCTGAAGATGTGGACCAGAAAGTCTCCGTAGTCGCTGAGAATCCAGTCGGCCTGCTGGTAGCCTTCCAGGCTGTGGGGCAGGCGCCCCCGGTCCTTCAATTGCAGGCCAACCTCGTCGGCGATGGCCTGAATCTGCTTGGGATTGCCGCCGGTACAGATCACAAAGTGGTCGGTGAACGACGTGATCCCGGTTAGGTCCAGTACTTTGACGTCGGTGGCCTGTTTGGACTCGGCTGCACGCACGGCGGCCAGCCAGGGTTCCATTTCGACGACAGGGGTTGGTTCGACCGGTTGGTCTGGGGATGGAGGGCGTTGCCTCTTTCGCAACTGTGCTGCGCTCAGGGGGAACAATCCTTTCTCTCGTATCGTACTACAATAAGTGAGGATGTATCGCACGGGATTTTTGCGTCTGAGCCTGCTTGCGTTAGCGGGAGCGTGCCTCGCGACCGCTCCGCGCCTGTGTGCGCAGACGGCCGGGGAACGCGAAATCGAACGCGCCCAGACGCGTGTGGAGGAGTTGCGCAAGCTGTACGACGCCGGAGCCGTGGCGCGCGTCAAGCTGGAGCAGGCCGAGTCCGAACTGGCCGACGCGCAAGACTCCATGGTCTTGCAGCGGACACTCTACTCGTCGGATCTGACGGAAGGCCAGGTGGACGAAATGCTGGCCGTGACCGAGCGCCGCCTGGAGCGCCGCCAGAAAGAGTTGGATCACGCGCGGCAACTGGTGGATATGGGCGCGGCCTCGCGGCTCTCGCTGAGTTCTCCGCTGGAATTTCTGGACCTGGCGCGGCGCGAGCGCGACCTGGCGCAGTCGCGCGGCAAACTGGTGCGGGAGATCGCCGAGATGGCTCGTGCTGAGCAGGCCGTGATGGCCTCCGCCACCGGTCCCAACGACTTGAGCAACACACTGCTCATCGACCGCTTTGACGAAGGCGGTGTGCTGACGCCGGGCGAAATGAATCGGCTGGAGGCGGCGTTTGAGGCGAAGTTCGCCAAGCCGCTGCCGGTCAGCGCCCGGGGCGAGACGGCTCTGCACCGCGCGCTGGGCTTCGATCATCGGAACCGCGTGGACGTCGCCGTCCATCCGGATGAAGCCGAGGGCGTGTGGCTGAGGAAGTACCTGGTGGACGCCAATATCGCTTTCTTCGCCTTCCGCCACGCCGTGCCAGGCAAAGCGACCGGAGCGCATATCCACGTGGGGCCCCAGAGCGCGCGAGTGGCGCGCGTCGCCAGCGGCGGATAGCCTGGCCACCGAATGTATGTAACAGTAACCGGAGCCACCGGATTCATCGGGCGGCGGCTGGTGCGCAGCCTCGCCGCCGATGTTCACCAGGTGCACGCCCTCAGCCGCAAGGCGCACTCGGACTTCGGACCCTCGGTAGCCTCCGCCGCCTGGGATCCCGCGCGCGAAGATCCGCCGGAAGAGTCGCTGCGGGACGCCGACGCGGTGGTTCACCTGCTCGGCGAGCCGGTCGCCCAGCGCTGGACGGACGAAGCCAAGCGCCGTATACGCGAGAGCCGCCTGGTCAGCACGCGCCGCCTGATCCAGTTCCTGTCCACCCGCTCGCGGCGTCCTAAAACGCTGGTCTGTGCATCGGCCATCGGCTATTACGGCTCTCGGGGCGAGGAGATCCTCACCGAAGAGTCGAAGCCCGGCCGGGGCTTTCTGCCCGACCTGTGCGTGGAGTGGGAGCGCGAGGCGGACCTGGCCGAAGCGCTCGGCATGCGCGTCGTCAAAATCCGCATCGGGATCGTTCTCGGCGCGGGCGGCGGCATGCTGGAAAAGCTGGTCCCCATCTTCCGCCTGGGAGTCGGCGGCCGCATCTCCAGCGGCAAGCAATGGATGTCCTGGATCCACGTGGATGACCTGGTGGGGCTGGTGCGCTTTGCGCTCGACCATCCGGTGCAAGGCGTCCTGAACGGCGTGTCGCCCGCGCCGGTGACCAACGCGGAGTTCACCTCGCAGCTTGCTTCGGCGCTCCACCGTCCGGCGCCGTTTCCCGTGCCGGGGTTCGCGCTAAAGCTCGCCTACGGCCAGATGGCCGAGGTGATTCTCGCGAGCCAGCGCGTAGTTCCTCCCGCCGCACAAGCCGCGGGCTTCGCCTTCCGGCATACGGAACTCGGCGAATCCATCCGGTCGGCAATCTCCTGAAACGGCTATCCTGGGGAAGTCGTCGAACCCAAACGGGGACTCAAGGGATTGCGTGTCTTTGCGTTCTTGCTGGCTGCGATGGCGGCCCCGGCTCAACCGCGTGGGGAAGAATACCAGGTGGTTCTTGAGGAACCGCCCTTGCGGGCCGG
>JACXTT010004791.1_pt1 | contig 19950 bp, 17 predicted proteins | sample 9270951 | NCBI WGS metagenome assembly JACXTT01 (sample SAMN15532306, study PRJNA645909) | rock metagenome | isolation source: weathered quartz diorite | place: Puerto Rico | collected 2017-06-21 | reverse complement strand
GACTTACAAGGAAATTTGAAAGAAGCAAAGAAACCGGTCGGTCAATAATTGTCATGTATATAGGTGATGATGTGGACCATTTCATCACGAATTTCGCCCGTTGGCCGGGTAAAATTGTTATTCATAAAAGAAAAAGCCAGGCGTTTGCCTTTCCGTGTCACCAGGTAGCCACTTTGATTATGGTTGTTGGATAACGATCCTGTTTTTGCCCACACAAAGGGTACGCCATTATCTGTTTTGTACGCCTTGCGTATTGTTCCGGCAAGGCCGCCTATGGGCATTAGGCTATGCAGTAAACTATCGTTTTTCATTTGGTCCGATATTTTGCACAACAATGCAACGACACTCCTTGGCGTAAACAGGTTAAACCTCGAAAGCCCTGAACCATCCACCCATTGAGGCACATCGGGTAAGTCATTCAGATAATGCGCCTTTGAATAAGCAATCACCGAATCGGCATTCATTATTTTAATTTTGGTCGACGAACAGACCAGCAACAACTGCTCTGCAATAAAATTGTCGCTTGGCTGCAGCATATGCTTATACACGGTATCTGCATTAGCATCATAAATGATTTTAGCACTGTCAGAAAGTGGAATACATACTTCACTTATCTCTTTTTTAAGCGTATCGTGCAGTAAAGCAAGAGTAAGGGCGGTACTTGTTTTCCATGGAATTTCTTTATGATATCCTGCGGGGGCTTTCATAGCCGGATACACAAAACAATTAGTCAAAAAATCACGCCGAACCCTAAATGATGCTGGCTTATAATTGCTATCACATTTTAAATATCGGGTCAGGTAAGAAGGCGTGATCTTCAATTGTCCGCTGCTGTCAGACGACAAGACCGCCACATTGTCCTCAACGGGCAATTCAGTTATTTCGGCCTGGTAATAATCGTTGTAATCATCCCATGCCCATCCCGAACCGAAAAATTCATTTTGATATTGCCCTGATGAAAAATAAAGGTTTTTGTTTGAGTTTTTAAGAAGGTCAAATCCTTTCAGCCCCTTCAAATCAGTGTGGAGAAACGCCGGATCACCGGTCCCCCAAAATATCAGCGAGTCATCATGAACAACATATTTCAAAGCAGGAATAGAGTCGCCCAGCATTTTCAAACAAGTATAAAAGGTGAAGAGCTTGGCATTGGACGCGGGAGTAAAGTATTTATCCGAATTAAGCTCATAGATCATCTTCTTTGCGTCCATATCGTACAACGCAAAGCCGGTAAAATGGTCTTTCACAATAGCCGAATGCTTAAAAAGTTTCCTGATTTTTCGCTTCCTGATTTTGCCGGCATCGGCGGGGATATTTATCAACAAAAATATTGTTGTTATCAGTAACATTATCAGGCTTCTTCGCATCATATAATTTTAGGTAACTAAACTATTTATCGTAAATTTATTAATCCAATTATAAACAAATTGTTACTTAAACTACCTCATAACACTAAGCTTCTGCCTGTTTTGGGTTTGATTTGTTTATTGTGTTTTTGTCATACACCGGCCCGAGCTCAATATTTTGACATTGATAATGGCTACCGGTCGGTAAAAATCCCCTTTAAACTGATAAGAAACCTGGTAGTGATAAAATTAAAAATAAATGGCAGAGGGCCATTTAATTTTATTCTGGACACCGGCGTAGGGCTAATGGTGATTACCGAACCGAAATTAGTCGACTCTATCAATCTTCAGAATAAACGCACTATCAAAATGTCGGGACTTGGGGAAGGCGATGCTTTTGAGGCGTATGTAACCCCGCCACTGAAAATAGAGATTCCAAACCTGACCAGTTACGATGTCGCGGCAGCTATACTTAAAACGGACCACTTTAATTTATCAAACTTTGTAGGTATACCCATTCATGGACTATTGGGCTATGAGTTTTTTAACAATCTCGCTGTGAAATTAAGCTTCATTGATAGTTCAATAACCGTTTACAGGCCGAAAGATGTGCGTAAATTCAGAACCGGTGAAAAATTACCGATAACAGTAGAATACCACAAACCATATATACAGGCAAAGGTTACCCTTTTCAATGGTAAGGAACAAATGAGCAAGCTGGTGATCGATCTGGGAGCCGGCCACCCTGTCTCGCTGGAGAATATGATCAAAAAGAATGGGCTACCCCAAAAATTCATAATCGCCAACCTGGGGGTGGGTCTCGCGGGGCCAATCTCTGGCTTTTTAAGCAGGATAGATGAATTAGACCTGGGCAAATACCGGCTCAAGAAGGTCATCACTTCCTTTCCTAATGACTACGACGAGGCCACCATGAAAAGCTTATCTGTCCAAAGGGATGGCAACCTTGGCTTGGGTATATTGAAAAGATTTACCGTAGTATTTGACTATACGAATAGTGCGCTGTACTTAAAGCCCAATGGAAATTTTGACGACCCTTTCGAGCATGATATGAGCGGTATAGAGTATTACGCCGCAGGCGAGGGCCTGAAACACCTGGTGATAAGCAGGGTTGAGCCTGGCTCTGCGGCTGATGCGGTCGGCCTTGAAAAGGATGATGAGATCACCTCCATCAATTTTAAACCGGTAGGCGATATGTCTCTGGAAGAAATAGACAACCTCCTTAAATCAAAAAACGACCGTAACTTGCTGATCGAAGTATATCACGACCATCGGTTTGACAGAGTTATACTCACACTCAAACGCCGAATCTGATTAACGTGGTTTTATTTCAACTGACTTATATTTTCAAAAAAGGCACTTTGCAAGTCGAGCAACGACTTCACTTTTATGGTTTCGCCATAAGTGTCAAAGCACAAAAACTCAACTTTTTCAGGGTACCTGGTATCGATCTTCTCGAAAAAATTGAAGGTCTGGAAAAAATAATGGCGGGTAATAATATTCTTTGTTTTGTTTGACCTGGAACAATTTAACCTGAACCCGAACGCATCAATCCATTGATGGATCCGGCTATGGAGTGATGACGTGTTTTTTTTCATAGGTACCCTTTTCATTTCTAACGAAAAAATTATTCCCTTGTTTTAATTCTTGCCGACTTAACTATTCATCATTCATAAAATACCCCGATCATAACTTTGAAATGTAACTTATTGAATCCGTTCGCGTACAAAGCCTTAATTAACTTATTTCACGTACCCTATATGAGACGATTTAGACACATAGTGCCATTAATATTACTTGCATGTTTTATCAGTATTAATGGTTGTAAAAAAGACAAAACACCCGGACCAGCCGGTCAAACAGGTGCTACCGGTGCTACCGGTGTGCAAGGCGGCATAGGAGCTACCGGGCCACAGGGGCCACAAGGTCCTGCCGGAGGACCTCAGGGAGCTACCGGCGCAACAGGAGCTACAGGAGCCACCGGTTCAAATGGAACCAACGGTACAACAGGTGCGACTGGCGCAAACGGCGCAAACGGCGCTACAGGCGCGACTGGTGCTGCCGGCGCTACAGGAGCTAATGGTGCTACAGGCGCCACTGGTGTTAAAGGTGCTACCGGCGGAGCGGGCGCTAATGGTGCAACTGGCGCTAATGGTGCAACTGGCGCTACCGGTTCAAATGGTGCCACCGGTGCAACGGGAGCTAACGGTGCTACAGGTGCAACTGGTGCCAATGGTTCAACTGGCGCGGCAGGTGCTACAGGAGCAACAGGTGCCAACGGTTCAACCGGCGCAACTGGAGCTAACGGAGCAACAGGTGCCAACGGCACAACTGGCGCAACTGGCGCAACTGGTGTAACAGGCGCTACCGGCAATGCAAATGTCCAAACCTATATACTGCAAAATAAAAACGTGGTGGTAACAGGTACATCTTTATCGGTTCCTGCTATAACTCAAACTGTAATTGACCAGGGCGTGGTGCTTGTATATGTTAATGCCTCCGGAACAGGCAGCGCATGGTACACTCTGCCATACAACAATGGCTCTACCACAATTAATCTGGTAAGCATTCAGGCTGGTTCGATAACCGTAAACGCAGGCAGTAACCAATCCGGGCTTTATTTTAAAGTAGTTGTTATACCAAGTTCTAACCCGGTTACTTTAATGTACAAAAATAATCCGGCGCTTTTTAACAATTACAACCAGGTAGCCTCTGCACTACATTTGAGAAATTAATAATTAATTAACAGTTCAAATAAGCTAACCCTCTGATTTAATAAATCAGGGGGTTTTTTGTTTCACAATGTAACAATGATATGATTTTTAGCTATTTGATATTTTTAAGTTGAACCTTTACGTTTTGTTATAGTCCTTATGACTTTGACAGTATATCAACGAAAAGTTATGAAACCCTTATTCCTTATTTTCCTTTTTTCTTTAATAACGACGATTTATGCTGATGCACAAACCGGAAGGGAAGTGCACGGCACGGTAACTGATTCTACTAAACTGGGCGTTCCCGGAGCTAATGTCAAACTGATATCAGATAAGGGCGACAGCACCGTAACTATTACCGATCCCAGCGGGAAATTTGTTTTCCCTTCAGTCAATGGCACCAAGCTCACATTCACTGTGTCATCCATCGGCTATCAAAGTATCAAAAAGCATTTTGGTCTGGATAATGATACCAAACCTGCTACTTTGGGTACAATTATCTTAAAGCCCGAAACAAATACCCTGCAGGGGGTAACTATTGTTGGTGTTAACCCTGTCACGCTGAAAGAGGATACCGTTGAATATAAAGCAAGCGCATACAAAGTACGCGAAAATGCACCTGTTGAGGACCTTATAAAGAAGCTGCCCGGTGTTGATGTGGATGTGAACGGCAATGTTACCACACAGGGTAAACAGGTGACCAAAGTGAGGATCAACGGCAAGGACTTTATGGGCGGCGACGTGCAGAGCGCTACCAAGAACCTTCCTGCTGACGTGGTAGAAAACATCCAGATGATTGATGATTATGGCGACCAGGCAAACCTGACAGGCGTAAAGACCGGGGAGCCTGATAAGATCATGAATATCACTATCCGTAAGGATAAAAATTACGGATATTTTGGCCAGGCAACTGCCGGCGACGGTGAGGATGCACTTCCATCGAGCCCCGGCAGTACTCCTGACGCCAATCGCTACTTGTTTTCGCTGAATGCCTTTCGCTTTAATGGCGACCAGCAGATGGCCCTTCTGGGAAGCGTTAATAATACCAACGTTAATACATTTAGCTTTAATTCCAACGGCGGTGGCGGCTTTGGCGGAGGTTTCGGAGGAGGTGGCGGCGGCGGTGGCCGGGGCAACGCTGCACGCGGAGCGATGAATTCAGGAAGTCTTACCACAACTCAGAATGGCATAACCGACGCCCATTCCATTGGCGCTAACTTCCGCGATCAATGGGGCAAAAAGTTGTCGGTATATGGCAGCTACAGCTTTGCTGATAATACGGTAAACACCGTAAGCAATAATAACCAGCAAAACTTTAGTCAGTTCAATCCCAGTACCAATAATCAAACCAGTAAGGAGGTTAACCGGAACATTAACCACCGCTTCACCTGGAATATGGAATATAAACCCGATACAGTCAATTACCTAAAGGTGACGCCCACATTTTCGTACGGAGGCAGCCGCTCACATGAGCTGGATAATAACAACCTGAACTATACGAACAATGCTTCGCAAAACCTTGTTTCGAGCACCAACTCGTTCGGCAATTCTGATGCGCCTACTTATGGCATAACCGCCTTGTTTAACCACCGTTTTCATAAACATGGCCGTAACTTTAGCATTAATGTTAACCTGAGCACCGGCAAGAGCGACCAATATCAAAATATAACCAATAATTTTACTGTCGGAAGGCCAAATGCGCCGGGGAATGAGGAGATCAATACCAATAGCCGTACTACAACTATTGGTACCAATTTATCTTACCTTGAACCTATCGGCAAACGGGATTACCTGGAGTTGAATTATGCATTCAATCACTCGCATACCACTAATGATAAGTTGACTGATACCCTGGTTGATATCACTAATCAAACCTACAATTTTGTTGATACATTAAGCACAAGGTATAATTATAACTTTACCACCAATCGCTTTGGGTTAAACTACCGTTTTGTTGAGAAGAAATATAACTATACGCTGGGCATCGCAGCGCAGCCGGCGGTGCTTGACGGATACTCTCCGCTTACAGGTTTAAGCACACATGTAAACACATTTAACGTGATCCCGACCGCACGGTTTATATATAATTTTTCGAGAAGCCAGGCATTTACTGTGAATTACAACGGATCAAGCAGTTCACCAAGTTTTACGCAGTTGCAGCCAACTATTGATTGGTCAAACGCCTTATACCCGGTGCAGGGTAACCCTTTTCTGAAGCCGCAGTTCACCAATAATTTCTCCCTGCGTTATAATAAGTTCAGTTTTGCTACCGGCGATATCTTCTTTTTGAATTTCAGTGCACAGCAAATAAATAACCAGATTGTAAGCAATACCATTACCTATGCCAATAAAAGCTCGATATTGACTCAATACCTGAATGCCGATGGCTATTATAGTGTTAACGGAAGCCTGATGTATGCCAAGCCATGGGAGAACCGCAAGTACACCCTTTTTCTGACAGGTTCTGCAAATTACACTAACGGGATAAGCTACCTTACTAACGTGAACACTGCTGCGGGCGATTCCATCGCTCAAAAAAATATTTCCAAAAACTTTCAACTTACTCCTGGTGTTCGTTTCAGGATCGATATTACAGATGTGGTCGATGCACAGGTTTTAACTAATTATGCCTTTAATCATACTGTCAATTCGGTATCCAGCAAATTAAACAGCGGCCTGAACACGCGTACCTGGAACATTGGGGTGAACGGTAAAAACTATTTCTTCAAGGACTGGACATTTAGCTACGATTATACCAAGGCTATAAATTACGGGTACGCCGGCCTGGGTAAAGTTACCAACCCAAATATACTGAATTTGTATGTAGAGCGCCGGTTCCTGAAAGATAACCGGGCAACCATCCGCTTGTCGGCATTTGACTTGTTTAATCAAAACACCGGGTATACTACCAGCTCAAACCCCAGTTCATTTACCGAAACCAATGTTAACAGGCTGGCAAGATATTACCTGGCGACATTTACCTTCCGCCTGCAGAAATTTGCGGGTAAGGCTCCAACCCAAAACCCTGACAGGCAGTTCAGAAGAGGTAACAGCGGAGGTGGTCCGGGCGGTTCGCCAGAATAATATGCGTGCTTATTTATTTAAGGGAAAGGCCGGAGTAATTACTCCGGCCTTTCCCTTTCACCAAATTTATAATAATTACTAATTATTATTCACTAATACGCTATCGATAACCTGTTCCAGTTGCTGTAAGTCGAATGGTTTAGCCAGGTAACTTTCCGCTCCTGCATTGCTTGCAAGTAATTGGATATCACTGTTTGCCGAAAAATATATTACCGGTATGTTTTTCAACCGGTTATCATTTTTCAGCGTCTGGGTCGCAACAATTCCACCAGCATCCGGTATCCAATTGTCCATTAAAATCACATCCGGATGTATGGCAGAAACCTTTTCTGCCACATTATTGCAATCAGTAAAAGCGTGCACCTCCCAGCCCTGTTCTTCTAAAACATAGCTGCAAATTGAAAGTATGTCCTCATCATCATCAAAAATGACGATCTTTTTTGTAGAGGTTTTGTCCATCCGTAGGGTCGGTCTTTAATATATTTATACTGAAACAGGGTACAAATGTTTTAGTTTTTTTAATTTAATCTAATAAGTGATACAAGTCTTGTTGATTAGAATTACTTGGGCATCCGGCCGTGCTAAACAATCTGGAATTCTGTGATGATGTTTTTTTCTCATTATTGATAAGGTAAGTTTTTCAGTTAGAGGCATTGTGCTAAAATACAAATTAGCAGGCTATAGTGACAACACCAAAAAGGGCGAAGTCGTAAACCATAAGTATATTTGATTATGGCAACAATTAAATCAATTAAGGTTAAAGCTGAGGTAGTTTTTAATGATAATGCGCAGTATTCATTTAAATTCCCTATTCATAATCCGGTTCGAATGTCATTGTGGGAAAAAGATAGAAGATATTCTACTCCGAGTGAAACATCCAGTGATACACTCATAAATTTGAACTCTCCAACAGAAGCTACAATTGTTTTCCTTTCAGATTATTTGGATAGAAATGTAATCAAAGAAGACATTTTTTTCTTAGGGACATTTCCAGTAGCAATAGGCAATGCCACAATTTTAGAGATTATTTATCAGCCTTAGCCATTTCGATTTACTTTGTCCTTACCATTCTCCCGCCTTGTTGGTGTGTCCACAACGATTTACTCCTCGCTGTCGTAGCTTCCAACTACGAACCATTATGCCCGGAGGCGCTGTCTCCACACTACCCCGCCCAACCCTCTCTATCCAAACTCGGGAAATGAATGGTCTCAGCCAGATGCTCCAGTTTTATTTCCTCGCTGCGCAAGCCGGGAATTTGCTGGGTTTGCCAGGTGGTTTCGCCGGGATGTATAGTTACAATTTCGGACCAGTTAATGGTTTGAAAATCAATATTCGATAAGCTCATTTATACTGCGGTGAACAGCATAAAGCTACAAATTATGATCACGTTTACCAGTATGATAACTGATATCCTGTTCATATTATGACGGCTGATATGGGCAAGGCCGGCATTCAAACGGGTTAACCAGCGATTATTTAAAAGCACCATGTAGTTAAAGATCATAAAAAATGCAGCACCAAACAAAATAGCCATGCCTACACCCGGACCCGCGGCTATCCATTTGGATCGTAATATCAATTGACCTAAGAGCATGGCTGTTGTCAGCGCGATGATCAATAAAAAGCTCACATTAAATAGTGATTTGAATTGTGGTAATTTGCCCTGGCCGAAATTCCTGAATATCCACCTGTAAGACGGCACATAAATGGATTGATAAGTCCTGCTCATAGCTATAAATGTTTAAAGGTTAACGGCTTACAAATACCCATAGGGAAGGTATCTGCTTGTGATTTATTGGTTTAATGTTATAACGCTTATTCTTGTTCAAAAGTATATTATTTTGAAATATTTTATTTTACAAAACAATATGAAAAAACATTGATCCAACGCCAAACAAAATTGACCTATTGGACGGTTTCTTTCACATCAAACGCAGCCAGTAAACTTACGTTAGGGTCGACGGAAATAGATGTTGGTTTAACTCTCGCAGGAATAGACATATTGGCTGTTTTACTTTTGACAGATAGCTTATGCAACTTACCTGCTAAAGATACTTCCAGCGGGAAGTTGAATGCGGTTGCCTGTTTTTGTATTACTTTTAGGTCGACCGCTTTTTTTGCTGCATCATAATGCCAGGTGATATTCAAGTGAGGGGCCCCGGCCGTATAGATCCATTGCTTAAAAAACTGCTGCAAGTTTTGTCCGCTGGCGACTTCCAGCTTGGCGCGCAGATTTTCTGTATTGGCATTTTTGCCATCATATTTTTTATAATAAGCACGGATACCTTTCCAGTAGGCTGCATCACCGAGTTTGCGACGGAGCATATGCAACACCCAACCGCCTTTTTGGTAACTATTGGCATTGAGCAGTACCATATAGTTATTATGAACGGAAGTATCTGCCACAGGCGTTTTTCTTTTCTTCTCGAAGTCAAAAACAGTTTCGCGATCAGCCCTCAGCCGTTTCTTTAAAGTATCCACACCATACTTATGCTCCAGGTAAACGCTAGTCATATAAGTGGCAAAGCCTTCGCTCAGCCATAGATGACTAAAATTTGTTTCACTTGCGGCATCGCCAAACCATTGATGAGCTATCTCATGTGCCATCAGTTCTTCAATGCCTTTGTCGCCTACTGATTCTTCGAAATAAAAGATACAGCTGGAGTTCTCCATTCCGCCGAATATGGTTTTTGATTGCACATTGGCCAGTTTTTCAAACGCATACGGACCAACTTTATCGATATAATAAGCCAGTATCTCTTTAGCCACGGCATAGCTTGCAAAACCTTTGTCTTTATTCTCTGGGAACACATAGGTATAAACCGGGATGTTATCAACATCGCCAGTATGATCTATCGCAAAATCAGCCACGCCGATCACCATCACTTTGGTAGGGCATTGCGCTTTTTCGGTCCAGTGGGTCAATTTCATATTATCCGGCAATGCCTTTTCATCCGTCTTTAAACCGTTGGCAACTACCTGGTAATGGTCGGGGGCGGTCACAATAAAATCGACAGTTGCTTTATCGGCTGGTTCATCTACGCAGGGCAGCCAGTTGTGCGCCCGGTCAGGCCAGTTATCTCCAAAAAAAGTACGGTGCCCGAATTTGTTGGTGGAAATGATCAATCCATCGGCTGGGATACCGCTATAAGCGATGGTATATTGATGTTCTGTTCCTGCTTTGCCATCGGTGGTTATTGAGACATCGTCGGCATTTTGCAGGAAGGATATAGGCTTGCCGTTTTCCGTTACGCCGCTAATCAGCATGCCTTTCCCGTCTCCTTTTTGCTTTACCAGGTTGATTTGGAAGGATGCAGCATCCTTGATATAGCGCAGGTTTATTTCTGCCTGCCCTTTTATGGTATCGTTTTTATCATTTAGCTGAATGTTGAAGCCGTAATGCTGTACGTCGATAACGGCGTCATGCGATTGAGCTTTCGCAGAGAAACAAAAAAGGGAACCAAAAGAAAACAGGCTAAGGACATACTTCCGCATAGTTGATTATTGATAAGGCTAAAGATAAAGTATTTAAACAAAAAGAGCGGCTAACGCCGCTCTTAGGTTATTTTAGCATATATTTTCTATCTCTTCAAATCAACGAGGCATTCTGCGCATCATGCTTGCCATTGCCGCCGGGTTGCTCATCTGTTTCATCACTTTTCGCATATCCTCAAACTGCTTGATCAGACGGTTCACTTCCTGCAGGTCAGTTCCTGAGCCTTTGGCAATGCGATTGCGGCGGCTTTGGTTGATCGAATCCGGGTTTTCTTTTTCAAAAGGCGTCATCGAAAGGATGATCGACTCGATATTTTTGAAAGCATTGTCATCTACCTCCACATTCTTCATCATTTTGCCAACACCAGGTATCATGCCCATCAGATCCTTCATGTTACCCATTTTTTTGATTTGCTGTATCTGGCTGTAGAAGTCGTTAAAGTCGAACTTGTTTTTGCGGATCTTCTTTTGCAGCTCGGCAGCTTCTTTCTCGTCGAACTGCTGTTGCGCACGTTCAACCAGCGAAACCACGTCGCCCATACCCAGGATACGCGAAGCCATACGATCAGGGTGGAATACATCCAATGCTTCCATTTTCTCGCCGGTACCGATGAATTTGATCGGTTTGTTCACTACCGATTTGATCGACAGCGCGGCACCACCACGGGTATCCCCATCCAGCTTTGTCAAAACCACGCCGGTAAAGTCAAGACGGTCGTTGAATACTTTTGCCGTATTCACGGCATCCTGGCCTGTCATGGAATCCACCACAAACAATATTTCGTGAGGGTTTACAGCAGCTTTTACCTGCTCAATCTCCTTCATCATGGCCTCGTCGATCGACAAACGACCGGCGGTATCCACAATCACCACGTTGTTGCCATTCTGTTTAGCCTGTGCAACACCTTCTTTGGCAATGGCAATTGGGTCTTTCGATTCCAGGTTAGCATAAACCGGGATACCGATCTGCTCACCCAAAACTTTTAACTGCTCAATCGCTGCGGGGCGGTATACGTCGCCAGCTACCAGTAACGGTTTCTTATTTTTTTGTGTCTTTAGAAAATTAGCCAGCTTCCCGCTGAAAGTGGTTTTACCTGCACCGTTCAAACCTGCGATAAGGATGACAGTTGGTGTAGCCGGGAAGTTCAAGTCAGCTGTGCTACCGCCCATCAGTTCGGTCAGCTCATCATTCATGATCTTAGTGAGCAACTGACCAGGAGAGATAGAGGTCAATACATTCTGACCGATTGCTTTTTGCCTTACCTCATCGGTGAAGGTTTTGGCAGTTTTATAGTTAACGTCGGCGTCCAGAAGAGCCTTGCGGATCTCCTTCATGGTTTCGGCCACGTTGATCTCGGTAATAGTTCCTTGTCCCTTCAGGACCTTAAACGCCCTGTCGAGTTTATCCGAAAGATTTTCAAACATGAGTATAAAATACTTTAATCTTTAAATTGAGGATGCAAAGTTAAGATTTTGAAGCAATTCCCGCTCCGCTTAAAGTCAAAAAGCAAATCTTAATAAAACGCTGTTAGCTTAAAATATATGTTGTTGTCACCTTTTAACTCTTTTTAGTAAGAGTGGCTGTAACGCGATGAGCATTTTTCTCATCTTATGTGCATATACCTCATTGATGCGACTTCTTCCTCTTCTGATTTTTGTCCTACTCACGGTTTCCGCGTTTTCGCAAACCACGGTAAAAAAATATGTTGCCACCCGAACGGAAAAAGCACCCAAAATTGATGGCATTTTGGATGATGATGTTTGGCAAAATGTTCCTGTGGCTACTGATTTCGTTGAATTACAACCTACCGCCGGTCGCCATGAAATTAATGAAGAACGCACAGAGGTAAAGATCATCTACGATAACACAGCAATCTATATCGCCGCAAGGATGTACGAAACCGATTCAAAAAAGATAGCGCGTGAATTAACTACCCGGGATAATGTAGCTGCGGATGACTTTTTTGGTATCATACTTGATACCTACCACGATGGGATTAACGGCGTTGGTTTTTATGCTACCGCAGCAGGGGCACAGTTTGATGCTAAATACACGCCCCCCAATCAAAACGGGAATGTTGAGGATCCCAGCTGGAACGCCGTTTGGGACAGCAAAGTTAATATAAATGACAAGGGCTGGACAGCGGAGTTCAAAATACCGTACTCTGCTTTACGATTTGCCAAAAAAGATGTACAAAACTGGGGCCTGCAATTTATAAGGGAGCGCAGAGGAGTAAACCGGCAGCTTTTCTGGAACGAGCTCGATCCGAAGAAAACCGGCTTAATGAACCAGGAAGGCGAATTAGATGGTATTGAAAAAATAACCCCGCCATTGCGCCTGGCCTTCTACCCATATTTTGCAACCTATGTCAATCATTATCCCTACAACACACAAGGGCTGAGCAACACGACAACCTCTTTCAATGGTGGGATGGACGTAAAATATGGCATCAATGAAAGCTTTACCCTGGACATGACACTGATCCCGGACTTTGGCCAGGTTCAGTCGGATAACAAAATACTGAACCTCACGCCATTTGAAGTTAAATATCAGGAAAACCGCCCATTTTTTACCGAAGGTACTGAACTTTTTAACAAAGGAAATATCTTTTATTCGCGCAGGGTCGGCGGCCAGCCAATCAATTATTCCAAGGCTTCTGACAACCTTGCTCCGGGCGAAACGGTAATCAAAAACCCTACTGAAACCAAATTATATAATGCAACAAAATTGTCGGGCAGATTAGCTAACGGATTGGGCATCGGGGTGTTCAATGCCGTTAGCGCGCCGGCTTATGCTACAATACAAGATAGCTTGGGTCACAAGCGTCAGTTCCAAACCTCGCCGGTGACGAATTACAATATTATCGTGCTGGACCAAAACCTTAAAAACAACTCAGCAGTAACACTCATCAACGCCAATGTCGAGCGGTTTGGGAAGGACTACTCGGCTGATGTAGGCGGCTTCGTTTTTAACCTGAATAACAAGAAAAACTCCTATAACCTGAGCGGGTATGGTTTGATGAGCAACTTGTTTTATACCGACAAAAAAACAACAACCGGCTTCAGCTATGAAATTAATGGAGGCAAAACCCTTGGTAATTTTACCTGGAACGTAGTTGAGGATTTGGTAGATAATAAATACAATCCCAACGACCTGGGTATTCTGTTATACAACAACTATTTCGATCATAACATCAACCTGCAATATGCCAATTACAAGCCCAAAAAGTACTTTACCCAATGGGGAGTATTTTCCAACATATATTATTCGCGGCAATATCAACCATCTGCTTACCAAAACTTAAATCAAACGATGGGCGGCTTTGCCAACCTGAAAAATTTTTGGGGCTTCAACTTCAGATTACAGCATACCGGCGAAGCAAATGACTTTCACGAGCCACGCGTGGCAAACCGCGTTTTCCGCGTTCCCGAAAGTTACATGATGGGATTGAACGCTTTTACTAACCAGGCAAAAAGGTTATTTGGCGGGATAAGCGTATTTCACAGAATTTATACCACCCGCGGGCGTCAGGGCACCGACGCTGAAGCATTTTACAACCTCCGCGTAAGCAATAAATTTTCGTTTGGTCAGGATGTTACCTACAGTCCATACATGCATTTTACAGGCTATGAAACTATCGACAGTGTAAGTAACAATCCGATTTTCGCACAACGTAATGTGCATACTGTTCAGAACATATTCAACTTCAAGTACACTTTTACGAGCGACATGGGCATCACTTTCAGGTTAAGGCACTATTGGTCTAAATTGAACGTGCTGCAATACTATGATTTGGCACAGAATGGCACATTGGGCCCGTTAACATCATCGCACTTTAATCACGACAACGACCAGAATTATAATGCGTGGAACATCGATATGGTGTATGTGTGGCAGTTTTCGCCGGGATCTGAGATCAGCATCGCCTGGAAAAATTCAACACTAAGTAATACTGATCAGGCTAAACTTGGCTATTTCCGAAACCTGCAAAACACAGTTAATGATCCGCAGAATAACAACATCTCCTTTAAGATATTATACTACATCGATTATCAAAATCTGAGAAAAAAGAAGTGAGTTAATATTTACGGGAACGTATAAGTCACGCCCAAAGCTAACCCTTCAGTCGCCTGCGCGCGATTGGACGTGTTTTTGTCATACAGGAAGGTGCCGTTCATCGTTACATTGATCAGTCGGTTCACCTTAGCCGTAAGGGTAGCATCGATACGGTGGGTAGTATAAGCCAATGCCTGCTGATAAGGAACAAACAAAGCATAACGTGCGTTGATGTGCAGATTCGGCATCAAGTCTTTATCGATAGCAGCCACTAACTGAAAAGCCAGCTGGTTATGGAATGTATGATCAACAGGCACACCATAGTTATCAGGTTGGTTGCGATGGATAGTGGTATCGACCACAAAAGTTTGCTTAGCCGTTCCGGTACCCAAACGTAAATCAAAATACTTTACAGGCTTATATTCAAAACCCAATGACTCGGTAAAGTAACCCGGTGACATGAAATTAGATATCAACAAGCCATTACTTGTAGCGTCGGGATAAGTATAACCAGGCGCAAACTGCGATTCAAAACTTAATGAGCCAAATATATACCAGTGTTTTGATAGCTGGGTCGCGATCTTGTTATCGAGGAATATACGGTCGTTCGTTTTTCGCGATGTCTGGCCTTTATTTTTTGCCACACCATATTGCAGGTTCAGTTCAGTGGTATAGTTCAGGGGCGATTTGTTGTATTCGGTCTTAAAATCGAAATTGGTTCCCAATGCCAATGAACTCACACCACCTGCACTCCAGTTACTGGTAAATGCCGATTGGTTAAAGTTTAATCCAAAAACAACAGTTTTGCGCCAGTAGCTCACTTTATAATCCAGCAATTGCACAGGTATTTGTTCCTGGCTAATCTGCAATGGCCTTACACGTATTGGCAAAGCATTTTGACGGGGCTCAAGACGATATTTGTTTAGTAAATTGGTGTCTACTTTTAAGGTGTCGGTATTTTGCGCGAAAGCGGTGGAGAATGAAAATAAAAGCAGAAGTAACCCAAGACCTATTTTTGGCATAGTGACGCAAATTAAAGCAAAAACAACTTTGTTTTAAAATGGATTTGGTATATATAACAACAAATCTTGAAGGTTTATTGCCTGTACATCAACAATGTGACACTGCTTTTAATCGGGTTTAGTGGCCGGTTTATTTGCATTTAAAGGCTGTTGGGGGTAATAAAGCCTTTTATTTCGCAGGTACCTTTTCAGGCTATTGCGGATATAAGTGATAAACTCATACTCGGTTGCCGTGGTTACTATAAAATAGCCGGGCCTGTAGTGTCTCATAAATTCTGTGAGATCAGAATCCTTCAGTTTGGTAATTTTCGCAACATAGGACCGGTTAAAACGATAATCAATCACATTTTGCTGATAGTCTTCCTCGATGATCCCCTGCAAATGTTTGGCATTTCTTCCCGTGCGGCTCAACGAATTCCATAATGCATCAATACTTATACCAGCACCGCCGCCCGGAGATGTTGAAAGTATTCCGTCATACGCACTTGAACCATAAACTTTGCTGAAGTTCCTTTTGGTAGCCTGCAATCGCTGCAAAGGGGTAACCAGCGTATCACGGATATCTACCTGTCTTAGCGGGATGGCTATACGTTTTAATGAAATAATCAGGTTGGAATTGTCTTTAACTGTAAGCGTATCGGCCAGGTAGTCGAGTTTCAGAAAAACCAGTTTGTCCCCCGGTTTCGCATCGATCTTAAATTCACCTTTCAGATTATTATAGAAGGACTCCCCCGAGCTGAGGTTCATGATGTTGGTTCGGGCGATGCGTTCTTTAGTGTCATTGTCGTATACAACACCCTCAACCGGGTTTTTGTAATTGACCGCCGGTTGTTTGTCCTGGGCATATCCCCTGAGAAAAAATCCACAAAAAAGTAACAGCAGCCCGAGTCTCATTCCAAATTTAAAATTAAGCTTTCGGCTGCGCTTCATCCCACAATTTAACAAAAATTAACATCACTATTTCACCACAGTCAGCTTCTGGCCAATCCTAATGTTGTTGTCCTGAAGGTTGTTTAACGCTTTCAGATCTTCAACAGTTATGCCAAAACGCCGCGAAATAGAATATAGTGTGTCGCCGGTTACCACCGTGTACAATTTATTGGCCGTATCGGTTTGTACGGCCGAGTCCTGCTTTGCAACAATTGTGTTATCATTTATTTGCGTCAGCACACGGTCTTCACGTTTCTCTTTTTGTGGCTCTGTTTCCGGACTATCGTATTGAGTAAGATTATACTTCTGGATGATATTAATCAACAAATTAGGATAATTGGGATTGGTAGCATAACCAGCGGCCTTCAAGCCATTGGCCCAACCAACATAGTCGTTCTTATCAAGCTGGAAAAGCTTGGTATAACGCGGGCGCTTTAAAAATTCGGAGTGATCGCGGAACGAGTCTTCTGGCTTGTCATATACCCTGAAGCAGTCATTATGAGCATCGTCGTCCTTGTAATATCCTTTACCTTTCCAGTCGCTGGTGCATTTGATACCGAAATGATTATTGGCCACTCTTGCCAGCTCCCCGTTACCACTGCCTGATTCAAACAAACCCTGGGCAAGCGTAATACTTGCCGGTATGCCATATAAGTTCATTTCCTGTATGGCGATGGTTTTGAAACGGTCAATATAGGTCAGCGAGGTATAAGGTGTGTAGCTGGCGATGCTTTCGCGGTTTTCTCTTTGGACGATAGCGTTATTTCGACGAGCTTCGTGATTACTGATCAGTCCTTTATGTACCGAACAGGAGCTAAATAATACTGCTGAAAGAATTATAGAGGTAAAAAGTGAGGTTTTTCGCATAAGCAGCAAATCTTAACCAATGGTATAAAATAATCTATGCCAAACTTAAGATTTTAAATAAAATTATTGCTTAGTTTCTGCTAATTGCTTCTGATCCTCAGGATTTTCATCAAGATCATTCAAATTATATTTGCGAATGATCCCCAGCACCTGCGCTGCCCATTTGTGGCTGCTACAATAACCGCTGTGTTGTATCCCCTTTGCCCAGTGCATATAATCATAATGACTTAGCGATTCAGAAAGATGGCTGAATTGAGGCCGGGTTGTCATGATACGGGCAAAATCCTGGAAGGATTCCAACACCGAATCATATTTCCTATAGTAGGTTTTTACCCTTTTGTTGTTTTTGTAATAAACATGGGCATCGTATCCTTTCATGCCAAACTGGTTATTCAGCTTTTTGGCAATGTTGCTATTCCCACATGCCGATTCGTGCATGGCAGCAGCCAGGATTATACTTGCCGGCACACCGCTTTCGTGCATAATACGAACAGCATTGTCTTTAAATTTTTCGATATAAGATTGTGGGGTGTTCTGAGCCGATGCGGCTAATGTTGACACGATTAGGGATGTAATCAGTAATAGTTTCTTCATAATTTACTTTTTTCTAATGAGCATGATACCATCACGAACCGGGAGGATCAGTTTTTCAACCCGGGTATCGCCGGCAATCACATCATTAAGTTCGCGGATCGATCGGGTATCGGCATCATCTTCGCCGCCGTAAACCTTCCCTTTCCACAGAACGTTATCAATTATAATTAGTCCGCCTGACCTTACTTTGTCAAATATTAACTGAAAATAATGTAAATTATTCTTTTTATCTGCATCAATAAAAACAATATCAAAATTATTTTCCTCTATTTCTACGATAATTTCGGCCGCCTGGCCGAAATATTGCCTGATTTTTTTATCCACATCTGTGGATTTAAAGTGTTGGACGAGCATTTCTTCCAGCTCACGGTTCACTTCAATGGTATGAATAATTCCATCCCCGGTCAGGCCTTCCGCAAGGCAAATTGTTGCATAACCGGTAAACGTTCCTATTTCCAGGATACGCTTCGGCTGCATCATTTTGCTCAGCATGCTTAACAGTCTTCCCTGGTAATGCCCCGATAACATATGGGGCCGCAGCACCTTTAAATAGGTCTCGCGGTTGATCTTTTGCAAAGCCGCTGGTTCCGGGTCGCAATGATCTTCCAGGTAGAGCTGAAGGTCATGGGGGAGGATCTCCATGGCGGCAAAGATAAGAAAATTAAATTTAATGGTATTTTAGACCCAAGACTCGCCCAATGCAATTATCTGATAGGCAATGTATTTCGACCATTTTCCTAGGTGGAAAAAATGGTTATCTGGATTTTGCGCTGAGTTTTTACACGCCCCTGCCTTTAATTAAACAACTTCCTTTCTAACCACGACTGCAATAGGATCACTGCTGAAACCGTATCCACCAACTCCTTGCTTTGTCTCGCTTTTTTACCCATTCCACTTTGGGCGATAGTCGCTGAGGCCATTTTGGAAGTAAACCGCTCATCCAGCATTTCAACAGGAATATCGGGGAAAGTCTTTTTGAGAAGATTCACAAAGCCCTTTACATGAATAGCCGATTGCGAGGGGGTGTTATCCATCTGTTTTGGCTCACCAACAACAAAGCGTTCTACCTGCTCGGTTTGGAAATACTTTTTCAAGTAGTCGATAATATCTTTTGGGTGTATTGTATCCAGTCCCGTTGCGATGATCTGCATAGGGTCGGTCACCGCGATACCGATGCGCTTGGTGCCGTAATCGAAGGCCATTACTCTCATAATAAATGTGCAGATATGCTTATGTGCAAATGTGCAGATTATTTGCCATTAAGTATAAAACATCACAGTTATGTCAATGTCTCAAATCTCATATCTCACATCTCAAATCTAATTCTTAATTTGCACCAAATGCAGTTTAAACAAATAGCGGGACAACAGGCTGTTAAGCAAAGGCTTATTAACACGGTAAAAGACAACCGTGTGAGCCATGCGCAATTGTTTTTGGGGCCGGAAGGTTCCGGAAGTCTTGCGCTTGCTGTTGCCTATGCCCAATATTTATCGTGCGAGGACCGTCGACCGGATGATTCCTGTGGAGTTTGCGCATCTTGCCGCAAGTATCAGAAGCTGATGCACCCCGATCTGCATTTCTCTTATCCATTCTTTGCGAAGGATAAGAATGATACAGCGCTTACTTTCATCGAGCAATGGCGCGAAGCGTTTACAGCTAATCCCTATCTGAGCCTGGATATCTGGCGCGGTTATTTGGATGCCGAAAATAAACAAGCGAATATCAATATTGCCGAATGCCACCAGATCATCAAAAAATTAAGTTTTAAACCATTTGAGTCGGAATATAAAATACTGATCCTTTGGCTGCACGAAAATATGGAAAAA